>JAEEGK010023716.1_pt1 | contig 12772 bp, 10 predicted proteins | sample 8958771 | NCBI WGS metagenome assembly JAEEGK01 (sample SAMN16246547, study PRJNA631951) | gut metagenome | biome: gut microbiome; feature: rumen; material: SC-attached | host: Bos | place: Iran: Karaj | collected 2018-10 | reverse complement strand
GAGAGATAAACCAGATAAACAATAAGGCAAGGATGGTTGCCGGATACTGTTATGACTGGAATGTAAAGAATAAAAGAGATGATTATGATATATATTTAGAGAATGATTTCAAAGCCCAGTGGAATCTGGCAACAGATAAGATATGGGCTATTAATCCAAAATCATTTGAACAGGTGGGATGTATCCATACAGCTCAGGGCCTTGAATTCGATTATATCGGAGTCTTTGTTGGCAAAGATTTGATATATGATAATGAGAGAGGGCTAGTCATTACAGATCGTACTCAGATATCTGGAGATGATAAATCATCAGGCATAAGAACCGCTGATGCTGAAACCGCAGAAAGACTGATAAAGAACACATATAAGACATTGCTTACACGAGGCCAGAAGGGCTGCTTTATATATTGCGAGGATAAAGCACTGGCTTCATACATAAGATCATTTATAGAATAGATGCGGAGAGGAAACATGAAACAGGAAACAATAGACAGAATAAGAAAATTCAGTGAGGACAGAGACTGGGATCAGTTCCATTCTCCAGCCAACCTGGCAAAGTCTATTTCCATTGAAGCGGGTGAATTACTTGAATGCTTCCAGTGGAGTGATACTGATTATGATATAGAGCATGTTAAGGAAGAACTGGCGGATGTAATAGTCTATTGCAGGGATATGCTGGATAAGCTTGGACTTGATGAGGATGAGATCGTTAATGCAAAGATGGACCAGAATGAAGCCAAGTATCCTGTGGATAGAGCAAAAGGAAAAGCTGACAAATATGACAGACTTTAGAAGCTGTTGAATAAATTCAGATTGATGTAAAGATATAAGCAATTGAGGTATTAAGAATTGTCCGAACTTAAAACAAATGTGGGATACAGTTTAAGTATCGATGGAAAATATTATAACATGCTGGACATAGAGGGTTTTTCTCATATGATGAAAGATCCTTCTTTTTGCTATAAGTTTTACTGGCTTGAAGCCATAGTGCAACTTATATCTGAAAATGTTAAGGAAACTACTTTTGATGCGGTTATCAACGAAATGATATGCAACGCATGGTATTCCGTCAGGGAGTTTCATATCCATTTAAGCGGTTTGATAGTGGATGCCAACGGAGAGCCCAGAGACGGCTTGGAAAGAGCTGTAAACATACTGACTCAGGTCAGTGATCTGGCTCCAAATGCATCTAAGGTGGAGATAAGAAATGCTATCAAAGAGCATGATGCTGAACTGAAAACTGCTAAAGAACAGCTTACCAACATGGTGCCTTATCGTGCACTGGCAGGATTCTTCAAAAACCATGATCTGACAGTTAACTGGGATTCCATTACAAGATTAACGGCTTATATCGAAGAGATAAACCGTGATATTGTATTGCTGCCTTATACATTGGGACCGTCATCCAAATTAAAGAAAGAGATATACTTTCAGGAAGACTGGATTAAGATGATACAGGATAATACTGTATCTATACTGGGATGGATACAGTTTGAAAAGGTAAAATGGCTGCAGAATAACAATCCTGAAGTTCCGGGGCTTGTATATAAACTGGCACCCATGGATGAAAAGATGCGTAAGCTTAACAATGTCAGAAAACTCTGGGAGGGAATACTTGAATTGACCGAAGTCAGAGATGTGTTTACGGATAAGGCGTTGACTTCGAAAAAGTATGATGTTGATCATTTTATACCATGGTCTTTTGTTATGAATGACGAACTATGGAATCTTATGCCGATGGATTCTTCCCTCAATTCATCAAAGAGTAATTATCTACCAAAATGGGATCCTTTTTTTGAGAGATTCGCACAAAATCAGTTCATGATGTATGAGTTGATCCATGCTAAAGAGGGAATTCACAAATTGTTTGAGTCCTGCTATAGAGATAATATTCATTCCATTTGGGCAGTCCAAGAGCTGTATCGTAAAGGAAACAATAAAGAAGTATTTTGTGGGATTCTGTGTAAAAACATGGAACCTGTCTATGATTCTGCCAGAAGACAGGGGTATGAAATCTGGAGCCATATATAGGTTAAATGGAAAGTTACTTTGCTATTTGAACGATTATAAGATTCAATGTATTATTATATAGTCAGGATAGAGACAGAAATCATTTGCTGACAAATGTATGGGATAGTATTGGACAGGAGTATATCGTGAAGAAGAAATCATCCAGTTATATTTTGACATCAACAGAAAAAAAGCATATCAAACAGAATAAGATAATAAAGATTATTACTACGCTGGTAATAATAAGCGTAATATTCAATATCATATTCTTGGCAGATATAAGAATTCCAGTTATCAATCCAAATGGAAGCTTTCATGGTATTCAGGGAGTAAAGATAGAGGTTTCAAATAAGAAACATCCATCTATTATCAAGCTTTTTTTCAAGGACAATACAAAGTATGACAGCTTTACGTCAATTACCTTGGATACAAGGAATGGAATCTATTATCTTGAAAAAAAGAGTGATATATGCAGACTCTATGGCGTAGAGGGATTTGATTTTGAATACTGTGATTTTGAATTAGCCAAGTGGGAAGAAGCAAAAAATATAGTTCTGAAATATCAGCTTGAAGAGTATGATCCAAACAGGCATGTTGATAAGGAAGGACGTATTCAGAATTACGATGTTGATTACGAGTTTTCATTGTGGCTAAACGGTTCAGATATGCAAATGGAAATACCTGAAAACGTTGAAGAGATTGAAGAATACATGATCGAACTGACCAATCTGGCCAGAACTAAATAGGTGAGGGGTATATATATGAAAAAGAGTAAAGGGCTTCTGACGCCTGCAGAAAAACAGGTTGCCCAGAGAAATAAAAAAATACTTATACTATGCGTAGTATTAGTACTCAGCCTGGTGATAAATGTAATTTATATCTTTGATTTTAAGATATCTATCCCTAAGATTAGAGATGTTAAGGCTAATGAGAATGAAACAGTAACGAGGGACATTACTGTATCGGAAGAATCTGAAGTTGCTCAGTCAAATACATCAACAGCAAAAGACAGGGCTTTGGAAAAAGCTTTTAACGAGGCTAAGATAATCACTCTTAAAGAGGGAAGTGTTTTCCGTATAGATGTATACTCGAAAAACAAAAGATATAACGTGGAACTGCAGTCGGATGCGGTATATTTCAGTACATATGGTCTCGACTCGGTTTCGTGCAGTTTCGTTAACGAAAAATTTGATGGGCTTTTAGATATACTTAATGAAGCTGAACTAAGAGAACTGACTATTAAATCTTATCCTAACGAGGATGGAAAGCTTATAGATTATAATCCGGAAGACTATCTCATGATCTATTCCGATAGCGGATTCTATAAAGTATATCCGCCTGAAAATTGGGATTCGATCATTGAATACTGTGAGGAGCTTGAGAGAATAGCAGCCGAATAATTACTGCTTTTATAACATCAGGGCAATCTTCACATCCGAACAAAACAGTAAAACAACCAACAAAAGAGCCACTTCAAAGTGGCTCTAATTTTTTAATCTAAACGTCTGTTTATACAACTGCATATTTTATGTTGTTGTCAGTTTCCCGATCAAAGCGACGATACCGATTATAATGAGTGCAGGCAAGATCAGATATACCAGACCGCCCACTATCGCAAGGATAATGAAAAGCGGTAAGAATATTATCCCCAGGATAAACTTGGTTATTCCCCAGGTTGCCTTAAACAGTATCCACGCTATTTTGCATAAGAAACTGAATACAAAAATCATTAGAATAAGTGTAAGCATATTGTCCCCTCCTTTACCTACATACAACTCCCTATATATAAATCATATATCAGCTCACACTAAGAAACCATTAACAGAGTATAAACTTTCATAAAATAATTATTTCGTACAGATCAGAATCATGATCTTTAGGCGGATAATTTGGTATAATTATTTCAGTGAATATGATTGTAAATAAGACAAAAATATTTATGGGTGAAATATGAAAATAATGGTCAGTGCCTGTCTGTTAGGACACAAGTGCAAATATAACGGCAAAGACAACTACAGCGAAAAAGTCATAGAGTATGTAAAAGGTCATGAAGTTATACCGGTATGTCCAGAAGTAGAGGGAGGTCTCCCAGTGCCGAGACTTCAATGTGAGATATGTAACGGAGCCGTGATAAATATCAATGGTGAAAGCAAAGACGCTGAATTCAGAAAGGGTGCTGAAATCTGTCTTAAAAAAGCTCTGGATGAAAAGGTTGATCTTGCAATACTTCAATCAAGGAGTCCTTCCTGTGGTGTAAAGACGGTGTATAACGGCAGATTTGACGGCACTCTTGTTGACGGCAAGGGTGTATTTGCAAAGATGCTTGATGAAAATGGGATAAAGACCTTTGATGTAGAGGACATATAAGATGAAAGACCTATATCAAAGCATCAAAGATAAACTGATATCAAGAACAAAACAGATTGAATCGCTGGATGAATGGCTCTTTATAACCGTAAATACCATGAAAGCCATAGTAGATAACTCTAATAAAGATGAGATTGATATTGTGATTCAGGTGGCTGATATGCAGGATACTGAACAGATACAGAGATTCTATGACTTGATCCAGGGGAAATATGGCGGAGAAGGTTTTTCTTGCCGGAATGATGAGAGATATTATTATCTGAGTTCAATAGTCGCGAAGTATCCGCCAACAGAGCTTAGCGAAAAAGACAGGGAAAATGTTCGAGGATATATAGATTATAATCACTTCTTTTTGTATGAAATATAAAAGTAAATTGTATGAAGGATATAATGCAGAAGTAAGAACACTGTTGGTTTACATAAATCAAATGCGTCACAGTATAAATTGGTATAATGATTTGATGAAATATTTACCTGATAGCAAGAGACGTACAAATAGTATTTGTTACGCATGCTTTAGTAAAATATATTAATAGCTTTGATAGGTACCAGGCAAGAACATAGATTGACAGAAAGGAAGAAGATGGCAGGTATGAAGCTGAGAAAGACCAGTGCTGCATACAAATACCTTTTGGTCATACCGATAGTAATGATCATCGATCTAGGCATATTTATGCTTGTATCGAGATTTCTTGGCAAAACAGCAACGATCATCATCTCTGTCGTACTTGGTCTTTTATCACTAGCCGTCATAGTCTTCTTTGTTCTGGTAGTTATAGTAAAGCTTAGGAATATAAAAGCATATAATGAAAAAGTAAAAAAAGCCATGAAAGCACAGCAGGCTCAGAAGAAGGCTGAACCTGAAAAGAAAGAACAACCAAAAGAGAAGCCTCAACTTAAGGAGGAAGAGCTTAAAGAGAAGCCTCAGCTAAAGGCAGAAGAGCCTGTGAAGAATGAACAGCCTAAAGAAGAAAAGACTGTCGAGAAGGCTAAACCAAAGGAAGAACTGGTAGAAGAGATAGAACCACCTAAGACAGAAAAGCCTATAGAACACAAAGAGGATAAAAAGCCAAATCTATCTCTTGATGATACACAACCTTTGATAATGCCTGAGATTGATGAATCATTACCTGAGATAAACTTTGAACCTGTAAAGGTAGCACAGGATGGTAAAGATATAGATAAACTTAAAGATGAGCATGGAAGAGTGAGGACTTCATTTAAGAATGAGAATCTTTCAAACATGGACTTCTCAAATGTGGATGCAGCAAACAGTGACTTCTCAGGTGCTGACTTAAGTGGAAGTAACTTCTCCGGAGCAGATCTTAAAAAGACAAACTTAAGTGGAGCTGACCTTACCGGAGCATGTTTTGAAGGTGCTGATCTTACAAGTGCAAAACTGTCAAAAGCAAATCTTACGGACAGTGTATTTGACAATGCATGCCTTAACAAAGCAAGAGTTGATAACCTCAAAGCCGCAGGATCAAGCTTTAAACATGCAGATGTATCAAACATGAGCTTTTATAAAGCAGTACTTAAGAATGCTGACTTCTCAAACAGCAACGGTTATAACAGTGATTTCTCTTTTGCAGATCTTGAAGGAGCTAAGATAAGTTCAGCAAAGATGACCAAGATGAAGTTCGAGAATGTTAATCTCTCAAGTTCAGATCTTACAGAGACAGAGTTTAATGACTGTAACTTCTGGTGGGCAATACTTAATGGCGCAGATATGCAAGGCTGTACACTTGAGAACATAGATCTCAGTAACGCAGATCTTACCGATGCCAATGTTACAAATTCTCACCTTAGCGGCCTTGAATTATTCGAAGTAACAGCAACAGGAGCAGACTTCAGAGGAAGTGAAATGAGTTCAGCAGACCAGTTCAAACTCTTTGAAAAGGGTGCGAACGTATTTGAATAATCATAAGGATACATTTGAATAAACGTATATAACAACGAAAAAGGCCGCTCACAACGCGGCCTTTAGTCGTACGGAGTATTAAAACTCGCATCTTGCAATGGAAATTGAAAGAAAAACGCTCTTGTTTTATCCACGAATATATACTAACAGGATAAGTGTAACAGTTGTGTATAATACTTATGAAATATATATTGTGACTGGTTTACAAACACACCTGAATCATTTTAAAATCATATAGAAGAGGAATGATTAGACTAAGAGTGTTAAAAGAACTATAAACGTTTTATCGAGATTATCAGTATAAAAGATTTAGTATAGTTAGGGGGAAGTATGAATAAAATAATAACAAACAATCCTTACGTTGACCGTAAGATGATATTAGATACCTTTTGCTCTGGCGCTGTTGCTATGCAAGCTTTGATTAATCCTGTGGCGGCAATTTCTATGGCAGTAGCGGTAGAAATTATTAAATATGTAGCCAATACATGTCTGGATAATTATGAAAAAGGTAATGAAGAAAACAAAAGCATAGAGAGTATATATGAATCATTAAGAAAATGTGAATCAATAAGTGAACTATCATATCCGGAGCGAGATAAGCTGATTGATAGAGCGTTTAGAATTATAAGTGATCTTGATAAAAATGATTTTGAAAAAATGGAACATGGTAACACAAGAGCTCTGGATAGCAAAATCATGGAAGTTGTAAAAAGTAAAGGGTTACAAACAAGTGCTGAAAACGAGAAACGTATAAGGGATATTATTGTCTTCGGAATTAATATGGCGTCTTTGTTTGAAGCTAAAGAACTTATCTCATTTATCTTGAATGAGAATGATGCACGAAAAAAAGAGATTGATGAATTCAACAATAGATTAAGTAAAGTTGAAAATAATGTTGAAGAAATAAAGAATCGTCCGATTCCAAGTGCAGAGCATAGTGAAGTTAGGTATACATATTCTACTGATAACATAAGGACTGAAATTGAGTATTATAAAGATAATTTCACAAAACCTTTATATCTTCATAAGGATAATAAAGATGTTACTCTTAAGAATCTATTTGTTATCCCTAAAGTCAAGAAAAATGAGAGCAAAGTAAGTAAGAACTTAAGGGATTTTTTGATAGACGATTTTAATAATATGGACTCTCCGTTAGTAATGATAGGTGATGGAGGCAGCGGAAAAACTTCTGTTGTATCATGGCTGACTTATCTGTATTATGGTAATTCTGGTGATAGTGAAGATGATAGATATAAAAAAGAAGATAGAGAAGCTATATTTGGAGATAGAGAACTCATTATTATAAGACTTCGCTTCTTGGATGTTCATAAAATTGAGAGTAATGGAATATTTGAAAGTATATGTGATTACATAGGGATACATCCTGACAAAAGAGATTTTTTTACAAATAAATATATTGTACTTGATGGCTTTGATGAATTGTACTTAAGTGAACTTGTAAAAGATTGGAATTCAAAGTTTGAAGCATTGTTAGGGAAATCTATTAAGAATGCGAAACTGATTATTACATCACGCCCTGGCATAATAGAGGTGAATGAAAATGAATCAGATAATAATAGGATAGAGTACATATACATAAATCCATATGAGAGAAAAGAGAAAGAAAACTGGCTAGGATATTATAAGAAATATACTCGTGAGATAATAGATTGCAAAGTGGAAGAGTTCATTCTAAGCGATGATGAAGAAAGTGTTTTTGTTTATCCGCAATTATTATATATGGTTGCCGGCCAAAAAGAGAACTCAAATTGGAGAATAGATAATAAATGGTCATTGTATCACCATATCTTTTACGATGAACTAAGTGGAAAACCATATACTCAAGACTATGACTATTTAGAAGAAAAGAAAGATGATATATATGCATTAACGGAATTAATTGCATATGATCTTTATAAGAAAAGATTTGTTAAGGAGTTTGATAACACAGATAACCAGGTTCATACGCTAATAGATGAACTTCAAAAGAATACTCCAAGGAAAATTAGTGATGATTTGGTAGAAAGGTGTTTCTCACTTTGCTGTTTTTATAATAATGATATAAGTGAACGTAATAAAATTGAGTTTTTACATAATAATATAAGAGATTTTTTTATTGCAGAGTATCTTTATCGTAAGCTGAACGAGATTTTTAAAGATGTTGTTACAAACAAAGATTTCGAAAGCTGTTCGAAAGAAGAAATAGCTAAAAAATTATTTGGTTTATTCCAAGGAGTAGCAATACTAAAAGAAGCAGCAGAGTTTATGGCATTAAGAGCTCGATTCAACCGAGATTCAGAGAGTCCAGATGTTTTGAGTCAGTTTCTAACCAATAATATACCTGTGGCAAACTTGAGGGAAGAAAATGGGAAAATGCCTATACATGATTTGCTAAACGTGTGCTCAACAAACTTAAACGTTTATAGTGAAGATATTAGCAAAAATGATAGAAGTATTGCGACAAAGATAGCCAATTTTCTGAATGATTTGATATCTGTTTTTACAGTGATTATCAATTACATAGTAGATATCAAAAAACATGAGTTTATTAGAATGATATCACCATATAGGTTTGAATCTAATTATGTATTAGAAGTGGCATATGGTAATAGAAACGTGGACCGATATATTAATCTTAATCATGTCTATTTAGAGTATACAAACATGCAAGGTTTAAATCTTCGCGGTGCAAATATGGAAGAAACATACTTGGAAGGAGCAAGTTTTGATGGAGCCAATCTGATAGCTGCTAGATTAAATGGCGCAGACATGAGAAGTACCAGTATTGGTTTTGCGACGATGATTATTACGGATTTGTCTGGGGCTAATTTGCAAGAATCCCTTATGACAAAAACAGATTTATTTCATGCAAAACTAGAAAATGCGAATCTAAAGGGGGCCGGTTTAGACAGAGTTAGCTTGTTTGGGGCAGATTTATATAATGCAGATTTATCTAAGACTTCTTTATGTGGAGCAGAATTTTACCTTAAAGATATAAAAAGAGCTACTCATTACGAAGAAGCAATATATAGTAAGAAAAAGGAACTCAATGATAAAATAATAGAATCTATAAAGGACGAAGACGAGGATATGTATATAGAATTACTCGAAAAAGAGTATAAAAGAACTCTTCAATCTGATATGCGTGAAGTGATGTAAGGCTTAGGGATAAGAGCAACAGAGAAGCATATTAGAGTAATAATATGATACTAGCCATAAAACTTTATGAAGAAGAGCTATGTTGAAGAATGAAAAGCATTCATAAAATATAGATATATAATCAAATAAACTGGGGTTCATATGGATACTAAAAAACTGGAACGCTGGGCACAGCAATTACTAGATACAGGAAGAAGGAATAACTTAATAAATTTCAAAGATACAAAAGCTTCAACCGCAGAGGTTGTCTTTCCTGATGCTGAGACATTTTATTCGAAATGTCTCAGTTCGTCGTCTTTCGAGATATATGATCCAAAGATAGCAGATAATGAAGATGACGAAGAAGCTGTAGTATCAGCTAATACAACAGAAGAATACAGTCAAGAATTAGTATCCGCAGACAAAATGAAAAAGAGCGAGTATATTGATCTGTATTCCTCAAAGATTCGTAAATCAGATCAGATACTTATCTATGCAAAGACTCCAAACCCTATTACAGCGATTAAGAATATCGATAAGAAATCAAGAGACTTTCTTGAAGAAACAGGTGTTAATGTAGCATATATTGCATTCGGATTTGTACATTGGAAAGAAAATGAGAACTCTGAAATCATAAACAGAGCTCCGCTTTTGCTTGTTCCTATAACGCTTAAGAACGAGTCGGCTGTATCGCCATATTATATAAAGCTTACAGAAGATGATGTTGTAGTAAATCCTACATTCAGTTATCTGTTAGAGGCACAGTATGGCATAAAGCTTCCTGAATATGAAGATGATGAATTATTATCTTCGTACCTTGAGAAAGTGCGTGATATTTTAGCTAAACTGCATTGGAAAGTTACTGATGATTGTAAGATTGGAATATTCTCATTCCTTAAGATAAACATGTACCACGATCTGAAGAATAATTCAGATAAGATACTTCAAAATGACAATGTTCGTATTCTTTTGGGAGAAAGTATCGAGAATCCTGAATCGACACAGATCGATAATGTTGAACTGGTTGAGAATGAGATAATAGATCTTCATACTGTTGTAGATGCAGACTCCAGCCAGATAGACGCAATCGAAATGGCTAAATCCGGAAAGAGTTTTGTACTGCAGGGACCTCCCGGTACAGGTAAGAGCCAGACAATCACAAATATTATTGCGGAGTGTTTGCATGATGGAAAGAGAGTACTGTTCGTATCAGAGAAGCTTGCAGCACTTTCTGTTGTATATGATAAATTGAAACAGGCAGGACTTGAAGAGTTCTGTCTGGAACTTCACAGTTACAAATCTAGTAAGAAAGAAGTAATAGCCGAACTATGCAAAACTTTAAGAGCAGATAGAAGTGTTGTATCTGCCAGAGCTGATGCAGAAGTACAGACTAAAGCTAAACTTCAAAAGCAACTTGATGATTATGCTGAAGAACTACATAAACCAATTCCCGGCATAAACAAATCATTATATCAACTCTATGAGGCTCACTCTGCTCATAGACAGGCTCCGGAGATTGATCTTCCTATAAATGATATTGCAAAAAAGGATGAGACTTATCTTAATGAAGCTGTAAATCTCTTAAGCCAATATGAAGATTATATCCCTACTATAGGTGAAGATTACAAGAAAAATGAATGGTACGGATATAAGAGTCAGAATGGTTCATATGAGGCACAAAACAAGCTTAAACAGGATCTTCAGATAGTTATTAACGGTCTTGATGATTTCATACCAAAGGCAAAAGCATGCAAAGAAGATTATTCATTGGATTTGGATACTCTGTTTGGTGCGGATAGATATATTCAGATGGGTGTAGTAGCGTTCAGTGTTGCACAGCAAGATCTTATCGATAGGCTTCTTTCAAAGAGAAGACAGGCTGATTCTTCAAAAGAGTGGTTCTTTAAACGTGATGATGATAAAAAGGAGCCGTTCTTTATCAAGAATCTGGAAACTGTACAGGGTGATGAGAGAGATACCATTATTTTCAGTGTTGCCTATGGAATGGATGAACAAGGTAGACTCTTACATAATTTCGGACCTTTGAATCGTGTCGGCGGTGAACGAAGATTAAATGTTGCGGTTACAAGAGCAAAAGACAATGTACAGCTTGTATCATCAATGCATTGTACGGATATAGATCTTTCTCGTACATCTGCAGAGGGTGCACGTCTTCTTAGAGAATATCTGGACTATGCGGAAAATGGAGATATTGCTTTAGAAAGAACAATATCCGTTAATCCTTTTGAACAGTTTGATTCAGAGTTTGAAATGGATGTATGTGATTTCTTAAGAGAGCATGGATTTACTGTTGATATGCAGGTTGGTTGTAGCGGGTTTAGGATTGATATTGGTCTTAAGAAACCTGATAGTTCCGATTATGTATTAGCTATTGAGTGTGATGGTGCAACATATCATTCATCAAAGAACGCCAGAGATCGTGACAGACTCCGTCAGGAGATTCTGGAGAGAATGGGATGGAGATTTTATCGTATATGGTCTACTGACTGGTTCAGAAATACCACTGTAGAGAAAGAAAGGCTGTTAAAGGCAGCAACTGAAGCAATCCATCTTGGACCGTATGAAAAGAAAGAAGAACCTCAGGATGAAGAGGAAGAAGAAATTGAGTTTGAGCAAACCATAGCTCCCAAGCATCTTGCTTTTCCAGAGTTTAAGGAGGCTGATATATACAGTATATGGAGGAATGCATATCGTTCGAGAGTGAGACTTATAAAAGAAATAGTTGATGTTGAAGCGCCTGTATCAGAAGAGTATCTCTTGAAACGAATCTGTTTTGCGTACAACAGAAAGATGGTCTCAAGTGTTGTTAGGGATGAATATGAATATGATATGCGGAGTTGTAGAGGTTTGGGAATGATCAGAAAAAGAGGATTTATCTACAAGGCTGATCAGGATTCATATACGCTTCGAGTTCCCGGAGACAAACGAGAGATAAAATACATCGCTCCTGAAGAACTGGCAGCCGGACTGATGATCTTATTAAAACAGAATGTCAGAGCAGAAAAAGAGGGGTTATATAGAGCGTTAGTAAATCAACTTGGATTTAATCGTCTGGGTGATGCTTCATATGAGAGACTTGATGAAGCCTTGAGATTCTTGAGTGATAAAGTGATAGTTGAGGGCAACATTATTTCAATCAGGTAGGTATCAAGTGTTTCATGTATCATAAAAATGAGTATGAAACATAAATGACTCAATTGGTCAAAATGCTGTTTTTGAGGTTTTTTGTATAAATCTTATCTCAAAAGTCAGATCGGCCAATCTTCAACAAAGTTAGTAAATATACGGGTTTCAACACCATGACACAAGTGTCACG
>JAEEGK010023715.1_pt1 | contig 12772 bp, 8 predicted proteins | sample 8958771 | NCBI WGS metagenome assembly JAEEGK01 (sample SAMN16246547, study PRJNA631951) | gut metagenome | biome: gut microbiome; feature: rumen; material: SC-attached | host: Bos | place: Iran: Karaj | collected 2018-10 | reverse complement strand
TAAATCATTTAATCTTTTATATTCTTTTTCATTATTTTTAATTTCATTTTCTGTATTTTCAATTTTATTATTATTATTTTGATCTTCATTAATTGTTTCATCATAAAGAATATTTTTATTTGATAAATTATCTGATTTAATTTGTTTTATTCTTTCTTTTAAATGTTTTATTTTTAATAATAATTTATCTTTTCTAAAGTCATTCATTGGTAAAGCAATTTTCCAAAATAATTGTTTAAATTGAGTAAATGTCATTAATTTATTTGTTGAATTTTTATTATATAATTGTATTAAAATTTCTTTTTGAATTTTTATATCAAAATCAATTAAAAATTTTGATAATTCTTCAAAATTTAATCTTTCTTTTTTATAAGCAATTTCATCAAATGTTGGAGAATTTAATTTATTCTTTTGATGATTTGCATAAAAATTAAATATTTCATATAAATTATCATCTACTTCATTTTTTTTTAAAAATATTTTTTTATTTAAAGGAATATTATCTAAAATTTTAACAGGTTCTTTATTAACTTTCATTTTATTCATATTATTATTTTTATTTTCTATTTCTTTATTATCATTCTCGTCAATAATATTTGTTTTAGATTTATATTTTTTAAAAAGTCCTTTTTCATTATTATTTATTTTTTCATTTAATTTTTTTTTTTCTTCTTTTATTTTATCAATAAAATCTTTTAAATACTGAATATTATTTCCATCTTTTTTATTTTCACGAAGTATAGTTTCAAAAGTCTTAATTTTTTTATCAATTTCTTTTTGTTGTTTTAATAAATGTTGATTTTCCATCTCACCTTTTTTTTGTGATAAATTTGATATTTTTTCATTTAGATCTTCATTATCTCTTTCAATTCTTTTTATAATTTCTTCATCAAATAAAACTTTAATTTCTTTATTTAAATCAATATCATCATTTTCATTATTAATAATAATATATTGAGGATTTAAACGAAGAAAATCAGCAATAATAATAGGAATGGTTTCTATATAAAGAATATTTCCTTCTTTTAAAATTAATTCATATTCTTCTTGAATTGTCATTTCATTTAATTTTAAAATTCCTTCATTTTCTTTATTTATTTTTTTAATTTCTTCAAATGAATTTATTATTTTTCCTTTTTTATTATATTCTATTATTGTGCAATAATCTGTGTAATTATTTAATGCATCTTCAATTAAGTTTAATTGAATTTCTCTTTTTAAATTCTTATTATAATATATTTCATTATATTTTTGAATTTTATCTAATATAAAATTATTTATTTCATCTATTATTTTATTTACTTTTTCTTGTCTCTCATTTTCTGGGATTAAATTTGATGTAAATAATTCATTTAATGATGTTATTTTTAATATTGAAATATTTGTTAAGTTTAATATTTCTTCAAGTAATTGTTTAAATAAAGATATTTTTATAATTTTATGTCTAATATTATTATAATTATTTTTATCTTTGAAAAAATAGACAGTATATAATTTATTTATTTCACTTTTATATTTTTCAAATATTCTCTTTAATAAATATAAAGAACGATTTGATATTAAAGTAAATCCAGAATCTTCTTTTTCTGAGTTATATAAATTTTTCATAGTTATAAACTTAGATTAAATTATTTAATAATACAATATTATTTTAAGTTTATATATTTTTTTAAAAAAATAAATGAAAAAATATTATTATCTTGATGGAATAGAAGATAAAACAGAAGATAAAGTAGAAACAATTCCTTTTAAAAGAAGAGAAAAAAGAGATGTGAGTTTAAGTCAAATTACAAAAGATCCTATTAATTTAGAAACAAGTTATAAGAATTTAAATCATATTAGAAATAATAAAAAATATTATATATTCCCTTTACAAAATAAAAAACAATCATTTTTTGTTAAAAGATTATTAAGTGAAATTTTACCAGAAAAAAAAAACACAAATGAAAATAATTCAAAATTAAAAACTAAAAGTATTCCTAAACCAAAAAGAAGTTCAAAAGAAAAAAATCAAACTCAAAGTTTTTCAGAACAAAAAACTTTAGAACAATCACAAAAATCAAATAATACTACAATTAAATTAGATTATAATTGTGAAACAATATTTAAAGATAATAAAGAAAAAAATTATTTACCTAATATTGAAAAAAAAATTATTTTCAATGATGATAATAATAAAAATAAACCTGAGATTAAAAAGAAAAAAATGAAAAAATCCTTTTCAGAACAAAAATTATATAAAAAGAATTGTGAAATAAAAAATCATCAATATAAAAAAAAATTTATTGAATACTTTTTAACTCCTTTTAATAGTTTTATTAATAAAGATTTCAATTTATTTACAGAAGAATATGATAATATAAATAATGAAATTTCCCAAAAAATACAAAATAATAGGAAAAACATTAAAAAATTTTTACCTCCAAAAATTCCTTTTATATATTCTAATTATAAATATTATTTCAATGGAATAAATTATAAATTTAAAATATAAAACTTATGAAAATTAAATAAATTTTGAAAAAATATTTTTTTTATAAGATTTTCAATATTTTAAGAAAAGTTATTTTAATAAATATATAAAAAAATTATATCATATTACTAGAATTTTGAGTTGGAGAAGAAGATCTTTTTTCACCTGAAATATTTTTTAATATTTGATTTTCAGCAGTTAATTTTTGTATTATTTCATTTTTTCCTTCAATAATTCTTTTCATTTCATTATATTTTAAAATTCTTTCATTAGGAATTGAAAGTGAACCAGGTTTAAAAACTCTATTTTTCATATTTCTCAAATCATTTTTTTTAGCTCCTGAAGGAACTTCATTACTAATCATAGGTAATAATTGATTAATATTTGAAGAAATATTATTTAAATTAGGAAGACTAGTTTGAATATTATTATTTGAAGTTTCAATTATTTGATTATCTTTTATATTATTATTATCACTTTGAGTTTCATATCTATTATTTGTTATTGTATTTTTTTGCGTTTTTTTTATATTTTTTAATTGATTTGATAGAGACATATTTTGAGATTTTAAATAATTTATTTGACGAACCATATCAGTGTTTATTCTTCTTATTTTTGTCATTTCTTCTATTAATATTGAATTTTCATTCATTTTCCTTTGATATTCTTGTATTTGATTATGATTTTTTTTCAAATGACCTTGATTAACATGATATAATTCATTTTGAAGAAAATCTATTTTTTTCTCTAATTCTATTTTCAAATTATTATTTAATTTATTAGAATCAAAATTTTTAATATCATTTGATACATAAATATGATACATTTGTCTTATTCCATCAACAATTTCTTTTTTATCATTTTTTTGACATAAAAGAAATATTCTTTTTAATAATGTATTATATTCTTTTTCAAAATGATTAGTTTTATTCTTTTGTTCTTCATTTTCTCTTCTTAATTCAGCAAGAGTAATATTTTGTTTATTCATTTCTCTTTCTCTTTCAATCATTAAATTTACTAATTCTTCTAATTGCTTTTCCATTGATTTTGAATTATTTTTTAATTCATCTGTTACTACTATTTCATTATGAAATCTTGCTGATAATTCAATATTTTTTTTATATAATTCATTTTTTAATTGATTTGAAAAATTTTCTAATCTTGTTTTTTCTTGTAAATTCCCTTCTACTTCGGTTAACTTTTTAGTTAAATTTTCTTTTTCAAGATCTTTTAAATCTATTTGTTTTCTTAAGTTTTCTACTGTTTCTTTTAATTTTTTATTTTCTTCAATATAAGATTTTAAACTTGCTTCATTAGTAACTAAATTTTTTTCTAATTTTTCAACTCTATCATTTAATTTTTTGATTTTTACTCCTTTATCTTCAATATCTTTTTTATGTTCAGTTATTATTTTTTCATATTTATCTGATCTTGATTGAAGTTCTAATTGATGTTCAGTTTGAATTAAATCTATTTTTTTATTTTCAAAATTTGTTTGTTCAGTTAATTGTTGAGTTAATAAAATATTATTATCTATCATTCCTTGTATTTTTTTTTGTAATTCATATTCTAAAATTCTAAATTTATCTAATTGATCATAATTATTATCTTCTAAAGCTTTATCATAATCATTTTTTATATTTGCATTCATTGATCTTAAATCTTTTATTTCTTGATTTAATTCTGCTAATTTTTCATTTATTTCTCCTTCTCTTTCATTAAATTTTTTCCTATTTTCTTGATTCATTTCTTCTATTTTTTTTTCATAATCTTCTATTAAAGCTTCATTAGATAATTGCATTTGATCAATTTTATTTTTTAATTCCATAACTTCATTTTCTCTTTTATGATTTAAATCATTTACTTTTTCTTTCATCATATTTTCAAAATTTTTATTATTTTCATCTAAATTTCTTTGTAATTTATGAATATGATCAGTTTTACCTTTTAATTTATCTTGAATAGATAAAATTTCATATAAATTTAATAAAACATTATCACCTAAACCTTCATCTAATATAGTATTTAATTGATTCATTGTTAATTCTCTATTATCTTCAAAAGCAACAGTTTCACCATCTGGTAACTCATATATTGCATAAATGAATAAATTCCCATCTTCACCTGCTGAAAAAAGTAAATTTGTATCTCTTGAATAATATAAGAAATTTACTTTACTTCTATGAGCATGAGTTTTATCAAATCTTTTAATAAAATTGTTATTATCTACTTTATTAACATCTCTATTATATAAACATAATTTACCATCTTCACATCCAATTGCTGTTGAATTTATTTTATATCGTTTTGTATTTATTGGACAAATTGATGATGCCTTTACATCAATTTTTCCTTGAGTAAATATACATTGGTTTATTTCTTGTGCTATTGAAGCATCTAAATTTACATTTGTTATAACATAATTATCTTGAGTAAAACCACATGACATTATATTATCTAACATTTCTGTTTTTTTCATATTATAATTTTTCTCAAAAATACTTTGAGAATATAAAGAATAATTAGTAGATATTTTCAAATAATTAAAATCAAATAAATTATATTGAATAATTAATCCATCAGTACCACAAGTATATAAATAATTATCAGAAGGATGGAAAAACATAGAAACAATAGTTCCCATATGAGGAGCATTAATAATTTTAACAGTTTCTCTTGAAAAAGACCTAATAATATATATTTTTCTTTCATTTAAAGCAGCAAGTAAATGACCACCATAACTAAATTTTAACATTGTACAATTTCCTTTACTTGGTTCATTTGTAATTTGGTCATTATTATAAAATCTTAATTCTTTATAACATAAATGGAAAAATCTAATCATTTCAACATCACTAATTGCAATATAATAACCATTAGGATGAATAGCAACAGATAATATTTCTAATTCTTCTTCATCATTATTTTCTTTTTCTTCTAATATTATTTTACAATATTCACAATGTCCAGTTAAATAATTCCATATTCTAACAGTTCTATCATATTTTGAAGTAGTTACTATTATTGGTCTTTGTAATGAAACATCCATTGTTGTAATTGGTCCACTATGAAATCCATCACAAACAATTTCAAAATGTAAATCAAATTGTTCATTTCTTAAATTTTCAAATATATTTTTCATATTTACATAAGCTATTTCATTTGTATTAAAACCTATTGCTAAAGTATCTTCTGTAAATGATGAAAAAGCTAATCCTGTAACTCCTCCTTCTTTTTCTCTTAATGTATATCTTACTGGCACATAATCATTATTTTGGTTTTTTTCTATAAATAATAAATTTCCTTTATTTGTTCCTACAACTAAACCAAAATTAAATTTTTGAATTTTTGTTGATTTTAAAGGTTCTTCTTCAGGTTCATTTGGAATAAAACGTTTTCTTTTTGGTTTTTTTGGTATTTCATCTTCTCTAAATATATTTGTTATTGTTTGTTTTATTATAAATCTAGATATTATTTGACTATCATGTGATTTATTTACTATACTTTTTTCATATACTGCATTAAATATTATTAAATCATTATCTTCTGTTATTGTTATTAAATTTGGTCCTTTAACTGTATTTTCCCAAACATGATCAACATAATTTTTAGATAAATTAACTGTTGCTTTAAATTCTTTACAACAATTTTCGAAAGTAAACCAAAAAGATAAATGATTTTTCCCTGAAGTACATAAGATTTTATTATTATAGAAAGATATTTTATTTGCGTCTGTTGGAAGCTCAAATGAAAATTTAGGATTATAATTATTATCTTTTTCCCTTTTAAATGATTGAACATCATATATTACTCCTGTTTTATTTCCTTCTGGAGTTTCTCCTATACAAGCAATTAAATTTCCATCTTCACTAAATGAAGAATAAATAAATCTTTTGAAAAATGTTGTTACTATTTTTCTTCTTGGTTTTAATATTATATATGAAGCAAAAGTTACTTTGGATAAATTATATATATCACATTCACATTTATTTTCTTTTTCTGTTGATACTAATAATAAATATTTATCTGATGAAACATTTATACATGTTGCTTGAATTATATCGTCATCTAAATAAATAAATATTTCATTATTTCTTGATAATTCATTTTCTGTTGTAAATATATTTCTTAATATTAAATGTCTTCCTATTGGATAAACTAATGCTCTGTTTACAAACAAAATGTTTTCTCCCATTTTTAAATCCAAGTCTGCTCCAAATCCTTTTAATATATCTATTCTTAATTCTGGATTGTAATATTGAAGTTCTTCTGGTTTTTTTTCTTCTTCTTTTTCTTCTTTTTTTTCATTTAATTCAGTTGACATTTTAATTTTTATTTTTTTTATTATTTTTTAAATTATTTTTAATAAGTTTCAATTTAATTATTTAATAATTTACAAATATTAATATGAAATATTTTTCTTTATTTTAAAAGATTTTATCTTATTGAACTTTTAAAATACAAAAAATATAATAAAAGAAAGGGATTTTTTATAATTAATTTATTTATATGTTTTCAAATTACAGAAAAATATTAAATTTTGTTTAATTATATTTTTGTAAATTAAATAAAAAAATTATAAAAAAGAAAAAAATACAAAATTTAAACCTTTTGATCAATAGAAACTTGATCAAAGGGAATAACCATCATTCTAAAATCATTTCTCGAAATAGAATGAACAATAAAAGAATTATCAATAAAAGCGAAATAATTTTTATTTAAATCTCCGTACCCTTGCATATTAAAAGAGCAAATATTTTTCATAGAATGTTTAGATTTTTTAACACTTTTATTTGTAATATTATATTCACAAATATATTCAGTTTCTTCACCATTATTATTTTTTCCTCCACAAATATAAATAATATCAGAATTATCAAACATAAAAGCAACAGAACTATTTCTAGCTAAAAATCCTTCATTTTCTTTAATTAATATCATATCCCATTTATCACATAATTCCATATTCATTCTAAGAATATTTTTCATATTATTATTAGTTATAGTAGATAAACCACCAAATAAATAAATTAAATTATTTTTTTCATCAGGAAATAAAGAACATCTAAATCTATCTTCAGGTAAAGGAGGTAATTCTATCCATCTTGCTTTTGATATTATATATCCTTCACATTCTATTTGTTCTTTTCCTCCTACTATTATTATTAAATCGGATTTCCATATTGTCATTGATGGTGATATATGAGAAAATACTGAATTTACTAAGAATATTGGTGATTGTATTGGTATATCAAAATTTATTTTAAATAAATATGAGCCTATTACATTATCTCTATTTTCATCGTTAATTCCACATAAATATAATGAGTTATTTACATTTAATTGACTTATTCCTGATAAATCTGTTATAACTCTTAATAATATTTTTTGCTTAAAACATTTTTCTTCTTCTATATCAAATATTTTTAATGTACAAATTTGAGTGTTTTTAACTTGGACTACATATAATAATTTTTTTGAAAAAGCATTCATACTTTAAAATTAATTTTAATATTCAAATATTTTACCTATCATTTTCTCGACAACAAACCGGACCCATTTATTATCTATTATTTTATTTATTTTCTAAAAATAAAACAATTTGAAAAAAAAGATAATTAAATGGGAAATAATGAATGAAATAATAATATTATTAATATCCTAATTCAAAAAAAAAATATAATATATAAATATTAGAAAGTATTTTTCTTATTAATATTTCTATTAATATTTCTTTATTTGATTATAAATCAAGAAATAGAATTAAATTAAATTTTTTCTTCTTTTAAATCTAAAGAAAATTACAGTAAAGATTTTCTTTTGAAGTTAAATTATTATAGATGAAATGTTTACTGGAAAAGAAGAAATAATATTAAAAAAGGATTTTTCAAATTTTGAAAATTCTTTTATTTCTTTTTTTTTATGTTTGGTTAATGATTTTTTTTATATATTTATATAGATATATTATGCACTTATTTTATTGTGGATAAATATATATATTAAAATTATGAATTAAAAATTTTATTCTAATATAATTAAATTTGATTTATAGTCTTTTATAATATTATTAATTTATCTAATTGTTCAAATCTATTAATTGAAAATAAAACTTTTTAATTATACCAACAAATTATATATTCGAACTTATAACATATTTGAATTCTTAATTTAAATTTTTTTCTAAAATATCATTAATAAATTTAGAGTTATTATTGTTAACATTTTCAACAAGAACCTTTCAAAGAATCAATAATATTTTTTAATTTAATAGTTAACTATTCTTCATTTTTATCATTACAAAAATAATCAAAAACAATTCTCAAATTATCTCCAAACAAATAAATTTTATAAAGATAATTGATAATATGCTTAATATTTTCTTCTTCATAACAAATTAAATTATCAGATAAAACTTTTAATATTCTCCATTTTTCATTTTCAACTTTAAATCCAACACCAAGAACATAATTAGTAAATAATTCTCCAACATTACTTTCTTTATTAAAGATAATAATAAAATTTTCTATTATGAACACAATTATCATTTTCATTACTAAAATTATCATCTTTTAAAAGGAAAAAATCATCATTACCTTTTTCAAAAAATTGATGATTTAAAGCATCTTCAGCACTTATTCTAAATTTAGGATTTAAAGTTAATAATTTATTAATTAAATCTTGAGAGATTTATTTAAATGTCTATGTTCTTCTCCTTGCTCAAAAGTATTTTTTAATATACTATTAGTTAATTTTTCAATGGATGAAATGGGAAAAGGATATTTCCCCAAAGAAGATAATATATCATTATTCCACATGTCACATTTTTCATTTGATATATTTTCTAATATTTTAGGGTATAAAATAAGTAATTTGATATTTTATTATTTCTTTGAAAATCTAATCAAAAAATAAAATATTTTCTGGTTTTATATGACCATGAATTATATTATTATTATGAAGATATTTTACATTTTTTAATAATTGAAACATTATATTTTTTTACTTCCCGTAATTTAAAAGGAAGTTTTGAATAATTAATTTTAATTCTTAAAGTTAAAGGAGCTAAATCTCTAATAATAAAAAATTGTCTTCATTTTCATATATACTTAAAGTTCTATTTATATGAGATGAATTTATTAATAATTTTCTATTATATTCATAATAATTTTTAATATCATTAAATTCAGTAATTTTAAGTAAAATCTCTTTAAGTAAAATTTTAAGGGAATATTCTTTTTTGTTGGTTTTTCTATTATTTTCATTGAAAAACCAAAACTTCCTTCTCCCATATTTACATCATAAATAAAACTATTTTCTATATGAGACGAATAATCAATTGAATTACTTGGAATTATAGATGATTAAAATTATCTCCCAAGATATCATTAACATTTTATTATTTAAATCGCTTAAATTAAAGTAAAATTTATAATAAATTTAATTCTTTAAAAGGAAATTCATTACATTTTCAAAAAAAAAATAATTTAGAAGATGATGTTTATATTATTATAGAAGAAAGTATTTTTAATAGTAAAAATAGTAGTAATTATCAAAATAAATCTACTAGCAAAAAAAGTTTTAAAAATAATTCTTATAATTCTTCTTTTGATAATGAAGATATTTCTTTTACTTATTCTGATGATACTAATACAAGAAGATTTCAAAATTCGAAAAGTCAATTAAATGATAATTTTTATAATTTAAGGAATAAATTTAATAATGATAATGTCTATTTTGGAAGGAATTATTTAAGTAAAAATAATATTAAAAATAATTATTTAACTTGTAATAAAAATAAAAATGATTTAAATTATGAAAACAATTATCAATAAGATTTTTTAACATTTTGTGAAGAAAATCACAGGAAATTATTTGGAAAATAAAATATTTTATTATTATTTAAAAATTAATTTTTTGAAAAATAGTTAAATGACAAAAAAATAATAGTAATTAAATTAATTACTAATATGTTAATATAAATTTTAAATTTTATTTATATTACAATTATAATTATCATTATAAAATTTATTATTTAATAATTATTATCTATAACTTTAATAGTTCAAATATTTTTCAATTTTGAATTATCTTTATGAAACATATCAATTAATTTATCATTATTAATTAATTATATCAATGTAATTAATGATGTAATTTATTGTGATAGAGCAAAAATAATTTATTAATTGTAAATTAAAATTAAAAGTGGGAATTTTATAACGGGTTTTAAAGAGAAGATAATAAAAATTTTATTTCTAAAGAATTCATATTAAATTTGATGAATTTTTTGTTGATAATTTTCACTCCACAATTTATAAGGGAAGTGATAAGGTTTCTTTAGATGAATATTCTTTTTAACTGAAAGAAACAATGATAAATTTTTTAAAAAAAGAATATTTTTTTCATAATTAAATTTTATAATATATTGAAATTGTTATTTGATGAAAAATAGAATATACATTTTTTCATATTTGATTAGTAAAATTTTATTAATAAGTTTTCTTTTTTTACTTAAAACAAATTTAATATTTCTTTATTCATTTATTTTTTTTTTTGACAACCAGATACACTATATATAATAATTTTATATATATAAATTTTAAGTTTCTTATTTTTTATATTTTGTATATGAATATTATAATATTGAAAGAAAATTTTCTTCTTTTTACAAAATATTTTAAGAATTTTTAAAGCTTTAAAAAAATAGTTAATATCTTTTACTATATTAGTATTAAATAATTATTTTTTAATATATATATAATTATAAAGAGAAAAAAAAGGGATTAAATCAAATTAATTTATGTATCATAAATTTTTCAATCTCATCATCATATTACCTTTAATTCTATCGTTACCTATTGATGAAACATTATATAAACAATTAAAAGAAAAGGCGAAATATGAGATAATAGATTATAATGTATTATTTCCAAATAAAAGCAATTCTGATACAAATTCATTGGGTCAATCATCATCGGGTATATCCTCTATATCTAAAATAAAATTTCTTTTTCATATAGCAGAAACAATAGCATCACTTGTTGTAAATGTAATAACATTAGAGAAATTAATATTTCAAAAAGTTGAATATACTGATACAATTCCAAAAGAATATGATTATAGAGAAGCTTATCAAACATTTTCCGTACCATTTGAACAAAGAGAAAATGAACCAGGTTCAGCATATGCAGCAACATTAGCAACATCATATAGACGTGCTAAGAAAGTAATAGATGAAAAACCTTTATCACCAACAACAATATTGGAACGTTTTAAAAAAATAAATGTTGTTGATGCTTATTCTTTCATCCACTCTCACGGTCTTTTACAATATAAATGTAGAAATCAAAGTTTTTGTGGTGATTGTGAATATGATGATTGTGTTTCATCTGATGGAAACACTAATAAAGCTACTACTTATAAAAGTAATGAGATTTATGCAATCACAGGTCAAGAAGAAATAAAAAAAGAAATACTTAAAAATGGTCCTGTTGTTACTTCTTTTATCTATGTTTCGGATTTGTTATATTATAAAAAAGGGTATTATGAATTTGTTAGTGGAAAGTATCTTGGATATCATGCAGCTGTTATTGTTGGATGGGATGAAAATGGATGGATTGCTCACAATTCTTTTGGTTCTGATTGGGGGGATAATGGTTTTTTTAAAGTTAAATATGAGAATAATATTGAGTTTGGAGAAATAGTTTATGCAAGTATTGGATTTGTTTATTTTAAAAAGGTATTATTTGCTTTTTTAATTGCTATTATTTTTTAGTATAGATTTATAATTGTTCTTTTCTAATTAAAAAATTGAATTTAAAATATAATACTGAAAATGATTATAGAATAAAGCATGAAAATGATTCTTTAGAAAATTTAATTATATTATATTATAAATTATATTTAGTGGAAAAGAAGAAAAATAATATCCCTATTTCTATATATTTAATATTAATTATTTTTTTATTATTCATTAAATAAAATTTATGTTAAGCAATTTTCATTAAAATTTGTATTTATAATATTTAAAAAATAAAAATCCATTAATGAAATTTCATATTAATTTAAAAATAATAAAAAATAATTATTTTTTTGCTCATTGTATAAATGATTTAAATATAGGAGAATCATATTCTTTTTCATTAATAGCTAGAAGACTTTTGAAACTATACTTCGTGAAAATAAAAAAGATGGAAATAATATTCAGTATTTAAAAGATTTATTGATAAATTAAAAGAAGAAAAAAAAAATTTAATGAAAAAATAAATAACAATGAAAAAGGACTTTTTAAAAAATATA
>JAEEGK010023712.1_pt1 | contig 12774 bp, 11 predicted proteins | sample 8958771 | NCBI WGS metagenome assembly JAEEGK01 (sample SAMN16246547, study PRJNA631951) | gut metagenome | biome: gut microbiome; feature: rumen; material: SC-attached | host: Bos | place: Iran: Karaj | collected 2018-10 | reverse complement strand
GAACCACGTCTTCCACATCATCGCCGTCAGGGATATACCTCAGTCCTATCGACATGGCATATCCCTTATAACGCTCATAGAGCCGTCTCATGGCCTGACGGTCTCCTGCTTTCACGGCATTCTGCAGCTGCAGTTCAGTTTCCACTGAGAGGGTATTCTATTCGTTTGATACTTATATATTTCAGTTTCATCTCTGGCTCGAGTTTCATCTCCTTAGTGACTTCATCAAGCTCAGAGACCTCTTTATATTCTATGTGTGTCAAAGTCAGCGTACTGGTAAATGTCGTGCCATCTGTTTTAAGGACTGCCTTCGAGTAATTCGGATGGACTGTCGCAGTAACAGAGATCAGCTTTCCTTGATCAGTTGTGACGACAAACGGAAGATAGAGCAGCAAATTGTCATTTGCTGGTTTGAGTACAAGATAAAGTGAACTATCGGAGATGCCTTCACATAGATACTCTTCAGCAACGTAAGTTTGTATACAGTTATTATCACCATGAGCGACAATCGTCTGCAAAAGCAGCGCTTCATCAGCAGGCAAAAGACCACCGACGCGCATGTCGTATGTTATTTTCGCCACATTCACATCTGGAGCAATCTTTTTCATAATCTCCATCAAGGGGAAGCCATAATAAGCGACAAAATTCATGTAGGTAAATCCAAGGGATGTTTTACCATCAGCCCCATATTTGGGAACATTCTCACCAGTTATTACTCTGACATCAACAGTATCCGTTGCCGAATTATCAACAGTCCAGACACCTCGAAAAGAATAGTCCAGCGACGGGATCGTTGTTGTGGGATTATCATAACTGGGCTTGGGCATATCATACCGCAACCCTGATTCCGTTACATCATCGTTTCCTTTCGAACAAGAGGTTACTGCCAGCGTGATCACAAGCAGTCCCCATATCAGTTGTTTATTATTCAGCATGTCTTACACCAATTAAAATATTCTTTAGAAATTATTTTCACTAACTTAAATTGATAGGGAGGCGGATTGCAGGTACCTGGCTGCTGAAGGGTTGGCGTCGCCTTAATAAGCAGTTGGTACATATAACCTGCCTCATATTCGAATCCTTCAATCTCACCAATGTTGAAGTAATACTCTTTACCATCGTCTCTTATGGCACGAATAACTTGATATGGATGAGACTGATCAAGGTAATAGACAGTTCGCTCTGTCGGATAGCCATCAAGCGTTACCGTCCAGTATTCAGAGCCATCATCTTCATCATCACTATTACAGGCCGTTAAGCCTGTAGCCACCACAGCAAGTAAACATACTGTCATCAATGCATTGTACCAACGGTTGAATCTTACTTTCATTTTTGCTTCCTATTTTGGGGATTCTTTACCTACATAACTGATAAACCTCCTAACGATGTATTCTATTCATATTCGCTTGGGACATACTCCAGATCACCTTTTGAAGTATAGACAAAATGGTAACGTCCCAAGTTGCCCGCCTCATCTGTAACCTGCTCGTTATTAACATAATAATTGCGAGAAATGTGTGGAACTCCCTTTGAGCTTGGTGATACCTCATTCGTACAACTCAGGTTAACCATCGCATTACCTGCATGAAAGGATATCAAGGTACTCCCACTCTTTGCCCCATCAAACTCACCAAATACCAAACACCAATCACCTGGATAAGTAAACGTCTTATTGCTGTAGTACTCTCGTAGCACCAATCCCTTAAATGTAGGAAGATAATAACGGGTACCTGCCGTAGATTCTGGCTCGATGGAATAAGTCTCATCTCCCATCTTCACGAAGATGTCTTTCATAAACGTCTCGTGTTTAGTAGAGTCCAGTAGATCTACTCCTGCTTCATTTTCTATCTGGATGTAGAATTGCACTGGGGTTGCATCCCATACGACAAGCGAATTATCAGGTTCATCACTACTGCTACATGCAGTCATCACTCCTCCCAGCAGCGCGATGGCTGCAACAATAAATAGTTTCTTCATGATCATACAATTGAATCTTACTTTCATATTTGCCTTCTTTTTGGTTCTTTACTTGTATAACTGAAAAACTCCAAAAAACCTGCATGGATTTTTCGTGATTTAAGACTTTTTAAACTTAAGGGTTGCAAAGGTTAAACAACCATAAAAGACTTCAATAAAAGGGCGCGAAGGTTCCTGTCCTCGCGCCTTATATGCTGTTCTATTCCTTTTCAAAAGTGATATCCTTGTAGAGCTCTGGACTACCATGCTCACTTTCTGGGATAAAGTGGAGACGGACACCACGGATGTGCTTCTTGGCACGGAAATCCTTCAGATTATCCACCTTGTCGCTCTCGATTTCGAGTTTCAGCAGACCAAAATTCTTCAGTCGCACCTTGTCGCCCATGCGGAGATGACGCCATACGGCATCAGCCACATTCATCATCAACCCCTCGAGCACCCCAGCGCTTAGACCAGTCCCTCTTGCAGCCTCTTCATAAAGCTGATGACTCTCTATCACCTGATTATGAACAGCCTTAGCCCTATACTTCCCATACGTAGGCAACTTCGGTTTAGTCTCTTTCGTGATTCTATATCTCATAATAATACACCTATCTCTTTTTATAATAGGTTACAAATGTAACCAATTATCTGTTACCAACCAAATATTTGACTAAGTTTTGAATAAAAACTTGCATTTCTCGAAATAAATCCTTATCTTTGTCGCGGATATAAATAATGAAAGTGTAAGATGACAACTACAAAGCATCATCAAATCATGGAAGCCATTCGAGGCAAAGCCAGTCAGATAGTGCCAAAAGGTGCTGTCGTTATTCTCTTTGGCTCCAGGGCCAGAGGCGATGCTCGTGATGATTCTGACTGGGATGTTCTCATCTTACTTGACAAGGATCGAATCACTACTCAAGACATTGATGACTATACCTATCCTCTGCGAGAAATGGGGTGGGGTTATGGACAGACCATCAATGCCATTCTATATACAAAGCGTGATTGGGATAGCAATTTAGCCAGCCCTTTCCGTCAGAATGTTACAGAAGATGGAATAAGACTATGGGGTTGACAGAAGAAAACAGACGAGATGTCGTCAATTACAGGATTGAGAGAGCCTATATAGCTCTTGACCAAGCTAAAAAGAACCTCCAGATAAATTGCCTTGAGGTTACTGCTAATAGACTATATTATGCAGCTTATTATGCTGCTTCTGCTTTGTTGATAGCTTATGGTATTCGAACTAAGAGTCATGAAGGCAATATCAGTCAATTTGGCCAGCAGTTTGTAATAACAGGTAAGGTTTCGAAAGATTTGGGTAAATTCTACAACCAGCTATTTCAGATGCGCCTGACAGGAGATTATGGTGATACATTTGGGCTGACAGAAGAAGATGTAGTCCCAAAGATTCAGCCGACTGAGGATTTTATCAATGAAGTAACAGCGCTAGCAAGGCAAAAACTTGAAATGTAATCAATGGCCTGTCACTACGACACACATTACTCGATAGGGTCACTATTGGTCACGGGGATTGACACTTGACCCACCTTTCAGTCACCAAAACCACATTGGGCTCGCTCTCTCAGCGGGCCCAATGCGATTACTAACCAAAACAAAGCTAAATATGAAGAAAAAACTAACTCAAATTGTTTAACTATAACTTATGTATGAATCTTAAATCTGCTGCAAAGGTAAAGGGAATTTGAGCAGATTCCAAATAATCCACCCATTTCTTCTCCAACTTGTTGCGACGCGAACTCTGATTTGCGACAAACTGCATATGAGACTCGATTTCATGTCGCAAAACGAAAAAACTCCACCTTATGCTTTTTATTTCAGAAATTATCACTATCTTTGCAGGCACATAGTAATTAAAAACAGTCTATATGAGAAAGCTTATATCTTTACTTTATTTTGATGCAAATACCACTTATGGTATTTGCTAAAGACCCTGATCCAATTCAAATTGATGGAATTTATTACATACAAAAAATAGCACTTATGTGAGAAGAAATCCAAATAATTATGAAGGAGACATCATTATCCCCAGGGTTCATTTCTTTTGAAGGAATAAATTATAATGTATGTAGAATTAGTGGTATCCGATAAGAAGTAATAATATAGCAATTATGAAGAGAAATATTATTTTTACATTATTCATTTTTGTATCTTTATTTGCCAAATCACAATTGGTAGATGGGATATATTATGAATTTGATGAAACAACCAATGAAGCTAAGGTAACCAAAAATTTTGTTGCTAATTATTCTGGAAACATAGTCATCCCTCAAGTTGTTAAATATGATAATAAAGAATATGTGGTAACAACGATTTATCCTGGAGCATTTCGGTTTTGTATAGATCTTAAGTCTGTAGAGATAGGCGAGAAGGTTATTAGTATTGGATCTAATTGTTTTGAAGGTTGTTCTAATCTCGATTCAATTAAGATTGGACCTAATGTGGAAAAAATAGGTAGTTTTGCCTTTATGGATTGCACGAATTTAAAATCACTAATTTTGCCCGATAAAGTAAATCAGATAGGAAGTGAAATCTTTAAAGGTTGTGCCAGTTTAGAGAACCTCGTTATCGGGGATGGGGTAACTTTTCTAAATCCTCAATTTTTTAATGGATGTTCAAGTATTAAAACTATCACATTTGGAAAAGCAATAAAAGAAATGCAATGTCTATTTCCGTCCTCCTTTTCTGATGTTTATATAAACGATTTGAGAGCGTGGTGTGACATTGTTCTTATGGGGTATCCACTTTATGGGACTAGTAATATTTATGTAGAAGGAAAAAGGATTAAGGATCTTATTATACCTGAAGGCGTTGAAGTTGTAAAACGATATACTTTTATGGGATACTTAGGCTTAGAATCCATAGTTATACCAGAAACGGTTAATAGAATTGAGACAAACTCTTTTTTTAGCTGCAAAAATTTGAAATCAGTGTCTATATCAAACTCTGTAATTACAATAGAGGATGGTGCTTTTAGCGGGTGTCCCAATATTACTTCTTTAAAAATAGGAGCAGGAGTTAAATATATAGAAACAAGTGCTTTCTATGGATGCCATAATTTGGAGGTTATTAATATTCCAAACAGTGTAATATCTATCGGACAAAATGCATTCTTTGAATGCAAAAAAGTTAAAACTATTATAATAGGAAATGGAGTCAATTTTATCGAGCAAGAAGCTTTTCATCCTTATGCAGATGAATTAAAGGATGTTTATTGTTATGCAGAACATGTTCCTGTAGCAGGTTATGTTGCTTTTGGGTGGACGGACGAAGTAACTCTTCATGTTCCAGAGGCATCTATAAACGAATACAAGAATGCGGCTGTATGGAAAGACTTTAAAAAAATAGTAGCCATAAAAAAAGATGACCCAATACCTACAGGAATGAATGGAATTCCATATAATAAAAACGAAAAAATGTACTATTATTCAATTGATGGAAAACGTTTTTCTCAACCACAAAATGGACTAAACATCTTGAGAAATGAAGATGGTAAGGTTGTTAAAAAGATAATAAAGAAATGACATTTTTGAGTTATAATGATGTACATTGACATATGAAGATTATGAGGACCGTGGGACACTACCCCCCTATCAAGGTTCAAGTGCCCTACGTCTTCTTCAAATCATTAGTCTATTCAATGGATTTCAATTCAAACTTTTCATGAATTGGTTCTAAAGGTAATTCTTCAGCTTCCTTTTTAATACTTATCTTCTTATTGTTAGGCATTCTTGATAGTTGAGAATAAAGAGAAGACTCTTTTGCTTCTGGTGTAGGTAATGCAACTACTGCCCGATGTTTTAAGGCATTCTTTTTCTTCAATTTGAAAGTCATTACAACTAAAACACAGTATATGTTTTCTACAAAACCATAATATACTCCATCTTCTAGGTCTTGCAAAATTTCGACACCCATTGCAACTAAAAATGAATTCCTTAGGATATTTTTATCTGGATTATGTAATTGATCTCTTATAGGGTCTAGATTGTCATTAAGAATGTACATATACCCCAACTTCGCGAATGCAAGCAAATAGGCAGATTTAAGTATTGATAAATTCGCATATTCATCATTTCTCTTAACGCTTGTAAGATCGTATTTTATCTCTAGATTCGATCCATCCCAATTATGATCCATTTCTTGAGTAAAGACTGGGTAATTGTTTATATCATTAGAATCGATAGAGCATTGTATTTCATGGTTCTCAATTGACTTTATTTTAAACCTTCCTTGAATTTTAACTCCATTCAAAGTATATTCTGACTTAAAAGGTATATCCTCTGGATTTTTCAGCAAGTGAGCTAATAGTAATTCGTTATGTAAAAAGGATTCGATTTTACCACCAACAACATTGTTACAAGGTTTACATGTTATAAGCTTTGGACTCCCTCCTACTGATTTTGGGGGGACATCTTCAAGTGTGATAATATCAATATCGTTTTTCTTAATTGCATTAAGGCATAGAGGACAGATAAACGCATCCATTATTTGGAAATCTCTACCTTCAGACGACACAAAATGTATCTCTGAAGTCTTCTTGCAGTATTTCTCTATTAGAAAAGCTTTCTTTCGTTGTCCATTTCCACTCATATTCATGTATTTGTTTGCAAATATAGTAAAATAATGCTTACATACCTACAAACAAAGTGTTGTTTTTCGTTTTAAAATCTTTACTTGGGTTAAAATGTCTCATAATGTCCGATTTTGTATTTTCAAATTTTCCTTTAATTTTAAAGATTCGAGCATTTTTTGCCTTTATATGAAACTTTAGATAATGAAAATAATGCTAATAGAATTTTGAGAATCCAAATATAATGCGTATTTTTGCAGCGACGTTCTTTGACATAATGACAAAATCGTATCATATACAACACAAAAAGTGTGATAGCGATTGAAATACAGTTGTGAATAGCTGACAAAATCGTATCATATACAACATCTCTGCATGGATCGCCACGAACATGAAGTTGTGAATAGCTGACAAAATCGTATCATATACAACGTAAGAGAAACCGAGGGCCTGCGGGTCGAAGTTGTGAATAGCTGACAAAATCGTATCATATACAACTTTAGGGTTATGGGTTGTAATCCCTTCGAGTTGTGAATAGCTGACAAAATCGTATCATATACAACAGACGACAATTAAGTCCCTGTTTAACAGTTCAATAAGCGATTATTCACAAAAAGAAAGTTGTATTATGATAGACGAAATCCCGCCGTTCGGGCGGGATTTCTTTTTTCTATACATCTGCAATAAGATCACCTAAAATCGTTATTTTAACTTTGTGTGGGTTTCTATTAAAGAATGAGCCTATACCTTGGATATTCAAAAACCTTTGATCCTCTTTGTTCATATCAGTTTTATCAAACGAAGATTCTACATGTCGACGAAGACGATAGTTGTTTGATGAAATGTTCTGTACAAAATAAAGATGTTCAGCTAATGACCGCATATTCTTCTCCTCTAAAGCTGTTAGATAATCTGCATCTTCCATTCCCATGATGAACGCCTCTCCAATTTGCAAACTAAGAAGGAATGTAGAACTATCTTTGGGAAGTGAGTGAAGCACTTCATCAGGGACATTGTTCCTTCCTAAGACCTCGCTCCAAGTCTGCGATGGGTTATCAATAATAATAGGTAAATGATTTAGTTTACGTTGAACAGCCTGCCATTTGGTGACTATACTTTCCATTATCACACCATTTTCATCTTTATAAAATGCAACATGGTGATTGCCGTCGGGTTCAACAAACGAGATGGGTTTACCATTAGCATCCTTGCGTACTGCTACCATCGTGGAAGAACTGACATATTTGCGAACAGTACGGATGGGACGAGTCTTTGCATCATCAGAACAGATAGGATCTTCATCAAGGTTTTTGAGATTTGCAAGGGCTTTTGCTACGTTTGCTCGATAATCAGTACCTTCTTCAAAACCTCTATTCAACCGCTCTAAGATACGCTGCCGTATGCCACCATCTACAATCTTCTCTAAAACATCTTTTATCTTGTCTGTTACAACAATAGATGAAAGTCCTGTCTTGGAATCCTTCTTTAATTCTTCCTTATAGAACTCCTTTCCATTGAACAGGAAACCTTGAGCACCAATACCTAATTTATATTTTCTTACGTATTGAGGCGTCTTCGTGACACCATCGGCTTCTTGCTTCATAATACGACCATACACAAATTCGGCATGCAAGGCTCCTCGTGGCACGATAACGCCCGTCTGCGCTAAAGTCCGTTTGCCGTTTTTAGTAACATATCGTTTACCAGGAACAGTAATACGAGTATTGGGTCGTTGAGAGATGACAATCTTATCAATCTCTTTTTTTGCTTCTGCGTAAGAAATATGAGGCTGGGCAAATATCCATTTCTCCAGCATGCTTCGCTCAGGATCAACCACGCGTTGTTCTTTACTGCTAAGTTCTTCGAGCATTCCATCTCGACTGGCATTGAGGGTGTTAAGGCGTTGTATCATACCTTGTGTAGTACAAGCAATGGCAAGTGCATCTACAGCATGATGCCGATTGTCAAGTCGCTTTGTCCAGTCCTTGATACGTTCCACCTCTACCTCCTGGCCAGAATGCAATTGTTTTACCATCGCAGTAAGACCCGCTTTCTTGAAGCGTTCAAAGTTCAAATCGTGCAGAAGTTCGTCATAACCCCACTGATGGCGCACAAAGTCGGTTACGCTACCACTTGTGGTATAGACATTCTTGCATACCTGCTGAAGCATCTCTACCGATTTCTTAGCAATATACTGGCTTTGGCGCAATTGGCGGTCGATAAAATTTTCCCAAAGTTCTTTGTCTTCTTCGGTTTCCTTACCTTGGACTTTTCTGCTTATATAGGCTTTATGAGAGACTAACAGACGATTCATTTTACTACGGCTAATTTTCTTTTTGTCGAATAGATCATTGATATGCTCTATATATGCATTCAAACCTTCCTGACCGTAATCGTCAGCAATAAAGTCATAAGCAGTTCTCATCCCTTTCTTGCTATTGCAACGGCGACAGGAACAAACCTGATTAGTGAAACTATTATCGAATAGCAATCCTCTAGGGATAATGTGCTCACGTTCAACATCAGCGCCTTTAAGGAATTCTGTCACATTAACAGGCTGCCCGCAATACATGCAAGTGTACTCGCTTTCTTCCCACATTTTCATCTTCATAATACGGTTTCTTGTGGGCGTGAGACCATACTCCTTTATACGTTCTGCATATTCTTTATTCTGCCTTTCGTTCTGATTATTACGTTTGAAGGTCTCATTGCGTTCATCTTTGCTTTGTTTTAACTCCCTGGCAAGTTCTACACGAATTTCATCTATGGCGCCTTCCTTTTCAAGAAGAACGTTTACAATATTGACTAATTGATTGAGAATCTTTTCAACCACAGGTTGCCTGAGTTCGTTTTTCTGGATTTGAGGAAGGTGTGTGAGCAAAACACGATCAGGATTGATCCTTTTGGAATGGTCAAAACCAGCCCGTTCACATGCATCGCTATACATCATTCCCTCCATCAGATACGGCAAGAAACGACCAATAGCTTTTGCAGATTTGTTAGCATACCCAGCAGTACGGAAATCAAGTTTGCAGAGTTTTTCTATGCTCTCTTTATCTTCTATACCCAAATGGCATAATGCTCCTGACAGTTCATCATTATCCTTAATGGAATAAAGCAGATGCCATAATCGGTATAATGGTTGTTTTTCTGCCTTAGTATTGTTGATTCTCTTGCATACCTCACCAGTTTCTTCATCCACATACTTGTCAATTTCCAACTGAAAGGCTGTGAGTGAATCCACTTGTTCTTTAGGCAAATTGGTAAGAGCCTCTCGAATCTGACATTTGGATGTATTTCCTTTCAGACCTTTACCTATCGCCTTTCCTGCCCACCATCCATCTTTCCTTCCGATGTTCAGTATCTTATAGAGGTCTGTCAATTTCATTACCTCATGATTATCAAGGAAATCAGCTATTGCTTTTCGTTGCTCTGGCGAAATATACAGTTCATCGTTTCTTCTATTTCGAATCGTAATATTGTTGGCAGTCTCAAGAATACTGGATAGTTGTGCCAGCGGAGAAGTTCTGGGCGTCACCTTAGGACCGATAGTTATTTCTTTTCCATTCTTTGTAATGGTGTAAGACTCAAATTCACAGAGAGAAACAAGATTCTTGCAGGATTTCAGGTCGCGCTGATAGAAGATAATATCCTGAATGTCCTTACAAACGTCTGGTGTCAAAACATCAGAGTGGTATCGGCTTTGTACCTCCAAGATTTTTTTCACTTCCTCCTCGTAGGCATGGCGAGGATATACCTGTTCTTTGATTCGATAGTTATAATACTTTTTGCCGTCAGCGGATTCCTGCTCGTTCTCCTTCAGTTTGGCAGCAAAATGTTGACCTACTGTCAGCCCTTCTGCTTTCAGATTATCGTAACGACTGTTGACTTCTTGAACATAAGCCGTTTCTTTGCTGTCCGAATTACTAAGACGCGAATGCTTGTAACCACGTTTTTGGTTGATATGAAGAAGCACTCTGCCAAGTTCTTCTAATGTGATTTCCTTCGAAGCGGCATCAGCACGTTTCTGCCACAATTCCATGGGTGTCTGCTCAAGCATGAGATTCTTATTTGGCTCCATTCCAAATCGTTTTAGCAGATTAACGAGGGCTTGGCGTCTGAGTTGGTATCTGTCATAGCACTTTCGGGCTGTTCTCTTGGCTGTACGGTCAGCATTCTTACTGACGGCATTTCCTTTGGTATAGCCAGTTTCTTCGTCTGAACTAATTGGCACAATACGGCTTCCCATTCGTAAGATACGCTTGGGAGTATTATGATCATCTTTCTCTATGAGGCACCATCCGATACTACCTACACCAAGATCCAAGCCAAGTACTTTCTTCATTTTTATTTCGATTTATTTGTATGTTCCAATTAATTTTTCTACCTTTGCAGCATGATACTGATTTTAGTCAGCTATTCACAATAAGGATTATTCCGTTGTGAAAACATCCAGGGCGGGGCAACTCGTCCTTTCTTATTTATAATACATAGGTATCTGCAAAGATACAGCAAAAAATCCAATCTGCCAAATATATGTGCCAAAAAGTTATTTCAAATGATATGTTGCAAAGCCTATTATCATTGAAAAAACAAATAGCCTCCTTCAATGGCGAGAGTTCATTCTTGATGATCCACAGAATTTGTGATGCATCAACATCAAAGTAGTGATGGGCGATAATGTCCCTGAGTCCTCTTGCCTCAGAAGATAAAGATTCCATCCTTCAAAATGCGTTTTCTTAAACGAGGATTCAGATTCTGATGGTTGCGGACGATGTCAACAGGTGTGCCTGTCTCTTTCTCCAGGAACTCCTTTGCATCCATCAACAGGAAGGGATTTGGTGTCTCTGTATCAACGAACAAATCAATATCGCTGCCCTCCTTTTGCTCCCCCCTTGCGGTAGAACCAAAAAGCGACAAAGAAGTAATGCCATACTTATCCTTGAGTATGCCCATATACTTCTTTAGCAATTTAATACATTCGTCTTTTCCCATACCAAAAATACTTTTATCGCTGCAAAAATACGTAAAAAAGCCGAAAGTTCCAAACTTTCAGCAAAAAATTGTTGAAACATAACGTTTCGCAGTGCGATTCGTTACGTTTTGCATTAATAATATACTAAAGTTTCGCAAGTGAATATTCATTCATCAAGCGACTAATTTATACATTTGATAGAGTTTATGGAACTTAGGATTGGCATCAATAACCGCAGAAAGCAGTTCACTGGCATCAGCAGAGATCATCTCTGCGATTTCCAGGATAGTGTCCAATATCAGTTCCCATATCCTGTCCGAGGCGGACAGCTCGAGAGTACCAGTTGTGGCCTCACGGAAAAGTGCTCCGATGGTCTCGTAGGCCTCAAACCGTTTCACTGTGCAAAGTATGTTGTACTGCATCATGGTCAGCGTGAAACTGGCAATCTGCGCAGAGAAGTGCACGCTCTGACATCTGCCGAAGTCAAGCAGTTGCTTGCAATCGTGATAAGCCACCTCGGTAGTCCAGCGGGTAGCGTACGTCCTGTATGCTTTGAGGAAACTGAGCGAGAGATCCGTTGTGAGCAATCCGTTCCAATGCCCATTCCTGCCTCGCTTCGAGAAGAACAGGCGTACGGTGGTACCTGCAAATTTCACGTCGATAGTGCAGTAGGTGCACTTCAAGGTCCTATTGTGCTTGGTGAGGCCCAGCTTCTGGAGTTTCTTGACAATCTGGTTGGCTGTCAGGTCGCCCCACTGGGTGTGGTATTTGGTCTTTCCCAATTTGATCATACCAATCAGATGACACTTGATGTGTCGGCTGGTAATCAGGCGAACGAAGTCTGCACAGGTAAACCAGCTGTCAATGAGCAGATAGTCGAATCGGATGCCGCGCTTGATGGCGTACTTCACCATCTCGATGGCCTTGTCAATCTTCGACATCGTATACTCCTTGATGCGTTCCTCGACAGCCTCTCCACTATGATCCTTGCTATACCGTGCTTTGCGCTGCCTGTCCGTCAGTCCTTGCTTCTTGTCTGGCTTACTGCCTTCTTCACCATGAAGCGAGAAATCGAGGAACAGTTGGCTCATGCCATCGCTCAGAAGCAGCGTCAGACATTTGTAGCCAAGGATGGTCTTGTGCTCAAGGTGAGAGAACACCTTGCCGATGAGCTCACTCTTGCGTCCGCTCTTGGGAGCGTCAGTATCATCGATAATCAGGCAGACAGGCTTGTCATGCTCAGTCT
>JAEEGK010023709.1_pt1 | contig 12775 bp, 9 predicted proteins | sample 8958771 | NCBI WGS metagenome assembly JAEEGK01 (sample SAMN16246547, study PRJNA631951) | gut metagenome | biome: gut microbiome; feature: rumen; material: SC-attached | host: Bos | place: Iran: Karaj | collected 2018-10 | reverse complement strand
GCAATTGGGTACCGTTGACCGCATCCTTAGGATAGCAGTCGAGGGTATTAAGCACATCGAAGATACGGTCTACCCCAAACGAGATACCTACACCAGAGATACCTGGCATACCAAAAATACCCGTCAGATTATCATAGCGTCCGCCCCCCGTAATAGAACCTATCTGTACATCGAGAGCCTTCACTTCAAAGATGGCGCCTGTGTAATAATTGAGACCACGAGCCAACGTAAGATCAAGCTGAATCTCATTTTTCAGTCCGAGTGTCTTCAGTGTGTTAAGGATAAAACGACTCTCCTCTACACCTTTCATACCCGTCTCGCTATCTTGTAGTACCTTAGCAATCGTATCGAGTTTCTCGTCGTTGGAACCTTCGAGGGAGATGATGGGCTGGAGTTTCTGGATCTGATCTTCAGAGAGTCCGTCTTCACGAAGTTCGGCATTCACATTCTCAAGACCGATTTTATCGAGCTTGTCAATGGCAACGGTGATATCTACGATCTTCTCAGCAGCTCCGATGACTTCAGCAATTCCTGTCAGGATCTTGCGGTTATTGATCTTAATCTGTACACGGACGCCAAAACGGGTGAACACGGTATCAACGATTTGCATCAGTTCCACCTCATTAAGCAGAGAGTCAGAGCCTACGATATCGCCATCAAACTGCCAGAACTCGCGATAGCGCCCTTTTTGTGGACGGTCTGCACGCCAAACAGGCTGCATCTGATAGCGCTTGAATGGCAACTGAAGTTCCTCACGATGCATCACTACATAGCGGGCAAAGGGGACAGTGAGATCATATCTAAGACCTTTTTCGCAGAGTTTGGCAGCGAGGTGCAGCGCTTGACGCTCTTGCAGCTCCTCATCACTGACTTTATTCAGGAAATCACCACTGTTCAGAACTTTGAAGAGCAGCTTATCACCCTCCTCACCGTATTTACCCATCAGGGTTCCAAGGGTTTCCATTGCAGGCGTCTCTATCTGCTGGAAGCCATATAGCTGGTATACCTGTTTGATGGTATCGAAAATATAGTTGCGCTTGGCCATCTCAATCGGAGAAAAGTCGCGCGTTCCTTTAGGAATACTTGGTTTTGCCATATCTGTTATTTGGGGCACGGATGACACGGCTCTTTCAGAGACACGGCCAAATATTAAAGCCTTGTTAATCTGTGTAATCCGTGCCTATTAATTATTTACGGACTATCGTTTGCTCTCTATCCGGTCCAATAGAAATGATTTTAATTGGTGTCTCAAGCTGCTCTTCCAGGAATGCGATGTAATCGCTGAATTCCTTGGGGAACTGATCCTCAGAAGTAAACTTCGTCATATCGGTCTTCCATCCTGGCAGTTCCTTGTATACAGGCTCGATACCTTCTTCAATGTTATAGGGGAAATAATCGATTTCAACGCCGTTCTGCTTATAAGCCACACATGCCTTGATGGTATCGAAGCCATCGAGCACGTCGCTCTTCATCATGATAAGCTGGGTTACGCCGTTTACCATGATAGAATAGCGCAGAGCAACCAGATCGATCCATCCGCAACGGCGCTCACGACCAGTCACTGCACCATACTCATGACCCAGATCACGAATGGTCTTACCCGTTTCATCGAACAGTTCTGTGGGGAACGGACCAGCACCTACGCGTGTGCAATAAGCCTTCATGATGCCATAGACATCACCGATTTTGTTGGGACCAATACCAAGACCCGTACATGCACCGGCACAGATGGTATTTGAAGAGGTCACGAAGGGATAGCTGCCAAAGTCCACATCGAGCATCGTACCCTGGGCACCTTCACAAAGAATGCTCTTGCCACTCTTCAGGATATTGTTGATCTCATGTTCTGAATCTACAATGGGGAACTGACGCAGATATTCAATACCCTCCAGCCACTTCTTCTCAACCTCAGTAATATCATAGTCGAAGTTGAGCGATTTCAGAATGGACTCATGACGAGCCTTGGCCTTGGCATATTTTGCTTCAAAGTTTTCGAGTATATCGCCTACCCTCAGACCGTTACGACTGACTTTGTCTGTATATGTAGGGCCAATTCCCTTGCCAGTGGTTCCCACCTTATCCTTACCTTTCTGAGCCTCGTACGCAGCATCCAGCACACGATGGGTAGGCATAATCAGATGAGCCTTCTTAGAGATATGCAGGCGAGAATGCAGATCGTGTCCACTGGCTTCGAGCGCTTTTGCCTCCTCCATGAAGAGATCGGGAGCCAGTACCACACCATTACCGATGATATTAACCTTACCACCCTGGAAGATGCCCGATGGAATGGAACGGAGCACATACTTCTGGCCCTCAAACTCCAATGTATGACCAGCATTCGGACCACCCTGGAAACGGGCAACAACATCGTACTTGGGAGTTAAAACATCAACTACCTTACCTTTTCCTTCGTCGCCCCACTGCAAACCGAGCAGGACATCAACTTTACCTTTGTTCATAATTTCGATTTATCAATTTTTACTTTCTTGTTCTTTTCTCTCTCTTGCTTCTTGCGCTTGGTAATCATAGTCTGGCAAGTACTGCAGACACCATATATATACAAGGTGAAGCCGTCCTTACGGAAACGCTTCAGATGCAGATTCTCTACAGCCATCTTGATTTCAGGCGACTTAATCTCCGTCACCTTACCACACATCGTACAGATCTGATGGCAATGGTTGTTGTTATCATAACAGGCTTCATATTTCGTAGCCCCATGAAAACGATGGCGAGTAACCAGTCGCAACTCAAGAAACAGGTTGATGGTGTTGTAAAGTGTTGCTCTGGCCACAGGAAATCCCAACTCCGTTGCAAGTTTGTCGTTTAGTTCTTCCAGGGTGAAATGCCCATTAATGCCGTAGATGGCTTTCAATATCGTGTAGCGTTCAGGTGTCTTGCGATGATTATTCATCTCAAGGTAGTTATCCAGTATACGCACAACCGCTTCCAGTCTACTTGCTTTCATCTGATTTCCACAAAACCGTACAAAGGTACATGTTTTCAGGGAAACGAAAGAAATATTATTTATAAAAAATCTAAATTGATGGATTTTAATGCGCTTTTGGCTAATCGTTCGTATACTAAGCCTAATTCTGCGAAGTGCTGGAGACATGACAGAGCTGCCTTTCTGACAGGCAGACTGCTACCCTGTAAGGCGGCCAAAGTCTGATCGATGAATTCGTTGATTCCTCGTTCGTTAGGCTCCTGTTTGTTCATAAACAGACGCGACAAGACGTGGAAGCCACAGAGCTGGTAGAGTTCTTTTTCTGACGCCATCCAGTTATAGGCCTTTTCTGGAGCATACGGCAGATACTGATACAGGTTGAAAGCGGCCTGCTCTGCCATTTCCTGGGTATCGGTCTGTTCCATCCAGATATCGATGACTTCGGGCAAAACCTTCTCTGCGGGCATGATCATCGTGGCTAAGATCTTACACTCACGGACATTCTCCTTCCAAAGGGCGATGGCCAGATCGTATCGGTCATCGAGTGTTGAACACTTGACATGGGCCAGTTCATCAGCCATTTCACGAAGTCTTGGCAAGGTGGCTCCCCAGTTCAGTTTATAGCCGACGCCCTTGTCACGCATGGATTTGGCGATAGCGCCATCCATCATCTGACGGAATGATTGCTTGATGTCCTTAACCTGACTGTTGATATCCATATGATGATTATATTAAGGTGGCGTATTCTGAACTGTAACGAAGCATCTGATGGGCATAACCCTCGCTGTAGTTCACCTGAATGTCACAAATCTCGCCGTTGGCATCGTATACTGGCAACAGCTGGGGATTGATGAAACCCTTATAAGGTGCCAGGTTCAGACGCTGGTAACGCTCCAAGACCTCAGCATGGAGCTGGGGATCTACTTTCACGGCATATTGCTCTACCAGCTGACGGGCTGCCTCGAAGTCACCCTCACTCTTGATACGTTGCACCTCTGCAAGAAGACTGGCGATGAGTCGACGCAGTTCTTCGTAATCCGTGATCTCAACGTAGGTTTTACCCTCACGCTGGATCAGTTTGATGACATCTCCCTTTTCATAGCACCAATGGGCTATCAAGGCACGGTTGCGCATGTGGGCTTCCTCAATCTGATGACCTGGTGTGATACGGATCAGCTGTGTCATCAGACCATTCATCATATAGGTATAATACTGCGACTTATACGCTTCTTCATCAGGAGTCAGACCTAATTCCACAAGCTTTTTGTCTGCGATATAATACAGCCCGAAGAGGTCTGCCCTCGCCTCTTCTATCGTGTTACCGTATGCCTTCAGTGCGTCAGGATCCACTCCTGGTAGCAGTTGTCCACTACCATGTCCGAGACACTCATGCAGATCGGTGTGCAAATCATCACAGATATCACCATATTTCTCGATGATTCCGAGTGTTTCTTCGTCGATGACGAACTCTTCCTTGAAACCGTTGCCATGAGCAGCTTTGTTGTAGGCATCGGTAATATTGCTGATGGTAATACTCTTGCTGCCATACTGAGCCCTGATCCAGTCTGCATTGGGAAGGTTGATACCAATCGCTGTCGACGGGTATTCATCACCGCCCAACATCGCTGCACAGATGACATTGGCTGAGACACCTTTCACAACAGGCTTACGGAATCGGGGATCCACTGGCGAATGATCCTCGAACCACTGGGCATTCCTGCTGATGGTCTGAGTGCGATGAGTAGCCTCTTCATCAATATACTCTACGAGTCCCTCCCAAGAGCCCTTCAGTCCTAACGGATCGCCATAGACCTCGATGAATCCGTTGATAAAGTCGATGGACGAATCATGATCCTTTAACCATTCAATACAATATTCATTGAAAATCTGTAAGTCACCTGTCTGATAATAACTTATGAGCGATTTGATTACCTTTTTCTGTTGCTCGTTTTCTGCCACATCAGAGGCTTTCTCCAACCAATAGATAATATGTCTGATGGCACGAGCGTATTTCCCATTGGCTGACCACACATCCTCCCTGACCTGTCCATCCTTCTTCACTAAAGTAGAGTTCAAGCCGAACGATGGAGGGGTGTCCTGATGGTCGTCTTGCTGCTTCTGCTGCTGATAGAAGGCTTCAGCCTCTGCCTGCGTCACCCCGTCATAGAAGTTACAGGCCGATGTCATCAGCAGGTCCTCCCCGTCAGCCTTATTCACACGCTTCGGCCATACGGTTTCATCAAAGATGACTGGAAAAAGCTCGTCACACATCTGCTGGATGGTCTCGCCCTCATTCAGTGGCAACCGTCGGGCATCCGTCTCTTGGAGTACCTGATACAGATACTCAGCCGTAAAGCCTGGCTTGAATTTCTCACAGCCATAGTGATGATAGATGCCGCTCGAGAACCAGATACGCTTCAGATAGACCTCCAAAGCCTTGAATTCATCGGTGTCATGAGAGATGGTCATGTCTGTGTAAACCACCTCCAGCATCTTTCGGATACGGAGGTTATACTTGCCAAACTGATCGAAAGTGATATCCCGACCATATAGTGTAGCCTGAGAAAGATAATAGACGAGGGTTTTCTGCTTTAAAGTCAGTTTTTCAAAACCGTTCAACCTATACCTGAGCATTTGCAAGTCTGCGAATCGCTCATCCTGATAAATAAATTCCATGATGCAAAATTACATAAAATAATCCAAACATGCAATGAATTCCGGAAAAAATGCCTATCTTTGTACAAAATTTGCAAGATATGAACATTTTCGAAGCATTAAGAACCTATTACGGCTATACTTCTTTCAGACAAAACCAACAGGAAATCATCGAGTACGTCATGCAAGGCAAAGACGCCTTGGTGCTGATGCCGACGGGTGGCGGTAAGAGCATCTGCTATCAGATTCCTGCACTGACGATGCCTGGTACCGCTATCGTCATCTCCCCACTTATCAGTCTGATGAAAGACCAGGTTGAGAGCCTCCGTGCCAACGGCATTGAAGCCGAAGCCCTCAACAGCGGCAACGATCCTGCCGTCGATACGGTCATCCGTCGCAAGTGCATCTCTGGCAACATGAAGCTCCTTTATATCTCGCCAGAGAAACTGATGGCAGAGATCGACTACCTGCTGAGCCATATCCAGATATCCCTCTTCGCCATCGACGAGGCTCACTGCATCAGCCAGTGGGGACATGATTTCCGACCTGAATACACCCAGCTGGGGATCCTCCGTGATAAATTCCCTGGTGTACCTATCATGGCCCTGACGGCTACTGCAGATAAAATCACACGTGAGGATATTATCAAACAATTGAACATTTCTGAGGCAAAGGAATTCATTTCCAGCTTCGACCGTCCTAACCTGAGTCTGTCAGTGAAACGAGGTTATAAGGCTGCCGAGAAGATGCACTTCATCATCAACTTCATCAAGGCTCGTCCGATGGAGGCTGGTATCATCTACTGCCTGAGCAGGAAGACGACGGAGAAGGTGGCTGAAGACCTACAGAAGAAAGGCATCAATGCTGCACCATATCATGCTGGTATGTCTACATTTGAGCGCAATCAGACGCAGGAAAGGTTTAAGAATGACCAACTCGCTGTTGTCTGTGCTACCATCGCCTTCGGAATGGGTATCGACAAAAGCAATGTCCGTTGGGTGATCCATTATAACATGCCCAAAAGCATCGAGAGCTTCTATCAGGAGATAGGACGTGCCGGACGTGATGGGGCACCAGCTGATACCGTCCTTTTCTATTCCCTCGCAGACATTGTACAACTTACTGAATTTGCACGACAAAGTGGTCAGCAGGATGTCAACATGGACAAGTTGAAAAGGATGCAGGAATATGCCGAGTCGAGTGTTTGTCGCAGAAGGATCCTGCTCAACTATTTCAGCGAACAGACGGACCACGACTGCGGCAACTGTGATGTCTGTGAGAATCCACCCCGACGCTTCGACGGCACACGATATGTTCAGATGGCCCTCAGTGCGGCCATTCGGACGGAAGAAACCGTTCGCATATCCACCATTATCGAGATTGTCAAAGGCATCCGTTCTCCCTATGTCATGCGTCATGGCTATGAACAGCTGAAGACATTCGGTGTGGGCAAGGACCTGACGACGACCGACTGGCAGGACTATCTGCTGCAAATGCTCCAGATGGGATTCATCGAGATTGCCTATAATGACGGCAACAAGGTGAAAGTCACCGATATCGGCAAGGATGTGCTCTATGGCAGAAAGAGTGCACAGCTCTGCATCGTCGATCATAGTGTGAAGGAAGAGCGTAAGAAGCCCAAGCTGAAACTCGAGATACCGACGATCACCATTCCTGGTCTGCCACCCACGACAGGCATAGAGGATCCCAAGCTCTTTGAGGCCCTTAGAGCCCTCCGTCTGACCTGTGCCAATGAGGAAGGCTTCCCACCCTATATCGTGTTCAGCGACAAAGTCCTGCATGCCTTGGCCAGCATCAAACCAACGACTTTGGAGCAGTTCGGCAACATCTCAGGAATCGGTGATCATAAGAAGCAAAAATACGGCAATCGCTTTGTGGCATTGATTCAAAAGTACGTATAAACCCTTTTTTTTGTTAAAATCTTGCATCGAAATTCAGTTTTGTGACTTTTTTTTCGTATCTTTGCGGGGCAAAAACTTCAAAGATGGCAAAGAAGAAGATACTATTCATCAATCAGGAGATATCTCCTTACGTCCCAGACAACGCACTGTCATTGATGGGAAAGAACCTTCCGCAAGCTATGCAGGAACGTAGTCATGAAATACGTACATTCATGCCTAAGTGGGGAACTATCAACGAGCGTCGCGGTCAGCTGCACGAAGTGATCCGACTCTCAGGTATGAACCTTATCATCAACGATACGGACCACCCACTGATCATCAAGGTGGCTTCGATCCAGTCGGCACGCATTCAGGTCTATTTCATCGACAACGATGATTACTTCACCAAGCGTCAGATGGCAAAGGACGAGAATGGTGTAGACTACGACGACAACGGCGAAAGGGCCATCTTCTTCGCCCGTGGTGTGCTGGAGACTGTCAAGAAGCTCCGTTGGGTGCCCGACATTATCCACTGTCAGGGATGGATGAGTGCAGTCGTGCCACTCTATGTGAAGACCGCCTACCACGACGAGCCGTCATTTGCAGAAGCGAAGGTCGTTTCTTCTCTCTATACGAAGAATATCGAGAAGAACCTTGGCGAAAATTTCAAGAAATGCCTCGAATTCCGTGATGTCAACGCCAATATGCTGAAAAGCTACAACGATCTGATCGATTTCGATGAGCTGGGCAAGCTGGCCATCGATTACAGCGACGGCATCGTTCAGGCAGAACCAGAAGTAAATGTTGAATTGCTCGACTATGCCAAGGGAAAGAATATTCCTGTGCTTGGCTATCAGGAGGACTTCGCAGATGCCTATGAGACATTCTACGAATCACTCTTCCCAGACGAGGCTAAAGATTAATATACATAAACATACACATGAAATTCAGATTTTTGTCAGCGATTGCCTTCTGTGCAATGGCAGTGATGTCTTGCAATGAAGAAACGCTGGAGGTTGGAACAACACTGACCAGTGAGAACGATAAGATGGATATCTCTACTGGTGTCTTCAATGCGACTTCAAGATCTATACTGGCGGACTCTATCTACGCCCGTAACTTCGATTGTTATTTCGGCAATGTCAGGGATCCGGAGACTGGTGCCTATATCAAGAGCGAATTCATGGCACAGTTCAATATGCTCGAGAATCAGAAATTGCCGGCAAAGGACAGGATCCTCGGCATGAAAGACGGCGAGATTGCTGCCGACTCCTGCGAGATCTGGCTTTACTTCGACAGAATGAAGTGTTATGGCGACTCTCTGACCCCTGTCAAACTTAACGTCATGGAGCTGAAGGAACCCATGAACGATAAGATCTACTATAGCAACTTCGATCCTATGAGTGCAGGCTATATCAGGACCGACGGACTCAGACAGAGCATAGCGTTCACCCTGTCAAACCTCACCTATACCGACAGCATCAGGGCGCTTACCAGCTATAATGATCTGGCACGTATCGTGATGTATGGCGCCTACAAGGACAAGAACGGCAAGAACTATCCCGATTATGGCACCTATATCCTGCGCAATTACTATGAACATCCAGAGTATTTCAAAAACTCCTATAGCTTCATCCATTCGCTCTGTCCTGGATTCTATTTCGAGGTGAACGATGGTCTTGGCGTGATGGCTAATCTGAAAGAAATCGACATGCGCGTCTTCTATCATTATAAGAATGAGAAAGACTCCGTTATCAATGGCTATATCGGTATGGCGTCCACACCTGAAGTTCTTCAGACCACAAGAATCATCAACGACAAGGAAGCCCTGCAGTCTTTGGTCAGAAAGGACAACTGCACATATCTGAAGACGCCAGCTGGCATTTTCACGGAGGTGACATTCCCCGTCGATGAGATCAAGGCCACCCACGCCAACGACTCCCTGCTCTCTGTAGGTGTGACCTTCCAGCGCATCAACAGTGGCATCGAGAATTCGCCTTACGTCTTTGAAGCCCCTGATTATCTCCTGATGATACCCAGGGACAGCCTGTACACCTTCTTCGAGAAAGGACAGACGATCAACTCCACCAGCTCGTATTATACCATACTGGATTCCAAGAACCAGTACGTGTTCAGCAATATCGGTAACATGATTACCTATCTGGCCGACAAGAAAAAGGAAGGTCTTGTAGGCGATTCTGACTGGGTGGCTAAGCACCCTGCATGGAATAAGATCGTGCTGGTGCCTGTCACCCTGACAACGGCAACGAATACCACGACATCTGCTGGTGGCATTGCCTCAGTCGCCAACGAGATGGCCCTGACGAGTACCCGATTACAAGGCGGACCCAATGGCGAGAAGATCGAATTGCAGGTGATCTATGCCAAGTTCCATGATAAGTGACAGTGACGATGGCCGACGGATTCCTGGAAAAGCATTATGAGGACTATGAAGCCCGCAAGGCAGCATGGTTACGTAAGAAGAAGCATTTACCCAAACTCCCTAAGAAACAGTTAGAGCGACCCGATAAAGAGTCGCTCTAATTATTATTTTGTCCTTTTGTTCTTCTGTCTAAACAATTATCTTGAACTTTGCAAACTTCAGGAGCAGCTGCTTCGTGCCAGCATTCCTGAACTCCACCGTAGCCTTCGTGTTCTCACCCGTCCCCTCAATCTTCAGCACCCTACCGATACCAAAGCGCTGATGCTCTATCTGGCATCCGTCGCGCAGTTCGCCAGCACTGGGTGCAGAGGCCATGGGGCGAGGGGCCACAGCATTATATACACGCTTGAAGTTGGGTCCGAAGGGGTCTACAGGCTTCTCAGGCTGTCTGGGAGCCACAGCCCTTGGCTTCGGATCAGCCCTGAACTGCGTCGCCACTGGTCTCGGATTCTGCATCCATTCAGGACTCCGACTGCCGCCATACGAGCTGCCTCCCGACGGTCTTCTGTACGACGAATCTCCCCCACCCGTTTCACTCTGTACATCGAGCAGTTCAGGATCGATATCCCTGATAAACCTCGAAGGCGTGTCATACTCCATCCTGCCATAACGGAATCGGTTCTGTGCACACGTCAGGATACAATGCTTCTCAGCCCGTGTGATGGCCACATACAGCAGTCGGCGCTCCTCCTCGAGCTCACGCATCGAGTTGGTACACATCGGACTGGGGAAGATATTCTCCTCCAGACCCACGACAAACACCGTGGGGAACTCCAGACCCTTGGCCGAGTGGATGGTCATCAGCGTCACCTTGTCGTTCTCGTCGCCCTCCTCACTGTCAAGATCCGTCAACAGCGCCACCTCTTGCAGGAAATCAGGCAGGAATATCTCGTTGCCCATATCCTCCTCCCGACGGCTCTCCACGAAGTCCTGCATACCACTCAGGAATTCCTCCAGGTTCTCCTGTCGCGAGATGTCCTCAGGGTTACGACCTGAGTAGATATCCTTGCTGATGCCCGAGTTCATGATGATGTCGTGTCCCAGCGTGTAGGCATCCTCTGTGGCCACGCGACCTATCCAACCCTCAATCAGTTCACGGAAGTTCTGGATCTTCGTCATCGTGCCCTTGCTCACCTCCATGGGGAACAGCACGGGCTCCTTGATCACCTGCCACAGACTGACGCCGTAGGTCTGGGCTGCCTGTACGATCTTGCCCACCGTCGTGTCGCCGATGCCTCGCGCAGGATAGTTGATGATACGCTTGAAGGCCTCCTCGTCGTTCGGATTGGCTATCAGACGGAAATAGGCAATCACGTCCTTGATCTCCTTACGCTGATAGAAGCTCAGTCCGCCATAGATACGGTACGGGATATTGTCCTTGAGCATCTGCTCCTCAAACGAACGGCTCTGCGAGTTGGTGCGATAGAGGATGGCAAAGTCGCTCCAGTTGGCGTGATCCTGCCTGCGCAGCCGTTTGATGTCCTGACACACGATGATAGCCTCCTCCTTGTCGCTGTAGGCCGGCTTCAGCTGCAGCTTCTCACCGTGCTCATTCTCCGAGAACACATTCTTCGGTATCTGCCGCTCATTCCGCCTGATCAGCGAATTGGCCGCCTGTACGATCAGCTGCGTCGAGCGGTAGTTCTGCTCCAGCTTGAAGAGCTTCGCATTCCGATACAGGTTCTGGAAGTTCAGGATATTGTCGATATTCGCCCCTCTGAACGAATAGATACTCTGCGCGTCATCACCCACCACACACACCATCTGGCGCTCCTTGGTCAGCTGATACACAATCGCCTGCTGCGCATAGTTCGTGTCCTGATACTCGTCGACCAGCACGAACTGGAACTTATAGACATATTTCTGACGCACCTCCTCGTGATTTTTGAAGAGTATCCACGTCTGAACCAGCAGATCGTCAAAGTCCATCGCATTGGCCTGTCTGCACCGTTCCGCGTACCTTATATATATATTGGTCACCTCATGGCGATTCATCCTGTTGTCGTCCTTGGCCCAGGCACTCTCGGCATAGGCCTGGGGCAGCATCAGGTGGTTCTTGGCCATCGAGATACGGTCGGCCACCGAGGCAGGCTTATACACCTTGTCGTCCAGCTGCATCTCCTTGATGATGGTCCTCACCAGCGAACGTGCATCCGTCTGGTCGTAGATGGTGAAGTTCGAGTTGAAGCCGATGTGTTCAGCCTCTGCCCTCAGGATACGGGCGAAGACACTGTGGAACGTTCCCATCTGCAGTTGTCTTGCACTCACTTCATCCACAAGTCTGCCTATACGCTCCTTCATCTCCCGTGCCGCCTTGTTGGTAAAGGTCAGCGCCAGGATCTGAGAGGGGTTCATCCCCTGCTCCATCAGCCAGGCTATCTTGTAGGTCAGCACGCGCGTCTTACCCGATCCTGCTCCAGCAATCACCAGACTCGCCCCGTCGCAGTACTCCACCGCCCTGCGCTGACTCTCGTTCAAATGCTCTAAAATCTCAGTCTTCATCGTCATCTTTCGAATATGCATCTGCAAAGGTACAAATAATTTTTGTAAAACGCTTTGTTGTTTCAGAAAGATTCACTAACTTTGCCCCGAAATTATTCATTACAAACCAAAAACCGAGTTACAAGATGAAAAAAATCATGATGATGATCGCCATGCTGGCACTTCCGTTCGCTATGCAGGCACAGACAAAGTTCCACGACGTAGAGGCCAACGAGGCCAAAGGTCCGGTAAAGACAATGACGATGGACATGATGGGCATGTCTCGCACCATCGAGTTCACTGAGGATGGCAAGATGAAGTCAACAGAAATCACCGATGCCGTGTATGATG
>JAEEGK010023708.1_pt1 | contig 12776 bp, 5 predicted proteins | sample 8958771 | NCBI WGS metagenome assembly JAEEGK01 (sample SAMN16246547, study PRJNA631951) | gut metagenome | biome: gut microbiome; feature: rumen; material: SC-attached | host: Bos | place: Iran: Karaj | collected 2018-10 | reverse complement strand
TTCTTTTTCTTCTAATCTTTTTTCCATTTCAGAAATTGAATTTTTTAATTTTTGATTCATTAATTTATTATTTTCATTCAAAGAAGAATTTAATTTTTTTTTCTCTTCTTGCATATTTAAATTATCTTTTGTTAATTTATCAATTGTATTCTTTGAATCTTCTTTAAGATTTTTTAATTCATCTTTTACATTTTTTAAATTTAATTCTGATTTATTTAAAGAATCAGTTAATTTATCAATTTGATTACTTAAATTATTTTTTGTTTTTTCAAAAACACTTTCAGATTTTTTCTTTTCTTCTTCATAATATGATTTAATTTCATCAATTTTTTTTTGAAATTCTTCATGATCAACAGTAAAGGCTTTATTTTCTAAATTTTGAATTATATTTTCATAATATGACTTTTGTTCATTTATTCTATTATTTAATTCTTCATTTTGATTTTTTAATAATTGATTTTCTTGTTTTAAAATTGCATTTTCTCTTTCCATTTTTGATAATTTTGCCTTTGATGTATCTTCAATTGTTTTTTGTTTTACTTCTGCTTCTTCTAATTTTAATTGAGTTGACTTTAATTCTGAATTTAAATCATTTATTTTTTTTGAATTTTCTTTTTCTAATTTTTGTTTTTCTTCACTTGTACTTTTTTTTAATTTTGTTAATTTATTATTTAAATCTTTAATTTCTCTATTTGTTTTATTTATTAAATCTTCATTTTTAGTTTTCTCATTTTGTAATAATAAATCAGAATTTTGAATATTTGATTCTAAATCAACTATTTTTTCTTTTAAAGAATCAATTTCATTATTTAAATTTTTAATAGTCTTTTCATATTTATCAACTTTGTCTTTATAAGCAATACTTTGTTCTTTTAATTGAGAATTAATTTCTTGTTTATTTTCTTTTTCTCTTTTTGAATAATCATCAATTTGTTTTGTTAAATGTTCAATTTTTTGATTTAATAAAGCTTTTTCTTTATCACATTCCGCTTTAATTGTTATTGCTTTTCTTTCAGCTTCTTTTTGTTTTTCTTCATTTACATTTTTTTTCTTATTTGCATCTTTTAATTTTCTCTCATAATCATTTTTAATTCTTGTTATTTGATTATTAAAATTATTAACAGAAATTTCTTTTTCTTTTTCAGTAACAGCTAAATTTTCTTTTAATTTATTAATTTCTTCTCTCAAATCATTAATTTGATTTTTATTTTGTTTTAAAATAATTTGTTTTTTTTCATTTTCTTTCTCATAATTAGCTTTAACAGTCTCTAAATCAGTAGTTAATTTTTGTATTTTTTGTTCATTTTGTTCTTGAATAAATTTTTTTTCAGAATTAGCTTTCGTTGCAAAATATTGTCCCGCAAATGCAAAAATTCTAGTTTTAAAATCATTAAATAAATCAGTTTTTCCTTGAAAATTAGGAAAAGTTTCATTTAATTTTTCTTCTAAAGTATTAAAATCATTATTTATTTCATCAATTGACTTAAATTCATTATTTTGAATTCTCGATTCTAAAATTGAATACCATTTATTTAAAACTCTAATAATTTTTCCTTTATTTTCTTCATCTTGTAATTTAGAATAATAAGAATATTTTTCTTTTATTTTAGCTTTTAATTGTTTACCATATTCATTAGCAGCATCACCTAAAGCTTTTTTTTTAAAAAGTTCAAAAGCTCTTTCTTTTGCTTCTTTATGAATCTCATCTAAACTCTCATCTGAATTACCTAAATTTTCTTTTAAATAATTTTCATATAATAATTCAGCTTCTTCAAAAGCTTTATATGATTCAACTCTACACATTGAAATCCAAGTATTTTCAATATTAGGAACATTACCTGAATTTAAAGCATTAATTAAATTTTTAATTAAATTTAAATACATTTCTCTATTTAATGCTTTACCATTAATACTTTTTACTTTAACTCTACCTAATATTTTTTTTTTTAAATTTAATATTTGTTCTAAAAACTCTGGTCTTAATTTTTCAAGTGGTAAATCTTCTAAATTTTGTAATTGACCTTCATTAGTAAGTGGTCTAATCATAGTAAAACAATCTCTATCTTTAAAATAAGTTTTAATTAATTTTCTAATTTTATTTTTTGGATCTTGATTATTTTTAGTACCATTTAATATCTTTTCTAAATATTCTTTTGGTGTAATACTTTCACCATCATCATCAATTAATTGTAAAGAAAAATCTCTTAAAACCCATAAAAAACTAGGAAATAAATTACTTAATTCTTCAGGATCAGTTTCTTTTTCTCCATTTTTTAAATGAATAAATTTAGATAAATTAATAACAAAATTTAAATTCTGTAAAGCATTCTCATCAATTGAACCAACAGAATTATAAACAAAATAAGAACTTAATAAAATTGCTAAAGTAAATATTCTAATATCATGATTAGCATCAGTGTCTAAAGCACCAAATCCTTCTGTGTCAATTAATAAAATTGGTATTCTTTTTCCTTTTTCTGAATTACCATAAATTGGCTTTGACCAAACCCAAAGTCCTTTTGTACAAGGATTTACTGTTGGTCCTACTGAAAAACCTTTTTGTTTATTTAGTAACATTCTGTTTAGTAAATATGATTTTCCTGTTCTGTACATTCCAGCTACTGCTAATACTCCAAATTCGTCGTTGAAAGATTTTATTACTTCTTCTCCTTGCTCTGTTAATGTGAAAACTATTTTTTTAATTTTTTTTTAAATTTTTTATTTTTTGTTATATAATTATTTTATTTTGTTTTTACATTTTTTGCTTGAATCGTATATTAAAAATGGAACTGGTTCTTCTTTGTCTTCGTCTATGGTTGACATTTTTTTTTTTTTTATTTTTTATTTTTATATTTTAGGTTTAAATCTTTTTAATTTTTATTTTTGTAATTTTATGTAATTTTTTATAATTTTTTTTTTTGTTTTTTTTTTTAATTTTTTAATTTTTTTTTTGTTTTTATGTAATTTAATTAAATTTAATATTAAAAAAGGTAAATAGTATAAAAAAAATAACTGACAAAAAATATAACAGTTAAGTTTTTTTTATAATTAAATAAAATAAAAAATGTCTAAAGCATTTTTAATATGGATTGATCCTGATATACAAGGAAGTGAATATGATTCATATATAAATCAAATTAAAGGAACTGGAAAATATGAAGTTTCTACTTATTTAACAATTGAAAAAGCATTTCCTAAAATTAAAGAAATTAAATTTTATGATACTATTATAATTATAAGTGGTAAAATTTACAAAGATTTTTTTAAAAAATTACAACATTCTTTAAAAGATATTTTTGTTATTCCTCAAATTATTATTTTTTGTGAATATAAGGATTTAATTAAAATTAAAAAAGAAGAAGAACCTTTTCCTTTATTTGAAAAAAATTTTATCTTTTCAAAATTTTCTGATATAATGAAACAATTATCATTAGATAATTTATTAGAATATTTTTCAAAAAATGAAAAATTTATTTTTGAATATTGTGAATCAATTGAATCTCTTTATCTTCCTTTAAATTATCATCAATTAATTTCAAAACCATCAAATGATGAAATATTAAAATTTAATTTTTTCCTTCATGAAAATTATCTTGATTTAAATAGTAATGATATAATAAAATTATTAAATCAAACTTTTAAAAATTGTGTTCCAATTGAATTAATAGTTAAATATTGGATAAGATTATATTCTTTTAATGAATTTTCAGAAGAAATAAATAAAGAATTAAGAGAACAAGTTGAAAATAAATTTGATGTTTATGTTAGATTATTATATTATAGTTTAAATAAAAGATACATTCAACCAGTTATAAATAAAAATTTTTTTAGAGGTGGAATTATGACAAATAAAGAAATTGAAGTAATTGATAATTATATTAAAAATAAAAAATATAATATTCCTGGTTCATATTGTTATAGTAAAATTTTCCTTTGTTTTACTTTAAAAAGAGAAATTGCTCTTGATTTAATAAAAGTAAATAAAGAAAAAATGAAAAATGATGAAAGTTTAGTTCTTTTTCAAATTGAAACTGGAAATGATTATTTTGATCAAGATTATTGTTTTAATGCAGATATTTGTCAAATGTCATATTTTCCTAATAGAGAAGAAGTTTTATTTTTCCCTTTTTCTTGTTTTGAAGTAATTCAATCAGAAAAAAAAATAAGATTTGAAATAACTTATCAATTAATTAGATTAAGATATTTAGGAAAATATAGAGATTTAGTACCAAAAAATTTATTTGATTGTAATAATATTCCAATAACAAAATTTTCTCAAAATCTTTTTAAAAGTACAATTAGTGATGAAAATTTAAAGAAAATGGTAATTAAAAATAATCCTAAATTAAGTGAGTCACAACAACATGTTAATGTAACTTATAAATTACCAACAAATCAAAATAATAATCAAAATGTAATAAATGAAAATAATATAAAACCTGATAATAATATTTAAGATAATATTAATCTTATTATTTAAGAAAAATTAATTAAAATAACAAAAAGAATTTATTGAAGAATATAAAAATGAGTAAATTATAATAAAAATATTTTATCTTTCTTTTATTTATATATTTATTAATTTATTATAATCAAAATTAATTTAAAGGTAGTTAAAATATTTTTTTTTAAATTTCAAAAAATAATAATTAAATTATTATATTTAAATAATAATTAAAATATATTTTTCTAAAATTTAAAACTTTTTTTTAATAAATAATATCTAAAGAAACAGGACACTTACAAAAATTACTATTCCATTTATAATATTGACAACTTCTTTCAGCAGGATTAATATAATCTAAAAGTACTTTTCCTTGATAATGAGATCTACTATCAGTAGTACTATTACTAATAAAATATAATAAAGTATCATGAATATCTAAACAAGTCATTAAAACTTGTTGATTATTAACAAGATATTTATCATCAAATTTATAACCATTAAGAAGTAAATTAAAAGAAGGAAGAAATCTTTCATTTAAATAATCAATAGCATTAATTTTTTGATAATAACCATTTGAAGTTAATCCATGATCACTAACTAAAAAAACAGCAGTTTTTTCTAAATATTTTTTCTTATAAAAATCATATAAAAAATTAGATAAATCATTATCAATATATTTAATAACTTCACCAGTTCCTTCATGTCCTTCAATAAAACCTAATACTAAAAATTTTCTATTATCTTTATAAACTTTCCAAAATTTTTTTCCATATTCTAAAACATAATTATGTACTTCTTTACCATATAAACATCTTCTCAAAGAAGAAACTTCACCTCTAAAAATAGTATAAGGCTTATTTCTATTATAATAATTAGGATCACAGAAAATTCCTAAATTTTCATGATCAAAATTTTCTAAAGAAACTCCTCTTACATTTTTACTATTAATTTGATATATTTCTTTAGAACATCTATTAAATATTCTTGCTGTAATATAACCACTTTCTTTATAATATTTTATTAAATTTATTTCTGGAGATTTTTTCCATGCACGATTACGTGCATAAAACATATAATGATATGTTCCTCTTGCATTTAATCCTGTTGAATGATATTTTAGAAATTGATATGATTTATATTTTGAATTTTTGGAATATTTCATAAATTTTTCAAAAAATTTTGCAGTTTTTGGTAATTTTCTTTGAAAATGTACTCTACTTACTGCATCTAAAAATATAAATAATACATTTTCATATAAAACTGTTTTATTAGATGCTAAATTTTTTCTTGTTTCTGATAAATTTTTTTTATATGTTACATTTATTATTACATTTGATTCACTATAATTTTTTCCTTTAAATTCTACTATTACTTCTGGATATTGATTTTCAGTTAAATTATTTACTTTAGTTGTATTATCCATATCAATTATTTTACTTAAATATCTTGCATTAAAATCATTTGAATCTCTTAATTTCCATAAACTAACTTCACCAAAATTACTAAAACCAAATCTTGTAGTATTTTCAAATATATTTTTATTTAAAAAAGCAAGTAAATTATTTCTTGCTTTATTACTATTAAAATTATTATTAGTACAATTAAATTCTCTAAATAAATTTAAATCAAGTAATCCAGAATAACGATACATATAACAAAATTGAGGTATCATAATATTACAAGACGAATTTTCAATACGTTTATTAATATTAGTATTATTTAAACCCCATTCCCAATAATCACAAGATGTTTTTTTATGATAATATTCACTTATAAATATAGAAATTAAAATAACAGTAACTGAAATAATCATAACTGTAAATTGATAACCTTTTTTAGCATATTTATTACCAAATTGAATTAAAGAAAAAATAAAAATAATAATAAGACATAAAATAATAAATAACATTAAATTATAATGACCATGATGAACTAAAGTAATATTATGATCTTCTAAATAATAATATGAATATCTTGCACAAATATAAACAATATGCATTGGTGAAATGTATCCATATAAAGAAAAAGATAATGTTAATCCTGAAATAATTGAAGCATAAAAAATAAAGGGAATTAATGGAGAAAAAAATTCAATTATATTAATTGATAAACAATCAAGTTCATTTTTTTTACATCCATTTAAACTTTTTTCATATAAAATAAAACCAATTACATTTATTACAAATATTATTATATCAAATAGTATTTTATAATTATTTTTTTCTAAATAATTATTAACTGATATAATTGCTTCTGCTTGATTTGGAGTTTTTAATATTTTCATTAATATTCTTAATATTGGATCTCTTACTTCATAATTTTCTTCTATTTCATCTTTTTCTATTAAATCTTTTTTAATATCTGTTTTTATTTCTGTTTTTTCTTTTTCTTCTGGATTAAATTCATATATTTTTTCTAAATTTTTATCTTCATCTGTTTTTATATTTGTTGTTTTTAATGTGTCTTTTTCTGGATTAGACATTTTAAATGAAGTCTATTTTATTTTTTTTAATAAAAATACTTTTTATCAAGGATTATTTTTGAATTAATCAATTTATTAATTTTATCCTTAAATTTATTATTAAGATAATTTATTATTATTAAATAAAAAAGATTATATCTTAATTATCGAAAGCATATAATGCTTTAATAATATATATGTTTAAATCAAATAGGAGAAATATATATAAATCAAAAATTATTTATAGATATTTGAAAAATCATTTAAATTAAACAAAGAAATTATTTTTTCATTGGGAAGATAATTGAAGTAAATTTTTTATTTATTTATTTAAAAGATAATAATAATATATATATATTTTATTGAACTTTTAATTAGGGTTTATATATCGAATATTATTTAAAATTGAAAAAATGATTGAAATTCATCATTTGAAATCAAATAAATGATAAGATTTTTTCTTATTCAAATAGTCATTAATAATAATTAAAAAATAAATATATATAATCATTCCTTTATTTTTATAATACTTTAATATATTTAAAGCAATAAATATTTTTTAAATAAATTTAAATAACTACTGAATTAAAAAAAAATTTCCATTTTATTGAATGAATTTTATTATGATAATTTTAAAAAGTAATTTGTTATTAGATAATAATAATATTATTAAAATAGTTTCAAAAATTTAAACACAACATGATTTATTCAATTATTCTAAATTTTAAAATAAATCAAAAAAAAAGATTGTTTAATTATATATATTTTTATTTAATAATAATTTATTTTTATTATTTATAATTATTTTATTTTTAAGCAATATTCTTATTGTATTAATTTGACATTTATTAAAACAATACTTTTATAATTAATAATAAAAATAAAATAAAATATATATTATAGTTTTAATATCAAAATTTAATAATTATTTATTTAAAAAATAAATTATAAAAATATATAATTAATTCTATTTAAAAATAAATAGTATATATATTATTCCAAATTTTTAGTAATGGCATCTATTCCAGAAATTTTATTAGAATATACTGAAAATAATATAATTATTAATTCAAGATGTTTTTCAAATCATTGTATATCACTTCCTTTAGATAAATTTTTAATTAAATTTCATCCCTTATATATTTTTTTCAAGGATTTTTATTATTGTTCAAAATGTTTTATAAAACTTTTTCATTATAATAAATCATGTTTTTTTACTCATTATTGTTCTATATGTAATGAATATTATTGTATTCACTGTCAAAATCTAGATGAAAAACATAAAAATAATTTAAAAATAATTGAAAAAGAAATCCCTAAAATCAATTTTAATTTTCCAATTTGCCCAGAATGTATTAATCAAAAAGATGATTTAACAATTATAAATGTAAAAATTAAACAAAGCACATTAAAAGAAATAATACAAAATTTTAATAAAAAAATTAAATTTTTAAAAATATTAGAAAATGATTTTAATAATTTAAAAGGTAAAATCTATTTTGAAATATATCCTTTTTATGAATATTTTATGAGAATGAATTTTTTAGAAATTTTATTATGTGAGAATTTAATTAAAACATATAAGTTATATAAAGAAAAAAAAAACTTTTATATTCAAATCATAAAAAATATATTAAATATTTTTTCTTTTATAGATGATTTATTTTCTTTAAAAAATATTAAAGGGACAAATGAAGAAATTGAAGAAATTAAAAATTATTTTATGAATTTAAATAATTGTTTTCTATTACCAAAAAAAAATTCAATTCCTTATCAAATTGTTGTAAGTAAAGAATATATAAAGAAATTGATTCCTTTTTTGAATTTATATTTATATGATACAAATCCAATTAAAAAGGATTTTACTGGGAAATTGATTATATATCCTGAAATAAATAAAATATTTGAAATAACTGATAGAACTATAATATATGAATTAAATAATATTTCTGATTATAAAATAATTAAATATGTACCTGAGAATATTTCTTATATTAAAAATAATTTATTTATTTATCAAATTTCAAATAAATTATATGTTGATTATCTGAATAAAAATAAAATATTAATCTCAAAAGGAATTATTACTTTAGAAAATAATAAAGATTATAAATCAATTTACACAGGAAAAAAAAATATTTTATTTTGTTTTGGGTATCAACTGAATGATCAAGATAATTTGAATAATGATTTTGATGAAAAAATATTTATTGATAATATTGTTTTGAATGAATTTTCTTTAGAAATTTTAAGATGTTCAGATGATTTAACTGAAGCTAAGACAATTTCAACAATTAATGATATTGATTTTATAATAAAAATAAATAATAATTTATTTTTATATAAAAAAAATGAATCTTTATTTTTTTTAGATGGTGAAGGAAAGGAAATAAAAGAAATTAAATTACCTGAAAAAATATATCAAAAACAAATTTCAATTTATAAAGAAAATTATTTAATAATAATGTTTAAAAATATATTTTGGTTTTTTGATTTAATTAAAATACAATTAATTTATTCAAATAGTTTTAACAATATATTACAAATTAGCTTCAGTTTATTCAAAAATAAAGATATTGTTGATGAAAATAATGATGTTAAACCCCTTTATTCAATATATCAAAATAAATTGAATATAAATTATCATGATAATTTTAAAAATTATTTTTCAATTAACATAGGATTGTTTTTTAAATATAATGGATTTACTAAATTTATAACTAATTTTGAGGAAAAAGATAATATTATATGTCAAAATTTATGTATTAAAATTAAAGGTTTAAAGGAAATTATTTTTTTGAAAAATGAAAATATGTTAATGCTCATATACAAAAAAAATGTAGTATATTATAAATATGATTGATTGTCTGAATATTTGATTAAAATATTTATTAAATATTGAAATTAAAAAACAATTTTTTGAATTAAATAAAATTTCATTTTTAATAGAATTCTGAATGGATAATTTTAAAATAAATTATTTTATTAATAAATTAACATATTAATAATTTAGTAATTATTAATTATATATCTTTTAAAATAATACATTGATTATAAGATTCTAAATTTTTTAGAAAATAAATAAAATTATTTATTTAAACATTAATTATGATATATTAAATAATATTTCCTTTTTTTTTCTATTTTAATTATAATATTATTACTTTTTTTTTGATTAAAAAATAAATTCTTTATTTATATAATGATAATTAACTTTTACTTTCAGAAGAAAAAAATTTTTTTTTTTTTGACAGTATTTTAATTTAACTATCATTTAAAAAATAAATGAAAAATTAAATATATATTTTTATTATAAATAATGTTAATAAATGTATGCAGTCTTATTAAATAATGCAAATATAAATTATAATAGAATAGGTGAGAGTAATAATCAAGATTTTCAAAGAATAAAAGATATTGAAATTGAAGTTCATAAGAAATTAGAAAAAGTAAATAACTTAAATAGTGATTCTTGTTATGATTTTAGTGATTATTCAGAAAATAATTCTTTTGAAAATTCTGAAACTTCTTTTGCAAAAACAAACATGTCTTTTCAATCAGAAAAAAAAAGTGTAAAAATATTTGACGTAAAACTTTTAAAAATATTAAAAAACTTAAAAAAAACAACAAAAAAAACTAGATTATATTATTTAAAAAAAATAATAAAATATATGGATATAATAACATGTTTCATAGCATTAATAGGAACAATATTATCTCAAATAGAAAATGAAGATTTCTACAATAATAATTATCACGATAGAGTAAATGTAGTAAAATTATGTAATGAATTAGATTTATTTAAATGGAATCTTTCAGAAATAAATTTTTCAAAATTCGAATTAAATTACATAAACACAAAAGAAAAATTTGAACAATTAAATATAAAAAAATGTAGTAATATTCCATTATATTTAAAAATATCTAAAAAAGGTAAAATATTAAGAATAATAATAGCAATAATATCACTTTGTCCAATTCCATTTATAATAATAGGAGGATATTTAGAATATTTAAGAGAAGTAGTATATAGTGGAAAAGGTGAAAATTATTTTTTTTCTTCATCATATTTTTATATGTTATTTTTTGAAATGACTATATTAATACCATTTCCATATCCAAAAATAAAATCATATTTATTATATACAGAAATAGGAAAAAATATATGTTATCCTTATTCTTCAATATTATCAGCAATGACATTTCTTCGTTTATTTTATGTAATAAAATTATTTAAACATTTAACAAAATATACTTCAACTTTATCAGAAAAAATATGTGAGAATAATATATGTAAAGCAGATTGGAAATTTGCATTTAAGGCTTTTCAAAAAGATAATCCAACAATTGCATTAATTGTTATTTTTTTAGTAACTTGTATTTGTCTTGGATTAAGTATAAGAATATTTGAAAGATATTATTGGGAAAGTAAAAATGAAATAAGTCAAGATTGGGATTATATAATTAATTGTATGTGGTATGTTTTTGTGTCAATGACTACTGTTGGTTATGGTGACATGTTTGCTTGTACTAATCCAGGAAGAGGAATCGCTTTATTGGCTTGTTTTATTGGTAATTATTTTGTTGCTATGATGATGGTACTTTTAACTCAAAAGAGTACTTTAAGTGAAAAAGAAAAAAAAAGTTTTGAATTAATTAATAGATTAAGAATTAGATTTTTAAAAAAATATTCAAAGTTTTATTGCTTTTCTGCTTTAAAAATTGCAATTGAGAAAAATAAAATTAAAAAAAAAGAAGAAAAATTAATTAATGGTAATAATAAAATTGATAAACAAAATATTAAAGGAAATTTTATTAAAGATGAAGATTTAAAAATTGCAATTGAAATTAGAAAAATTAATAATTTTATATTAAAAGTTGATAATTATAATAAAGAAATTGATTCTTTTGGTACAGTTGCTTTAAAAGAAATATTATATAATATTTGTGAAAGAATTGATTTTCAAATTAATGAAATTAAAAATGAATTATATGAATTACAAATGGTTAATGAAGTTGTTTTAAATTATTCTGAAGATTTAATGAATATTAATAGATTACTTAAAAAAAGTTTATATGCTAATAAATTATTTTATGCTATAATTTAAAGGAAAAAAGATATTTTTGGAAAATTAGCAAATATTAATTTTGATATTGCAAATGTTTTTGATATGAAAATTGATATTGGAGAAATTGAAGAAGATGAAGAAAGTAAAAAAGAAAATATTTTAGGTAAAGATGATTATTTTGAATGTATTTATGGGTTAAATCAAAGTGAATTTAAAGAAAAATTTGATTTTATTTTTTCTAAAAAAATTACTAAGTCTCTAAATAGAAATTATACTTCTTCTCATTCTTTAAATTTATTTAAATCAAATACTAGAAATTCTATGAGAAGAGATATTAGAGTTATTATGTTTATTAATAGACAAATGAAAAAATTAAAAAAAATTACTAAAAATCAATATAATGTTAGTATGAGAAAAAATAAAAAAAGTAGTAAAAATAATAATAATATGAATGTTGAAGATGAAAAAGAAGAAAAAAAAAAAGATAAAATTAACAAATTTTTAAAAAAAAGATTTGAAAATACTTCTTTAAATAATAATTCAGAAAATAATAATGAAGAAAATGTTAAAGATTTAAATTCTAATAATAATTAATCATTATTTTTTGTATATAAATATATTAAATTTGTATGAATTTGAATAAAATTATATGAAATAAAAAAATTTTTATAAAATTATTATAATTTTTTATTGGCAAAATATTATATTGTAAAAAATGATTATTATTATTTTTTTTTTTTAATTTATTATTTTAAAATTTTTCATGTTTTAAAATATTAGAAATATTTTATAAATTATT
>JAEEGK010023707.1_pt1 | contig 12776 bp, 14 predicted proteins | sample 8958771 | NCBI WGS metagenome assembly JAEEGK01 (sample SAMN16246547, study PRJNA631951) | gut metagenome | biome: gut microbiome; feature: rumen; material: SC-attached | host: Bos | place: Iran: Karaj | collected 2018-10 | reverse complement strand
AGCAGCTGAAGGTTCGGCAGAAGGCGCTTCCTACGTTGCAGAACAAGGAGAGCGCCCTGCGGCTGGAAGTGCGCAAGGCCAAGAACGAGAGCGACCGTCTTATTGCCGACCTGGAAGCCGCCATGGAACGCTACGACTATCTCGCCTCCCTCTGGAACGAGTTCGATCCCGGGCTCGTGGCCATCACGGACGTGGACCTGCACACCGTGAAGGTCGCGGGCGTGAAGACCCCGGCCCTCGGGGACATCCACTACGAGATCCGCCCGTTCAACGCCTTCGCCAAACCGGCCTGGTACGCCGACGGCGTGGCCATCCTCAAGGAGCTCTCCCGGCTCGGCATCGAGTCGGAAGTGTACCGGGAGAAGGCCCGCATCCTGGACTACCAGCGGAAGAAGACGACCCAGAAGGTGAACCTGTACGAGAAGGTCCAGATTCCGGGATTCCAGGAGGCGATCCGCAAGATCAAGCGGTACATGGAGGACGAGGAGAACCTCTCCAAGGCCTCCCAGAAGATTGTCAAGCAGCGCCACGCGGCAGAGGAGGAGGAGGCCTCGGAGGTATGATCAGTCCGATGACCAAATACTCCTTCATCCTGCTGAACGGTGAACAGGAAGGCCTGCTGGAGAAACTCCAGGAGATCGGCCTCGTGGATATCACCCGCAGCGTGAAGCCCGTGGACGGGCCGTCCGGCGAACTGCTCCGCGCCGTGGAGCATCGGAAGGAACTCGTCCAGTCCCTCGGGAAGGTCGTCTTCCCGGAAACGCTCCAGCCCGCCCCGGTCGAAGGTGACCTCACCTACGCCACCGCCGCGGCGCTGGATACCCTGGAACAGCTCGGCGAGCAGATGAAGGCCCTCGAGAAAGAGGCCGCCGCCGCGGAGCCGTGGGGCGCGTTCGACCCGGAACTGCTCAGAAAGCTCTCCGACGCCGGCGTCCCGGTCCAGTTCCATATCAGTTCCGCCAAGTCGTTCAATCCCGAATGGGCCGAGCATAATGCTGTCGACATCGTGAAAGAGGCCGACGGCAAGGTGTGGTTCGTCGTCGCCGGTCCGGATACCCTTCCCGACCGCGTCCGCGCACCGCACCGCAGCATCGAGGCCGTCCAGCAGGAAATCGCGGAAGTCCAGGCCGGGATCGACCACGAGAAGGCGATCCTCCTGACCGCGAAGAAGCGCCAGGACGAGTTCGAGGCCGAAAGCCGCGAAAGGCTCACCCAGCTGGACCTCTACCTCGCGAAGCAGGCCGCCGTGCCCGCCGCGGAGAACACCATCGTCACCCTCGTGGGCTACGCGCCCACGGAGAACGAAGAGGCTGTCACCAAGGCCGTCGAGGAAACCGGCGTGTACTATCTCAAGGACGAAGCGCAGGTGGACGACAATCCGCCCATCAGCTTCCGCAACAACAAGTTCGTGAAGATGTTCGAGGTCCTCACCGACATGTACGGCCGCCCGGCCTACGACGGTTTCGACCCGACCCCCTTCATCGCCGTCTTCTTCCTGCTGTTCTTCGCCTTCTGCATGGGCGACGCCGGCTATGGGCTGCTGCTCATCGTCATCGGCCTGCTGCTCAAGAAGGTGGACAGCTTCAAGGGCTTCGCCCCGCTCGTGGTCACCCTGGGCATCGGCACCACCGTCATCGGCTTCCTGTTCCATACGTTCTTCTCGATGGACATCGCCGAATGGAGCATTTTCCAGGGATTCCCGTTCCTCCCGGCCAAGATCGCCGGCTACGACGGGACGATGGTCCTCGCCCTCATCATCGGTATCGTGCACCTGTGCCTCGCCATGGTCGTGAAGACGTACAACGCGACGAAAGTCAAGGGCTTCGCGAACTCGCTCGGCACCTGGGGCTGGACCCTGCTGATCGTCGGCGGCACCATCGTCGGCGCCCTCGCCCTCGTGGGGGTGCTGGACAAGGCGGCGACCAAGTGGATCGTCATCGTGCTCGGCATCCTTTCCGCCGTGGGCATCTTCCTGCTGAACGACCTGCACCGCAACCCGCTCATCAACATCGGCTCCGGCCTGTGGGAGAGTTACAACACGGTCACCGGTCTGCTCGGCGACGTCCTCAGTTACCTCCGCCTGTATGCGCTCGGCCTCGCCGGCGCGATGCTGGGCAAGGCTTTCAACGACATCGGCCTGATGATCCTCGGCGACGGGAAGTCCATCCCCCTGTGGATCCCGTTCCTCCTGGTGGTCATCATCGGACATACCCTCAATATCGCGATGTGCGCCCTCGGCGCCTTCGTGCACCCGCTGCGACTGAACTTCCTGGAGTTCTTCAAGAATTCCGGCTACGAAGCCGCAGGACGTACCTACAACCCGTTAAAGAAACAATAAAACAATAAAAATCTATTTATTATGGAACTCATTTTAGGTTATCTCGGACTGGGACTCGTCCTCGCTCTCGCAGGTATCGGATCCGCCATCGGAACCACCATCGCCGGCAATGCCGCCGAAGGCGCCCTCAAGAAGAAGCCGGAAGCTTCCGGTAACTACATGGTGCTCTCCGCCCTCCCGGCCACCCAGGGTATCTACGGCTTCGTCGCCTTCTTCATGATGCGGTCGATGGAGAATCCGGCCGTCGTGTTCGGCGTGGGCCTCTCCGTGGGTCTGGTCTGCATGCTCTCCGCCATCCGTCAGGGCCAGGTTTGCGCCAACGGTATCGTGGGTATCTCCCAGGGCCACAACGTGTTCACCAACACCCTCATCTACGCCGCTCTGCCGGAATTCTACGCGATCCTCGGCCTCGTCGGCGCGCTGATGGTGTAGGCTCCCCAAACGCCTTTTCAAGCCGGTCTGCCCAGACTGGCTTGTTTTTTGTATTTTGCGGGGAAAACGCATGATGCCATGAGAAAAGTTCTGATCACCCTTGTCGCATTGGCCGTCGGGATGACCGCCTTTGCCCAGTATGGACCCGGACGCCCCGGCGGCGGACGCGGCGGCTACGGCTACGGCCACAACTACGGAAGCGGCGGATACCGCCCCTCCCGCTACTATATGGACGGTGCCTTCGAAGTGGGCATCATGTTCAACCACTTCAACAAGGCCGGGCACACGTTCCGGCCCGACCGGCTGGGCTATTTCGGTGAATATCGGGTGAAGATCAACCCGGTCGTGGATATGGGCCTGCAACTGTCCACCACGTTCGGAAAGGGGTCGTACACCTATGATAACGTGTCCTATGCGGACGCCCGGTTCTGGCAGGGCACGCCCCTGGTGGTCACGGACTTCAACCTGTTCCCGTACAGCGGCTTCAATCCCTACTTCGGCCTGGGCGTCGGCCCGGGATTCGGCTACGAGAAGCACGAGCTCGCGGACACGGGCGAATGGACCCAGGCGATCGTGCTCAGCCCGCGTGCCGGCGTCGAACTGTTCGAAAGCCTGCGGATCAGCGTCCACTACCAGTGGTACCTGAGCAAGGCGACCACGTTCTCCCACATCGGCTTCGGCATCAGCTGGGCGTTCAACACGGGAGGACGCGGCGGAAGGCCGATGAGAAGGTAACATGTCGTTCGACCGGAAAAAGGAGGCCGGACTTCCGGCCACCGTCGTATCTGGAGAGACGATGCTCGGCGTCATCGAGACGCTGGGCATCGTCCCGTTTTTCGAAAATCCCATCCCGGGCTACTCCATCGAGGAAATGACCGCCCGGGAGAACTGGTTCGACGGCCAGGAGGACCTGCGCAAGACGCCCTGGGACTGGAAGATTCCGGTCGTCCAGAGCGGGGACGTCGCCTACGGCAAGTTCCTCTGGGGCGGCAAGGCCGCTTTCGCGACAGTGGAATGGTATGCGGAGCTGATGAACTGGCGGCGGAGCCTGGAGAAGTACCAGCCGACGGCCGAGCAGCGGCTGGTGATGGACTATCTGGCGGAGCACGGCAGCATCGGCATCAAGGAAATCCGGGCGCTGCTGGGCGTGAAGAAAAGCGCGGCCGACGCCCTGATGACGCGCCTGCAGATGCAGTGCCGCGTCGTCACCGGCGACATCACGCGCGTCTACCGCGGTCCCGACCTCCACTACAACGGCTGGCAGGTTTCCTCCTTCTGCACGCCGGAATCCCTCTTCTGTGTCGATGCCATCCCCGGCCCCGGCGGCTTCCCCTTCGGCGAAGCCCGCACCCTCGACGTGGACCACTCCCCCGCCGAATCCCTGGCCCGCCTCACCCGCCACATCCGCACCATCGCCCCCACCGCCACGGAGAAACAGATCCTGAAAATGCTCCAATAAGGGTTTGTTGAGTCCGGGGTCTTCCCCTAGCATATGCAAAAGAAAAAAGTATAGAAGATTCGTAACCCTGGAGCGAAGCCGACGGAGGTTGAGACGGAGGGGGTCCGGGTCTTCCCCTAGCATATGCAAAAGAAAAAAGTATAGAAGATTCGTAACCCTGGAGCGGAGCGACGGAGGGGGTCCGGGGGTCACCCCCGGTATAATAAAACAAAAAAGAGACAGTTTCTTGAGGAAACTGTCTCTTTTTTAGTACTGGGTAGGATAGTACAACGCAATATTTCCGCTAACTCCCATTTTATCAAAATCCCCATTGTAGGTGTCTTAAATGGCTTTTTGCAAAGATATGGCTTTTCTTGGAATTAACCAAAATTAAGTTGAAATAAAGAAAAGTGGGAAAAAAGTGGGAAAAATTTGCCTATGTCGGGAATTATTGCTAAATTCGCATAACGAATTAAAAATCAATGCAGTTATGGCAACTCAATTCTTCATTAAGCCAATTGAAGGCACGACCGATGGGAAAATTTATGCCCGTGTAAGGCGCAAAACCCCCGCTGTTGACGCAAAACTCGCCACCGAGCAAGTGTTTCCCGTTGCGGAATGGCGCGAGTATGAGGCCGGAATGGATGCGAAATCCTTGAATCGTTTCCGGGCCAAGTACAAAACTCAATGGGGCAATCTTGATGCAATCAAAAACCGCTTGGAAAGTGCCGTTGAGGATGCGACGGATTCCAAGACCTTTGCCAAAGACGGAAAGCGAATCATTCACGAAATCGTTGATGCCGAGGCCATCGAAATGGAGCGCAAGGCCCAGGAGGAACAAGCACGGAAACAAGCCGAGGAGGATGCAATCCGCAAGGCCCAGGAGGAACGGAAACGGGCAAACGATTTTATGGAGTATTATGCCGATTTCTGCGACCGGGCCGAATCGGGCAAGGCGACCAAGATAGGCAAAGGTGCGGGCATCGAACTTTCCGAACGATCCAAAATCAATTATAGGCAAGGTTATCGTTGGCTGTGCGAGTATCAGGAAAAAGTGTTGGGAGGCCGTGGCATATCCTTCGATGATGTGGACAAGGCGTTTTTCGACGACTACGCGCAATACCTGAGAACGCGCACCCTCCAATCAGGGAAGAATAAGGGAAAGACGGGATGCACACAAAACACGATTTCCATGCGCATTGCCGAGTTAAAAACCATTCTCAGGCGGGCAAATGAGGTTGACGAAAAGACCACGAACGACACATACCGCAACAAATCCATCAAAGTGGATGATGTGGAAATTGACGATATCGCATTGACCCGCAAGGAACTCGACACAATGTGTGCTGTTGACCTTTCGGGCCTTCCCAAATGCTACGAAATCGCACGGGATATATTTATGATTGGCGTGTTGACTGCGCAACGAGTTTCCGACTACAACGGCAACAAGGATGGGGGCGAGTATGGTATCAGGCCGGAGGATATCAAGACATACGAATCCGATATCATCGTCAAGGACGAAAAGGGCAACAAATCCATTGAAACCATCGAAACGCAGTACATAACTATCCGGCAACGCAAGACCGGGAAAAGGGTTGAAATCCCCGTCAATAGCGAATTGAAAGGCATCCTCAGCAAGTACGACTTTTGCCCGCCATTCCTTTGGGAACAAAAGCTAAATGTCTATATCAAGACGATTGCAGAAAAGGCCGGATTAACCGACAAGGTTAAGATAACGACGATGCGCGGGGGCAAGAAAGAAACGGCCTACATTGAGAAATACAAACTCATTCACTCGCACACGGCCCGCAAGACGGGCGCAACATTGATGTACCAGGCCGGTATTGATGTGTACGACATTATGAAAATCACGGGGCATTCCGATGTTCGTATGTTGGAAAAGTATGTCAAGGCCGGGAATGGCGAAACAGCACACCGCATTGCAAGCAAGTACGACTATTTCAAATAGGCCGAATGGGGTGGGGGTATACCGGGGGGGCTACCCCCGGCCAAGGCCCGCGCCGTACCTACCGAATTTTTATGCCTTTAATTCCAAATTTGACAATGGACACCGACCGCAACAACCTGATGGAAACCGCATACAAAAGCAATATGTGGGTTTTCCGCGATGAGGCAATAAAGGCCCATTTAAGCAATTGTTTGGCCGATATAAGGAAACAATACTTTACCGACGACCGGGGCGAAATACGGGCAGATTACCCCGCATTTTTTGCCGATATTCTCAGGGCGCACAACGACCTTTACGCCCTTTCCCTTCCGTGTCGTGCCTTATGGGACGACGACACCCGCCTGATGCATCAAAAGGCCGTTAAGCATTTCCGTACCCTTGACGGGTTATTGGTTGCCGGGGGCGACATTCATTTCAAGTTGCACGGATGGAGCGGGGGCGACACCCAGGGCGTTAACATCTTGTCGATCCGTGTGCAGAAAGGAACGAGGGGCGCGGAATGGGACACCCGCGAATTGTCTTATTTGCCCGGCCTGCTTGGATTCGATGATTTGTGCAACATCGTTACGGACATAACCGAGGCCGATGCCCGATACAACGATATCAGGGATGCGTTGAGGCGAGAATTGGCAAAGGGTTGGACGGGCGACGAAAACGCCACCTGGATGGCCCCCGTTCGCACCTTTGCACGGCAATGCCTGGGATTGGACGAAACCCTCCAAAAGTATCTTCCGGGCACGACCAACAAGGCACGGGCCGATATGATAATCCGGCTTTTTGCGTTGGATGATTCGCCCAGATACATCGACCCCAAGAAATTTGCCGAATTCTTAACGAAATAGTTAAGCACAACTCGCTGATTATCACGGCCTTATTTTGGTGTAAATTAAGCATCGAAATAAGGCCAATTTCGTTTAACTATTGCCGTAGTTTTGCAATGTCAACCACTAATGGAGGCGCGCCCGTTAAGTGGGATGGCACAATAAAACTATGGCAAACAATTACGACGATTTCCAACAAAAGGGAATGTTCCTGATTCTCAGGCCCGACGACCTTGAAACCATTTGCGCCCGTGTGGTTGCGAAAATCCGCGAGGATGATGCAACGGCAAGACGGGATGCAGACAACGATCAATGGGGAACACGGGCCGATGCTTGCGAGTTTCTCAAAGTCAGCTTTCCAACCCTCCACGCCCTAATCAATCAGGGCCTTGTCAAGACCCGGAAGGTAGGACGGAAAACCCTTGTTGACCTGGGCGACCTTAGGCGGGCCGTTGCTGATGGGCGTATCGTTCGATACAAGCACGGGAGGAAATAGCTATGCAAGAAATGAAAAAGGCCCCCGAAGGGGCCACCATCCAAGCCGAGCGCAAAGGTAGCAATTTTTCCGCAAATCCGCTACCCGTCGCACCTTGTGTGTCTTGTCCGAAATGGAACGAATGCGGGGCGTTCAAATGGTGTAGTTGCCTCAAATATGGGGCATTCCTCAACGACTACAAACAAATTCGTTGGGAGCGCAAACGGAGGGCCTGGGAATGCAGATAGACGAAAGCCAAATCCGCCAATGGTATGATACTATGATGGCGGGCCACCTTTGCGAAATCCGCATCTTGTGCAAAGACACCCCCGATGGGCACGGGCCGACTTTCTCAGGGTTGTTCGACGACTGCGAAAGCATCATCCGCGAGTTGCGACTATTTCCCGATCGCGACGACTTGCAAGGCGTTTACTACGGACTGAATCAGCCGGGCGACCATTGCCGTAACAAAAAGCAATACGGCCATATCGTGCGTGTCTATCAGGGGGAGGGCGTTTCCGATCCCGACATTTCAAAAAGGCGTTGGTTGCTCGTTGACATTGACCCCGTGCGCCCGTCCCACACAAGCGCAACCGACAGCGAAAAGGCCAATGCCCGTGCCGTTGCCGACCAAATATTCCAACTCCACGAAATCGGTTTACCGAATCCGAAAGTTATCATTGATAGCGGGAACGGAATGCACTTGCTGTATCAGTTCGAGGCCGACAACACCCAGGAAGCAACGGACACCTTGAAACGATTCCTCCAAGTGCTTGCGAAGGAATACAACAACGGCCTTGTGGATATGGATACGACGGTATACAACCCAAGCCGGATTTCCAAGTTGCCCGGCACTTGGGCACGGAAGGGCGACGACACACCCGAACGCCCGCACCGCCTCAGCAAGATTCTTTTCGTAACCCCGGACGACAACTGCGACATTGTGTTTTTGGACGATTTGCGGGCCGTTTTAGACCACTTTGCACAGCAGACGACCGACACGACGGAAACACCGAAAGAGGCCACCAAAACGGCCGAAAATGCCGATACTGAAACGACCTTGCGGAATGTCAATAGTTGCCTCAATCAATTGGAGGCCCAGGGGGTGCGATTCCCCGCAAACCGCGACCAATGGCACACGATTCTTGCGGGTTGGTATCACTCGCTTGGGGCCGGTGGCCTTGATTCTTTCCTCAGGTTTTCGGCCTTGTGGGACAACAACGCCCCCGACGAGGATAGGCGCAAGTATTTGGAAATCGAACGATATCCACACGACGACGACCGACACCCGGCCACGATCCAAAAGTTTTTCGACCTTTGCCGGGAGTATGGAATCGTGCCCGCATACGATTGGCGAAAATGGCAAATTGACATTACCCAGGAACAACCCGCGCCAATACCCCTGATAACGAGGGACGGGCGCAATTTCCTCAGCCGGGGCAACCTCTGCGCGATTGTCGGAAGGCCAAAGGCGGGCAAATCCACCTTGCTTTCCGCTATCGTCGCAACCGCACACACGGGCCGGGATTGTCTGGGTTTCCAATCCGAAGGGAATTTCAAAGTTGCGTGGTTTGACACCGAGCAGGCCCCCGACGATTCCGCAAGAATGTGGCGGGGCGCGTATCGCCTTGCCGGGGTTCCCGTCGAGAACAACGAAAACCTTATTTTCCTCCGGCTGTTGGAAACGCCATTGAAAGAACGCCTCCGTTGCATCGAGGCCGTAGTCAAGGAAACACGGCCCGACATCGTAATTTTGGACGGAATCGGGGACATTCTCAGGAACACGAACGACATTGAGGAATCCCAGGCCGTTGTAATGGAAATAAGGCGCATTAACTCGCAATACGAATGTGGCATCATTGCGATTTTACATGTGAATTGGCGCGACGAAAAGGCACGGGGACACCTGGGAACGATTCTGCAACACAAGGCCGAGGCCGTCGTCTTGTTGGAACACGAGGCCGGTATGGATTCGCCTTCAAAGGTTATCCCTCAGCTGACACGAAAGGCACCCTTTGCCCCGTTCTCGTTTGCCATTGACTCCGAAACGGGAATGCCGTATTTGTCGGAAAGCGCGACACCCACACCCCCGGCAATTTCAACACTTGTGGATTGCATCAAGTCCGGGCGCGTGTACACCCACAAGGAACTTGTGCAGTTGATGATGGGGCGGGGCGTGAACGAATCCAACGCAAAAAAGTATATCGGTGTGGCCGTTGAAAAGGGTTACTTGACCAAATCAGCGAACGGGTATGCACTCAACGATAACGACCTCCCGGAATAGACTTAGTTACTGGTTACCTTACTCCATATATAGGAGTAACCAAGTAACCAAATTGATAATCAGATAGTTACGGATGCATTTTAGTTACTCAGTTACCGCATATATAGAGGATAGTAACCAAGTAACCAAACCTAACCCCCCAAGCACAATGCGAAAGAAACCAAGCAACCAAGTGATTACCGAACGCGAAACGATGGCCGTGCGCCTTTCCGTTTGGTATGCGGGTAAACTCCCCCTCCCCCTCCTTTATTCTCTCTGCTATCCGGGTGCGTTTGAGGATGCCCAGGCCCTGCGCGACCTGAATGCCGTTGCCTCCCGTTGGTGGCGTTCCAAGAAAATCCAAGAATGCCTTTCGACGGAAACGGCCACATTCAAGGCGTACCGGGATGCCGAGGAATCGCGCATCAAGGCCGAATGCGAGGCCCGACAGCAAGCCGTGCGAAAAGACGATGCCCCGGCCATTGACTATTCCGACCCGTCGCAACAAAGGCGAAAGCTGAACGAACTAATTGCCGGATCGACCGACCCCCACGACCAACTCGATGCATTAAAGGCGTTGATGGCCCGGCCCGAAATCGCGCCCGATTCACGGAAGGAAAAACCCGTGCGGGTGTATGTGCCGTTGTCGTGCCACGAATGCCCCTTGTACAAGGATGCCAAAGCCAAACGCAATGTAAAATAATTTAATAACCCCAAAGTTATGCTCATTTCCAAAAACTACTCCCAGATCATCGAAAAGGATGGCGTTGCCTATCTTTTCGATGCCCGCGCCTTTGGGATGCTCTGCGGGCGCGTGGATGAAATCAAACCGACCTACGACGAAATCAAAACGGCCCTTCGGGAACACGACTACCCCGATACCGAGGATTTCGTGCGAGCGGTCGCAAATGGCGGGGCCGATGGCCTTGCCGAAATCCTGACACGGGACAACGACCGGGAGGCCAAACGCCTGAAAATCCCGGCCTATATTGCCCAGCAATGGCGCAAGTCCATCGTGGATGATATCCCGAAGGAATTGAAAACCCGTGCCGATGCCCTCCGTGCGAAATTGGTGCGCCTGATGGGTGGCGAATTTTCCGATTTCGACAAGGATATCAAATTCCAAGATGGGGAAATCGTCGTGGATGCCGATGCAATCAAGGAACGGGTGCGCCCGTTCACTATGGCCCCGATTACCGACCAAATGCGGAAGGAGGCCGAGGAACTGCGGAAAATCGTGCCCGCCTTGCGCTCCCTCCAAGAAAACGGGTTGAATGTTTTCGAGGTGGCGAAACAGCTGATGGGCAATTGGCTTGCCCCAAGCCAATACCCCGACCTTTCCGACGATATCGCTGTTTTCCCCTTGCTGAATGTGTACCGCCATGTCAGCCGGGAGCAAATCAAGGCCACCTCCCCGGAATGGTACTACCTGAATGGTGGCGAGAAATAACCCCTAACACACAAATACTATGGCAACAAGAAAACAAGAAATCGTTCGACGGATTACCGAACTTGAACGGACGAACGAGGCCAACAACAACGAAATTGAGGCCTTGCGAAAGGAACTGATCGACACCCCCGATGCGCTGTTAGAGCGCGACTTGGAGGCATCCGTCAAGGAAAGCATTTCCCGCAAAAACGAAATCCTTCGGCAATGCGGGTTGCTCCCCCGGTAATCAGTCCAATTCCGCAACTGCGTGCGTTGTGGCTACCCTTTTCGGGGTGGCCATTTTTCGTTATCGGAATAATCCGGAATCAATATTCCGCAATATTCATTGCAACTTATTGATTATAAATCAAATAGAGCATTTATTTCTTGCATTTGTTGAGGAATCGGCATACATTTGCAGAAACCAACAACGCATAGAATATGGAAAAACAAGATTTTGAAAGGTGTTTCGCCTCCCTGGGGAACATCAACGACTTGATTGTCCGGCTTGCCGGAAACGCCCACATTGCCCAAAGGGTGCTTGCAGATACAGCCATCGAACGGGACTATAACAAGCGGGCAATGTGCATTGATGATTCCGAAATCGTTGATGCATTGAACGAAATTGCCCACATTCGCCTTGATATGCAGAATTGCCGGGATTGGTTGGAACACCTGGGGCAACTGCATTGATAATGCCGTTGAACAAGGAACGAGGCGCAAGGGCAACGACAACGGGCAAGATAAAGGGATTTCGGGCCTTATCGGAATGGATCGGGGCAAGTGGGTAGTGTTGGCACGGAAATGCCCGCAGAAACGAATTTTGATGTACTTGTTGACATTCTCAGCCGGATTCCCTACCTTTGCAAATGAATCTTGCCAATAGTGCAAAGATTTTTAATTCGTTTAAGTCCTGCACCCGTGAGGGCCCGGGACTTTTTTCGTGCCCGATGGGAAAAAAGTGGGAAAAATTTTAACCCAAAAAACAAAAAACCCCGTTGCAGTGCATTGCAATGGGGTTGTTCGTACTGGGTAGGAGAATCGAACTCCTATTGCGAGATTGAGAATCTCGAGTACTAACCGTTATACGAACCCAGCAGATTGGGAACACAAAGGTACGGCTTTTTTTCGAATTTCCAAATTTTTATTTCAGAAATACGAAAAAAACTGCCAGGATGAGGCAGAAGAAGGCGGCGACGTGGTTCCATTGCACGGGTTGGCCTTTGAAAAGGAAGGTGACGATGATGGTGAAGACGGTCAGGGAGATCACCTCCTGGATCACCTTGAGCTGCATCAGGTTGAAGGGACCGCCGTTCCCGTTGAAGCCGATCCGGTTCGCCGGGACGGTGAGGCAGTACTCGAAGAAGGCGATGCCCCACGAGAAGAGGATGATGAGGATGAGCGGCCAGCCGGTGGAGATCTTCATCTCCTGGAGTTTGAGATGACCGTACCACGCGAATGTCATGAAGACGTTCGAGAACACGAGCATGATGACGGTCCAGATGCCTTGCTGCATAATCATTTTTGGATTTGGGGCGCAAATTTAATACTTTTGTAAGATAAATGAAAGAGACAATGACCCTGATCAAATCCATTTCCGGCATCCGCGGC
>JAEEGK010023705.1_pt1 | contig 12777 bp, 7 predicted proteins | sample 8958771 | NCBI WGS metagenome assembly JAEEGK01 (sample SAMN16246547, study PRJNA631951) | gut metagenome | biome: gut microbiome; feature: rumen; material: SC-attached | host: Bos | place: Iran: Karaj | collected 2018-10 | reverse complement strand
GATTGGGGATTGGGCCCAATCCCCAATCCCCAAGTAATAATAATTAAAAATTATTATTGATAAAAATAATATTAATGAGTTAAAAAAATATTGAAAACTTTATTAGGAACATTAGATAATATTCATAATAATATTATTAAAAGAAAGATAATTGTTTATTTTTATTCTGTTCCTTATTCTTTTTTAATTTTAGTTCTTGATAATTTATTTTTATTACATATTCAAAAAGGAAAATATATTTATTTTTGAAAAATTCAAAAAATTTTTTTTTATTATGTTTTTTTTATAATTAATTAATTTTTAAAGGAATGATTGTTTTATTATAATCTCTTATAAGATAAATATAATTCTTAATTTAGTTTTTTATTCATCTTCTTCAGTCAAAACTTATATTGTATTTAATAAATCAAATCAATTCCCTATTAAAACAAAACAAAGACTAATATTATTTTATTTTAATTTTTCTGAGTTATAAAAATTTTATCGAAATATTCTATAATAAATTCTTGTGTAAGAGGAAATAAATAAATATTTCAGTTGAAGAATAAATACTTAAAATAAAAAATAGATTTTGAATTAGAATAAAAAGATATAAATAAATCAATGATTTCATATGAATTAATAAAAAAACTAAAAAAATATTTTGATTATTATTAATAAAATTTGGTTGAAAAAGAAATATGATAAATAATGAAAATACAATATATCTTCACAAAAATATAATAATTAAATTTTATCTACCACTGATTATTTAATAAAAATATGAATGTATAAATAAAAAAGGTAAATATAAAAAAAAGAACACATTTTTTAAATTCTTTTTTATAGAAACAATGATTTAAAATAAAATTTAAATTGGATTTTATCAACAGGATTTTAATTTATGAAAGTTAATTTACCTTATTGATATTTCCTTAAGCAATCATTTCACTTAACATTTATATATTCCAAATAAATAAATTTCTAAATAATATCCAAAAATAAATATTTGAAATTTTAAATTAAAAAATTATTCTTAAAAAAATACCAAAAAAAAAATATAAGAATCATAAACCATACTTACATAAACTCATCTTTCTCAATCAAAAAAAATATTCATTTTCATGTAATTAATATAAATATTTAAAAAAAGAATTTAAATAAATTGTTTACTTAAGTATTTAACCATAATAAATTTATTTAATTTGAGCTCAAGAAAGCATATCCAGCCCATGTTCCTTGAATTTTAATATAAACTAAAAAATCATATAAAAAGTATGCAATAATAACTCCAATTGCTTGACAAATATATAGAGTCAAATTTTCTGTTATGAATTTAAAGGAAGAATACCTCACAAAATTCAACACGAAAGAAACACCAAAAATAATAAGAAGAATAATAATATCTTTTAAAGGAGCAGGAGATCTATTTCTATTTCTAAGGAAAATTTCAGCAATGCAAGCAGCAGGAAATAAATAATTGGTATATAAGCTTTGAATCAAATCAAATAGAGAATTTCCAAAAGTAGGATTAAAAAGTCCATTTACCAAGGTAATTCCAATAACAATAGAAAAGATATATTTAAATAAGGTATCAGTCATAAATTGAGTTCTTTGTCCTCCTAAGAAAGTTTCAGTTCCTTTATTGGATTCACCAGATTCTGCCATTTCACTTAACATCATATATCCCCAATAAATCAATCCTCCGATCAAAACCCAGAAATTGATATTTAGAAGGCAATTTCCAATAAATATATTAGCTTTAAGACTACTTAATATCATAAGAATAATTGTTAAAATATCACAACCAAAAAGTATCAAATACCAAATTACTCTAGGAGTCATTTTTTTATTAAATTATTATCTTTTTTAATTTATATATATTTTATTGATACATTAAAAAATTAAGATTATTATAATAATATTGAAGTAATAGAAAAATATAATTATTGAGTAAAAGAGGAGTTTTCTTTTTATTCTTTTTTAAAAATTTTTACTGAACTTTTAGAATCTATAAGATTATCTATTTATTTTATTATTCTTTTAGAAGAATAATGTCATATTAAATAAATTTTTATAATTTAATGAAAGCTCATATAAGTTTATAAAATTGATGATTTCAAAAAAAAAAAAAATATAAAACCATTTTCGTTGATGAATGATATATTAATATGCAAAACAAATCTTTCTAATTAAATTTTTATTGGAAATTTTGTAAACTAATATAATTATAAAAATAAAATCGAGAATTGTTATTTTATTATTTTACGTGAATTTAGAAATTCAAAAAATTATTTAAAAATAATAAAAATTCTTAATTTTAAAAAATAAAAATATTTATTAACTATTTAAGCACTAAAAATTTTTCTAGATTTAATAAAGAATTCAATATATTTTTGTTTCAAAAACAATATATAAAATTAAATTTGAACAATTAAATCATAAATTTATATTTAATTTCCATAAATTTATTATTTAAATTATTAATACTTATTACACTTAAAACTTAATTAAGTAAAACACTGATTTTTTATCATTTTTAATCACATTAATTTCCAATATTTTAAATATTAAAAAAAAAGCATAAAAGAAATAAAAAGCTTTTTAATATATTTATTCATTTTCATATTTTTATATATGATTTAATTAAAAAGAGTATTATTTTAATGAGAAGGACTTACCATTGCAATATTCATACTATTGCTAATATTATTATTTATGTTTGTATTAGCATTATTTGTAGAATTTTGAATATTATTTAAAGCATTTGAATTTTCAATAGTTTTAACTTCATTAACAGGTAAAAGAGGTTCGAATCCAATTTCTTCAACAGGAATACCAAATTCTCCTAATTTTGCTTCGTAAGTTTTAATCATATTTGCATGTGTTTCTTTAATTCTTCTTAATTCTTCTTCTAATTGATTTATAGTTTCACTTTTCATTAAATCAGCTTCTTCTAAAGTTGCAGATAATTGATTGATTTGTGAAGGATCTATTAAAGTTCTTTTTATTAATTCTTTTAATTGTACATCTTTAATTTCTAAATTATCTTCTAATATTTCTAATTTTTTTTCTAATATTAAATTCTTTAATCCACTTTCTTGTTCAACTCTATGTAAATTAGATTTATATTTATCTAAAAAGTGATTATGTTCTTTATCTAAATAAGTTACTTTTTGGAACATAACTTCATATTTGTATTCTGCATCAAGAAGTAATTTTATTAATTGATTATATTCTATATTTTGATTTCTTAATAATTCGAAATTTTCTAAGCACTTTTTTTCTTTTTCAAGTAACATTTTATTTTCTTCTATTAATTTTTTATAAGGTTCTTCAATTCTTCTTTTTTGATTTATTTTAGCATTTTTAGAATTTTTCAATCTATTTTGATTATCAATAGCTCTTTTTAATTCTTCAGCTAAACTTTTTAATTTATTAAGGTTTTTATTATTTAAATCACCATAATAATTTTTCATTTTATTAAAATCATTTGCATGTTGTTCAGTTAATTTTTTAATTTCTCTTGCTTTTCTATTAGTAATATCTTCAATAGTTTTATTTCTTTTCTCAGTAGCATTATTATTCATTTCTTTAATTTTTTCTCTGTAAAAACCTCTAATTTGACATTCTTTAAGTTCATAATCCATTTTTAATTGATGAATATCTTTAATATTATCTTTTTGAAGAGCATTAATAAAATCATTTTGTAATACTTCTTGTTCTTTTTTCATTTTTGAAAGTGATCTAACATCATATTTATAATCTTTTTCTTTTACTCTGTGCATATCTTCAAATTGTTTTAAAGCAATTTCTGCATTTTTTTGTAATTCAACATTTTCATCTTGTTGTTTTAACATAACATATTTTATTTTTTGATAATATAATTTTCTTTCTATTTGATTTTTAGCATCTAAGTCTTCTCTTTCTTTTTGTTTATCTAAAAGATCTGCTTGTAATTCTTCTAATTTTCTTTTTTGAGTCATCCAAATATAGTTTACTCTTTCTCTTTCTTGTTCATAAAAGTTTGTGTTACGATTTTCTTCTTCTATTTCTTTGTCTAATTCACGACATTTCATTCTTAATTCTTTTTTCCTTGCTTCCATTGCAGCTTTTTCTGCTTTGGAAGGACCACCTGCTTTCTTCTTTTTTGCCATTTCTTATTTTTTATAAATTGATTTTTTTTATAGTATTTATATTTTTTGTAACTGATAATTTTATAAGTTTTATTTTTTTTATTTATTCATAAAAATAAGAATAAATTAATTTAAGTTTAAAAGTTATTATAGACTAAATTATATAATGTTTATTGAGATAATTATTAAGGAAATAAGTAAAGATATTTAAACAAAAAAGAAGGAAAAATTAACTTTTAATAAATTAATAAATGATTTCAAAAGGAAATATATAATATATTATCAAATAATGAATAAATAATAAGAAATAAATGTTTTATGTAAAAAATATAATACACTTTAATTATAAAAATAAAACATTAAAATTAAATAGCTAAAAACCTCATTCAATAAATATATTATTATTCCTCACACCAAAAGTGCCAACATTAATATTATAATTAATAGACTTTCCAAAATGAGAAGTCACTAGATCAGATTGAATATTTATTATTATTTATTCTAATTTTTACTCGTTGATATTTAAAGGTATCAGCAAAGAAATTCCAAGAATTAGTTAATCTTAATAATAAAGTTTATTGAAAGTATCAAATTCAGTAGATATTTTTGTGCAATATCCTTCTTGAATTACTTGCATCTACTTTTTTTATTGAACCAGATGAAATTAAAACTTTTCCTTCTGTGAAATTTATAATTATTTCAAAGTTAGATCTACATTTTCTTGAATTACATCCGAATTATTTAAAAAAAACATTCACTAAAAATTATATATTCATTGTCATTAATAAATATTATATTGCTTGTCTATAAAATTACAATCTATCATCTTGAGTTATTAAATTTATATATCATTTATTTCAGAATATGTTAACCATGAATCATAATAAACTCGAATATTACAATATAAATATTATTGACCTAAATAAAAAGGTATAAATATAAAGAAAGAAAAACAATAAATATCATTAATTTTACTAGCCTTTTATTCCTCATTACTAAAAGAATAATTAATTTATAAATATTTAAAAATTATTAATTTTACAACCTAAATAAATGAAATTATGAATCAATAGGTATAAAAAAATGAAAAAACAATAACTAAAAAAATATATCTTTTAATTAGAATTATCATTTTAGTAAACAAAGGAAAATCAAGAATATATTAATCAGTTATAAAAACAATATAACACTAAATATTATTGCATTTTTATATTTCTCCTTTTTCAATAATATTTCTAATTTTATATCTAATAAATCAAACATTTTTCAAATTAAATTTTATCTTAAAGTTTTCTCTTCATTTCCTAAAAACATTAATTGAACAATAATATTTTAATCATTCCTCTTTTAGAAATATAAAATAATAATAAAAAAAAAGAAATGAATAAAAAAAAGAATTTATTTTAATAAAATTTTCCAACTATGAAATTAATAAAAACCCTTAAAATAACTAAAAATTTAAAACAATTTATCCTCATCTTCAATTTCTTCATCTTCTTCTCCATCCCCATGGAAGAAATCTCCATTTTTTTCAACAGTACTTTCTTCTTTATCATTATCTTTAATTCCTTTTTCTTTTAATCTTTGTTCTTCTTCTTGTTCTTGATGTTTTTTTTTATTTTTCAAAACTTTCTTAATTTTAAACTTCTCTTCTTTAGCTCTTTCATCCAACTCAGTAATAATATATCTAATAGTATATTCAATTCTAGGAACAACAATATATTCTAAAGCATTAACTCTTCTATTAGTAATTTTCAAAGCTTCATCAATAGCTAAATAACTGGTTTGAAGAGTAGCAATTTCAACTATTTTTTTTAAAAAATCATAAAAATGTTTCTTAGCAATATTAATAGTTTGTCCACCACCAGTAATACCTAAAATTTGAGGATCACCATATTTTTCTTCTTCTATATTTCTTAAACCAAATTGAGGTAATGTTACTCCTGCAACTGGCTTTGTTTTTAAAGTTAATTTTACATCTGCTCTGCTTTTAACATTCTCATCTACCATTCTTGATACGTCTCCTTCGGCTTTACTGTAGTTTGCTTTTGCTAAAAATATTAAGGATTGATTAAATTTATTTCCTAAATCTTTTTTTTGTTCTATTAAGGATTTTGTTACTTGAAGAAATTGGACTTTTAAAGCATCGGCTTTTCGCTTTAGTAAATCATGACCTTTTTGAGCTGATTTTAATTTGGCTTTGGATTGAAGTAAGGCCATTTGGCTTGGTACTATGTTTTGGTTTTGAGACATTTATTATTTTTATTTTTTTTTTTTTTGTTGAGGATTTTTAATTAAATTTATTTATGTTTGTATAATGGGATTTTTATTTTATGTTAAACAGACTTTAATTTTTTTTAATAAAAGAATAAAAATATTATTTTATTAAAAACTTTAAATTTTAATTATAAAATATGAAAATTAAATATAATATATAAAATAAATAAAGATAAATTTATATGAATTTTATTTTAAAAATATGATTTTTTTAATATAACTTAAATTATATGATATAATCTAATTTTTTTATTTTATTCTTTTAATCTATCACGTAAAATATTTTTCTGATAATTAAAATTTTGTTTATACAATCTTGCCATTAAACCTGTATCTTTAATGATAACAGGAAAACAAACAGGAGGAAGAATAGAACCAATTTCACTTCTTTTTGATTGATGAGGAGGAAGATGAATTTCTTGAAAATTATCTTTATTATATCTACGATATTTCTTCTTTAAAATATTTTCAATATTATCATTTTCCATATTATAATAATTTTTACTTGAAGGATTTTTATTTTCATTTGAATCACTTAAATATCTATTTAATATAGATTTTTCTATATTTCTTTTAACTCTATTATGAAGAGAAGTAAAAGTTTCAATTTTTGTTCCTGTAAATCTTTCTTTAACTTCAGTTAATAAAATAGGTTTATTTCTATTTTTATAAAGAGTATGATTTGTACTTGGTAAATAAGAAAATAGTTTTAAAATGTCGTTATCATTTTTATTATCGTTTACTATTTTTTTCTTTACTTTTTTAGACATAAAGTCATCTATGTTTCTATTGATTGAATCATCACTGTTAAGTGATTTTAATCTTTCTGAATTTATATAATCTTTTGTTGTTATTGAAAAATATGATTGGCTTAAATCTATTTTTGAATTTGAGGAATAAAAACTATTTTTTGTACTTGAATGAGGTTTTTTTAAAGTAATTTTACTTAAAAGTAATCGAGGGTTTTTCATATTTAATCGTTTCATTATCTTATTTAATTAATTAAATTATAATTTGAAAAAATAAAAAATAAATGAATAATATTTCCAATTATTTTTTTATTAACAGACTCAAAATTCAAACATAAATTAATATTGAAGATACAAAAAAGTAAAAATATTAAAAATATTTGTATAACATCTTAGGACAAACATAAAATTAAATAAAAATAAATTAAAAATTATTAGAGTTAGTTAATTTAAAAATAAATGAATTAAAGTTTTTAAAATTCCAAATAAAGAATTTTTATGATAAATAAAGAAAATAAAAAAATATATATTATAAGTTATTGATTTAATTAATTATAATTTATTAAAATAAATGATTATTTTTTGACTTTGAAGAAATAATATAAAATAATATACAAAAATTCCTCGATTTTAATAATTTATGTTTTATTATATTTGAATAAAATGTAGAAAAATCTAAATATTTTTATTAAACATTTAAAAAATATTTTTTACAATTATAAAGAAAAAAAATATTTGTTAGTTAAAATATATTTAAATTTATGATTTACATTGTAAAAATTAATTAATTTTTGTAAATTTCTTTAATTTAAAGATTGTAAAAAGGAAATTTAAATTTTTTGTTTTCAACCAAAATTATTAAAAAAAAAACTTAATAAAGCATTAAAATTAAAAGAAATTAAATATTATAAGAATAAAACTTATGAATATTAAAAATTATAATATCTAATAAACTTTCAATTATTATATTACAAAACAAATATAATATAAAACATAAAATCTAATAAGCCAAAAGAATTAAAGCCTTAACTTTATATAAATCAATAAATAAAATAAAAGAAAAAAAAAATTGTTATTTTTTCTAAAAAACCCTGAATTCTTTTAAAAATCAAAGACTATAAAATTTATTTTTTTAAACACATTAAAAAATTTATATAACTGATTAAATAAAAAATTAAATTAAAAATGGACAAAGAGAGAAAAGCAATCATTAAAAATTCAGATATGACAGAAGATATGCAACAAGATGCAATTAATGTTGCAACAAAGGCAATAGATTCTTACAATATTGAAAAAGATATTGCATGTTATATCAAAAAAGAATTTGATAGAAAACATAATCCTACTTGGCATTGTGTTGTTGGAAGAAATTTTGGTTCTTATGTTACTCATGAAACAAAACATTTTATTTATTTTTATCTTGGTCAAATTGCTGTTTTACTATTTAAATCTGGATAAATAGAAATTAAAAGATTAATATAATAATTTTTAATTTTGAAACTTAAATTCTTCTTTCATTTTTAATTTCATTCAAATTTTAAAATAAAAGATTATAAGAAAAATTATATAATATTTTTTATTATAAAAGGTTATAAAAAAAAGAAAAAAAATTTTAAATTTAAATTATTAAAAAAATATTTTTTTATATAAAAGCAAATAAGAAACTTTTAAAAAATAAAAAATAAAAATATAAGAATTATATAAATAAAATGTCAACGAAAGAATTATAGATAAAGAAAAAAGAAGACATAAAAAAATATATATAATATCTCTCAACATATAAAAGACCTTTTATGGAATATTTTTTAGTTCAAACTCGTATATTAAAATGAAAAGGAATATCGTTCTCAGATAAAGAATGGTAAATACAAGATTATCAATGAAAAAAAAATGTTATTAAATAACAATAAGAATATATAAATATTATTGTAAAAAAGTAAAAATGTAAAGGTCAATTAGAAGGTAAAGTATCATGTAGAATTAAAATCTCCTTCTTTTGAAGATTTAAAAGTTCCAGAAGTAGACAAATGGATTCATGAATAAGGATAATATTTCCAAATGAGAAGGTAATAAATCCATTAAAAGAAAGTTCAAGTTTATGGATTTAGAGTTACAAGTTAAGATGAAGGATATAAAGTTAAAGAAGGTGAAAATACTAAAGAACAAGATAAAAAATATTGAAAAATTAAAGTTGTTGGAAATATTATTATTCATAATCAAAATGATAAAGTTATATTTTTATTTTTTTTTATTTTAATTCAATTGTTATTTAAAAATTTTTATTTATGTATATTTTAATTATTTATAATTAGATTTGATTTACTTGATTTTGATTTTTTTAAAAAATTTGCTATATTTAAGCAATTTACCCGATCTAATGACTCATAAAATTGTAAATTCTTATTTACACAAGGAGGACAATAAGGATAATATGGTCCAGTAAAATTTATTTTTTTTAAAAATTTCTTTTTAATAGGATCAGTTATTTGAATTCTTTTATAAAAATCTTTATTTGTATTTAAAGCCCCATAGTCAATATCATTTATTTTTTCATTTTTGATATTATTTATATCAGTTGATGACTTTGATTTAAAATTATTCATTTTAAAAGAATTAGTATTAAGATTAGGAGGAATGAGTTTAGAAAAAATTCCTTGTCTATAAATTTGACTTTTTTCTTTAATAGTTAAGTCATTTACTTTTTTAAATGTACCTTCATTAGAATTTGATCTTCTTGTATGAATATAAGATAATGTTCTTGCAAAATCATTATTATTATTATTATTATTATTATCATTGTTATTCTTCCTTTTAATATTTAAATCAGTAATTTCTTTCTTAAATGTTTCTAATATAGGAAATTTATTTTTATGTTCTTGTAATAATGATATTATATTATTTGAAGAAATTTTTTTTAATTTAAATACTGATTTATTACTTAAAAATTTAGGAATTGATTTATTATTAGTATCATCTTTTGATTCATCATTATTGGAAAAATTCATAATATTCTTTTTTGAATTTATATTTGATTCTTTTGATACAGAAAAAAAAGTGTCTGATAATGTACTTAAAGTTGGTTTATTTTTTATTATTTTTTTTTCTTCCATATTAATATTTTCATTATAATCATAAGGAAAAATCATTTTAGTCTTTTCACTATTTGATCTTATATTTCCTCTTCCAATGTATTTTAAAAAATTTTCATCTTGTGAAACAATATTCATTATTTGTTTTTTATATTCTAATTTACTTTTCCAATTATTTGGAACTTCTTTATGAGTGTAAATCAATTCTTTTAATAATTTCTTTTTCATATTTTTTAATAATCGTCTTGATTGTGTGATATTATTATCTTCTTTATAAATTGCATCATAAAATCCTTTTTTTAAGCTTTCAACATCAATTCCACTACCTTCAATGTTTTTCACTTTTTTTTGATTAATATTATAAGCATATTTCCTAGCTAATTCCTTTTCTCTATCCATTTTTATTAATTAATATTCTAAAATAAATTCAAAATAAAAAAAGAAAAATAATATAATAAAACTATTTTTCACAAAAAAACGAAGAAAGGAAATCAAAACATGAATCAAGAATAGAAATATTATTAATAACAATAAATATTATTTTTTATCAATTTATATTTAAAGAATAATATATTCAATTTTTAACAAAGAGATTAATATTGATTGATGTACATATATAAAAAAAATAAAAATAAATATTTTTCTTATTATGTTTTTAATTGATTTGAATTTATAACATTTATATTTTATAATAACAATTACTTTACAAAAACATGATTGTTTTCAATTGACAAAAATTGTTAATTAAAAATAATTCATATATTATTTATATTTATTATACTAATAAATAAATAAATATTTTAAAATAATTATAAATAACTATACAAATCACTATATTATAACACATTTAAATATCATTTATTTTTTTTATTTTCATTTCTATGAATTTTATATTCATTTACAATTTTTCTCATTTGTTGATCAGCAATATTATCATGAGCATCATCAATATCTTGATTCTTATAAATCTTTTTAAATTTAACAACCGATGTTTTAGCTCTAATCATTTGATCAATTTTTTTTTGATAAAACTTCTCAACATAATATTGTTCATATTTATTTTGTTTAATCATATCTACAATAAATCCTCCAAAGAAAAATTCCATTCTTCTCAAAATAAAAAACGGAATAATAACAATAGAACAAGTAAGAATAAGAGTTAACCAAAAAATAGGATTTCCTAAAAATTCAAATAAATCACCATTAATATCAACATCTAAATGAATAGAATTATAAATAAGGAAAAAAGCAATATCAATAATTAATTGAATCGAATAGAAAATAATAATAAAATAATCTATAAAAAGTGTATCACTAAAAACCATATAAAAATGAACAATAATAATAGTATAAAAAACAACAACTGAAGTATCCCAAAAGCAAAAAGTACTTCCTTCATTTCCTCTTATTCCAAATTTAAAAATAAAAGAAGGGAAAAAATAAATAGGAATAGAGAATATAATTCCTAAAGTAAAAATAGTAAAAAATTTAATTAAATTAAACGGAATAGAATCTCTATATTCTTTGAAAATATTAGGAAATAAATATTGTAATATCATTTTTTCTTTTTCATTCTTATTATTAAATTCAGGATCAAAATCTTCTTCAGAAATCGCTCTTGCAGCAACGGGAATAACAGTAACAAAAGAATTAAAACCCATATAATACCATTCATCAAAAATATTAGTTCCATTAAAACAAGAATAAAAACATAACCAAAATTGAGGTAAAGTGAATAAAATATTTTTGAAAAAATATTGATAAATAAAATAACTATTTCTTTTTAAGCAGAATCTTCCAGTAATAAAAATTAACTGTTTTAAATATTTAAATTGGCTAATAGCATAATCTGAATTAAAAGCAGCTTGATAACCTTCTTTACCAAATAAACCAATTCCAACATGAGAAGCTTTAATCATATTAACATCATTACCTCCGTCTCCAATTGCTAATGTAATATCATTAGTATTATTTTTAATAAAATTAACTATTTCACATTTTTGCATTGGAGATGTTCTACAACATATTAAGCTTCTACTTTTTTTTATTATTTCCCAAAATAATTCTTTACATTCTTTATCTTCCATACTTTTTGTTATTGATTCACCTTCTATTATTATTGAGTATTTACATTTTATTTTTTTTTTCTTTTTCTCAAATGTTGGATATATGTATTTCATTCTAAGAAATGAAATTGATGTTTTGTTTTCTTCTATTTCTATTAATTTTTCTTGACATAATTCAAAATATGATCTTAGCTTTTTTTCATTTGTTGGAATTGTTATTTTTTTTTCAGGGATTTTATTTATTTCATTATTATTATTATTATTATTTATATTATTTTCTTCTAAGGAAGTTTCTTTTTGATTGTTTTAATCTTTTTTTAAAAATTTTAAATCGTAATTATTCTCTGATATAGAAACTTGTTTTACTTTTCCTTCTAATATTGATAATTTTTCAAATTTAGAATCTGAGTTATTTAAAAAGTTTTTATTTATCATGAATTTAAATATTGATTGATCATTAAAATCTAATTTATTATCATTT
>JAEEGK010023704.1_pt1 | contig 12777 bp, 10 predicted proteins | sample 8958771 | NCBI WGS metagenome assembly JAEEGK01 (sample SAMN16246547, study PRJNA631951) | gut metagenome | biome: gut microbiome; feature: rumen; material: SC-attached | host: Bos | place: Iran: Karaj | collected 2018-10 | reverse complement strand
GTCTCCAGTCAGCATTACAGTGTGGATTCCCATATTTTTGAGTTCAGAAATCGCCTGAGCTGAATCTTCTTTGATAGTATCCGCAACAGCAATAATTCCAATTATTATATTATCTTCTGCAAAAAGAACAGGAGTTTTTCCTTGGGATGCAAGTTTTTCAAGTTCCATTTTCTGGGATGAAGTGATTTCACCTGTAACATTTTTGATGTAATCTGCTTTGCCACCAGTTATTTTTCTAGCACCAAGTTTTGCACAAAGGCCATTTCCCGCTTTGATTTCAAAATCGCTTGTATCAAGAAGTTTAATCTGATTTTTTTCTGCAAACTCAACAATCGCCTTTGAAATAGGATGCTCACTTTTTACTTCCAGAGCATAAGCCATTGAAAGAAGTTTATCTTTATCATTTTTATCAAAAGGAATAATATCTGTTACCTTCATAATTCCAGTGGTAACAGTTCCAGTTTTATCAAGAACAGCAATCTGAGTTTTTCCTGCCATTTCCTGAGCTGCAGCAGTTTTAAAAAGTATTCCTGATTTTGCCCCCATTCCATTACCAACCATGATAGCAACAGGAGTGGCAAGTCCAAGGGCACATGGGCAGCTTATTACAAGAACCGAAACAGCTCTTGCAACTGCATACCCCACAGTTTGACCAGCAAGAAGCCAGACAACAAATGTTACAACAGCAATTCCTATAACAGCCGGAACAAAAACGCCCGAAACTTTATCTGCAATTTTTGCAATTGGTGCCTTTGTTGCAGCAGCATCACTCACCATTCTGATAATTCCAGAAAGGGTTGTATCTTCACCTACACGCGTGGCCTCACACACAAGAAAACCTGAAGTATTGATTGTTGCAGCAGAAACTATACTTCCAGCCTCTTTTTCCACCGGAAGACTTTCTCCTGTAAGAGCTGCTTCATTTACAGCACTTTGTCCCTCAATAACAATTCCATCCACAGGGATACTGTCTCCAGGTCTAACTACAAAGTGGTCGCCTTTTTTAACTTCTTCAATTGGGACAGTTTTTTCAATTCTATCTGCCCCTTCCCCCGTAACAAGCACGGCAGTTTTTGGAGATAATTTCATCAGGGCCTTTAATGCATCTGTGGTCTTTCCTTTTGATTTTGCTTCGAGCATTTTTCCTACAGTAATCAAAGTAAGGATTGTGGCCGCTGATTCAAAATAAAACTGATTCATGTAATAATTGATTTTATCCGAGTTTCCAGATAAAACTGCGCCACTCATAGCAAAAAGAGCATAGACACTGTAAACAAAAGAGGCTCCAGCACCAAGAGCGACAAGACTATCCATATTCGGAGATTTATTGATTAACCCCCTAAAACCACTGATAAAAAACTTCTGATTTATCACCATGATTAAGGCAGAAATCAAAAGTTCATATAAGCCCATTGCAAGATGGTTTCCATTAAGAAAAGGAGGCAAAGGCCAATTCCAAAGCATATGCCCCATAGAAACATACATCAAGGGAATCAAAAGAATTATAGAAGCAATAAGACGCTTTTTCATTTTTGGAGTTTCGGTGTCTTTAAGTTCATTGTCGTAAGAGGATTTTCCTACAGAATCTTTTCCACCTGTACCAGTCTTTTTAAGGCTTGCTCCATAACCGGCCTTTTCTACAGCTTTTATAATTTCTTCTGGAGGAACATTTCCTTCAACACCCATTGAATTAGTGAGAAGAGATACAGCACAGGATTTTACCCCTTCAATCGAACTTACAGCCTTTTCAACTCTTACCTGACAAGCCGCACAACTCATTCCTGTAACATTATACTGTTCCATAATTCACTTCCTATTTCATCAGCTTTTTCATAGTAAGGACAAGCTCGTCTATTATATCGTCATTACCTTTTCTGATATTTTCAGCAACACAGGTTCTCATGTGATTTGCAAGAAGGGCCTTGTTAAAACTGTTGAGTGCGCTGGTAATTGCAGAAACCTGCATTAGTATATCTGTACAGTAGGCATTATTGTCGAGCATTCCTTCTACTCCACGTACCTGCCCTTCTATACGTTTTAGTCTGTTCATTAAATCTTTATATTCTGATTCATCCCGCTCTTTGTGCTTACCAGAGCAATGAGGACAAGTATCTTCCATAAATTGAGCCTCCATACACAATACCCCATAGGGGTATATTTATTTCGCGAATAATATATACCCCTATGGGGTATTGTGTCAATAGAGGAAGATTGGGATTTATGAAGATATTTCTTAATCTCTTCGTTCATACTCCAATCTCGCCGTCTTTACCTTTGTTTGCCTTTACAAGTATTTTAGTTTTTTTTTACACTCATCAGATAGATGAGCATCATCTTCGAAAAGCTAAAAATCAAATCCCACAAAACATCTGTCCCAATAAATCTTACTGAAAAACTTGCAAATTATGAAGATTTATGAAACAATATCTTAATTATGAAAATTTATGAAGGTTTTTCTCAATTATGAAAGACATATAGTAATACAGGAGTTTTTATGGTAAAAAATAACCCTTTCACACTAACATTTGGAAAATCACCGAATGAAATTATTTCCCGCTACGAACTTGTTAATGAAATTATAACTACATTTAAGTCAAATACTCCTGTAAGTCACGCCTATCTAATTGAGGGAATCCGAGGAAGCGGTAAAACAGTTTTGATGACCTCTATTGAAAAGGAAATTGCAAAAGAAAAAGATTGGCTCGTAATTGATTTAAATTCAACTCAAGATTTACTTTCTGATTTTGCAATGAGACTTGTTGATTCTTGTAAAAAGCTATCTGATATAATAAAAAAAGGATTTAGTTTTTCTGTAGCGGGATTTGGACTGGGATTAAATGGAGATCCTCAGAATCGTGACAATGTAAGTATTATCTGTGAACTTCTTGAAAGTCTTAAAAAAAAGAACAAAAAGGTTTTTATTACAATTGATGAGGTTGTAAGCGGAGAAAATATGAAATATTTTGCAAGTGAATTTCAGATTCTTTTGCGAAAAGATTATCCAGTTTTTCTTCTTATGACTGGTCTTTATGAAAATATTTATTCCATTCAAAATGATCCAGCCCTCACATTTCTACTTCGCACACCAAAAATAAATCTGGAACCATTAAGTCTTAGTCAAATTACAAAGACTTATCAGAGTATTTTTAATATTGATATTGAACTAGCTAAAAAGCTTGCAAAAATCACAAAAGGTTATGCATTTGCTTTCCAAGCCCTTGGCCTTTTATATTATGATTATAGAGATTCTCTTCCTTTAGATAAAATCCTATTAAAATTTGATGATTTACTTGATGATTTTGTTTACAGAAAAATCTGGGAAGGGCTTTCAGAACAAGATAAAAATGTTCTTCTTGCAATTACAGATTCTAAAATCCAGGTTAGCGAAGTTTGCAAAAAAATAAATATGACCAGCTCAACTTTTTCAAAATACCGCGAGCGCCTCTTAAACCGCGGAATCATTCACGCACCACAACACGGTTATGTAGAAATAATTCTTCCGAGGTTTGTAGAAGTAATTCAGTATTACGTAGATTAATGTTCCATTCAAATTATAAAAAGCTATTTGTTCATTCCGCATTCTATTTTTTTTACAGTTCTGTGTTATAATAAAATCTATGGAAGAAAGATTTTTGCCGATTGATATTCAAGATTTTGAGGATTTACGACATCGCAAGTGTATTATTGGATACACTTTATACAGAATATAAGGAACCTAATCGTCAGAAACTAAGAAACCGAACTGGAACAATATTTTGAACCGGAAATAAACGCTCTTGCAAAAAGAAAAAATCTTCCATATTTCTTGTTAAAACTTTCTTTAAGAATTATGCCCCCGACAGTAAGAATATGCTTCCTGTTATTTATCAGAGCGGCTATTTTACAATAAAAGACTTTGATGAAGAATCTCGGCTTTATACGTTAGATTTTCCGAATCACGAAGTTAAAGACGGTTTTCTTGAAGTTCTACTCAATAAATTTGTTACAGTACCAAATGATGATTTAGGGCTTGCAATTGCCAATTTATCAAAGGCTCTTGAAATCCATGATATAGATAAAGGTGTAGATTTTGAAACTATTGCAAAAACTACACCTTACAGTTTTTTACAGAATTGATATCGTTTTTTTTAAATTATCATCTATGGAATATTTTACGTAATTTATAAGACTTAATCGATTTTAAATTACTTGCAACACCATAATTTAAAATTGGATAAATATTTACATCCATTTTTATTAGGTTCCGGGCAATTTCGTCATATTCATCGTCAACCAATCCATCATGATAGTGGAACAAATACTTTAATGCTTCACCATCATAATCATAAGAACGAAACGGATAATACATTTTGGCAATATATTCAGCACTAATGCTATTGTGATTTTTTTTGTATATTTCTACCAAATGCATCAATGCTGTTTTTCCACTATTATCTTTTATGTCAAATCGTGCATGCTGTTTACTAAATGCATCAATCACTTTAGAAGCATAATAAACATCCACACGTTTTGTAATTGCAGCAAGAGTAAAATGAATTAAAGCTGTTTTACCTTCATTATCTTTTGCATCAATATCAGTAACCTTCCTCATAAGAATTTCAAGTATTTCATTTTTTGAAAGTATATCTGCCGCATACATTAATCCAGTCATACCATTAGAACCTTTCTGGTCAGTCACAGCATCTACTCTACAAATTTCGCTCATATTTTGATTTTTGATGCCCTCAATATATTCAAGAAAGGAGCCGTATCTGAGCATAACACTTTTATATATAGGTTCTATCAAGCTTTCTAATTCTTTATAATGGTAATAATGATATTCAGATTTTATTTTCTCCACAACCTCTTCATTGACATCCCAATCATCCCCTTGAGATTCTTCCAACTCGTGCCAATAGTCGTCGATTCTTTGATTACATTGATTTATATATCCTTTAGCAATATTATCCAAGTCTCTCCAAAAAAGATACATATTTTCTATATTAACATTATCATCTAATGTACTGATAAAATGTATAATTTCGTTTTTTTCTTCTTTATGGTTAAACAATATTTTATCAACTGAATAAGGTTGATTATTTTTTACTGCTCTTTCTACATATGATCTTTCTTCAAAATCCACAATCGCCCCCTAATTTTTTTCATTATATTTTTCTTCAAGCGACAAGAACATTTTGCTGTAAATATCATGAGCCTTATCATTTTCACCTGCTTCTACAGCTGCAACTGCGGGTTTTATATAATTCTGATAGATTTCTTCGTATAATTCCGCACTGTTTTCCAACTTATCAATCTTTGAACAGATTACTGGAGCTTTCAGATAGTATTCATCGACTTCTTTACTCATTTGCTCATCTGCTTTCATATAAGTATCACGGAACATTCTTAAGACAGTAAGCTCGTGGCAATTATCCGGAAGATTTCTACTTTTGCAAGTGGCTGTTGTAATAAAACAATCAACAGAAGAAACATCAGAATGAGATTTACCTTCTGCATCCGCCCATTCATAAGCACATTTTTGAGAACAGAAAAATTTAGTTCCTGTGAAACCAGACCAACGATATGCAGGCTTATCCATAGACCTACCACACCAATCACAATTGTCCATAATAAACTCCTAATTTATAGTATAGATTTTGATTCGTTAGAGCTTGTAAAAAGGTATACCTTTTTACAATGGATAATTTCTTAAATTTTTTATAATTTGTTTTTAAGTTTTGTGATAAATTACTTTTAAATTTTTATTGATAATAAGATTTTGTATGTTACAATTAATTATTGGATGCGTTTGAAAAAGGTATACTTTTTTACAACTTTTTATTCACTTTTCTTCGCAAATAATCAAAGCTATATACACTAATCTTTAGTTTTAATGCTGCTTGTTTTCTTGTTATCTGCTTTAAGTTAAATTCATTCAGAATATCATAAAAGGATTCAGGTAAAACATTTTCTGGTCGCCCTAAATGAACTCCCCTGCTTTTTGCAATTGCAATTCCTTCTTTTTGACGTTGATGGATTTCATTTCGTTCTGTTTCGGCTACATAAGAAAGTACTTGAAGAACAATATCAGTAATTAATGTTCCAAGCAAATCTTTTCCTTTACGAGTATCTAAAAGAGGCATATCAAGGACAACAATCTCTGCACCAATTACTTTTGTTAGATAACGCCATTCATCAATAATTTCTGAATAATTTCTTCCAAACCTGTCTATGGATTTTACGAATAGAACATCTCCATTTTTGAGAATACTTTTTAACTTTTGATATTGAGTACGATTAAAATCTTTACCAGAGGTTTTATCTATAAAAATATTTTCATCCTCAATTTCCAGTTGCCTTAATTCCTGCAATTGTCTGGCTTCATTCTGACATACCGAAGAAACACGGACATACCCATAAATCTTTCCTCTTAAATTATTTATCACCATATTCTTTTTAACAGCCTTTATTTCAAAAAGGCTATCGGAAAAGATTATTACAGAAAAATACAAAAAAGCAGCAGCCCAACATCAAAAGTCAAACTACTGCTTTCATCTAAAACAATATGTTTTGTAAAATTAATATCACGTGAAAAAAAGGTCTCTAATAAGAACTTATTTTACCTTTCCATTCTTATACTTCTCAACCGTCAGGAACTTGCCGTCAGCACCAATTTTTTTGCCGTCAATTTCTACAAAACCATCTTTAGTATGTAATTCCATTTCGGCAAACTTTTCAGGCTTAACATAGCACAGTTCTTCATCCGGCACACCAAAACCTTCCGGCTCAAGCACAGTACCAACCTCAAACTGAGGAGCAAAAATAACTTCGCAGGTATCTTTGTCGCTAGTTGGGTCCGAAGCAGCAAGAAGCATACCGTTACTTCGCACACCGCGGAAGTTTGCAGGCTTGAGATTGTAAACAAGTACAATGTTCTTGCCAAGAAGCTCTTCCGGTTTATAGAAGTTTACAATTGAACTGACAATCTGGCGAGGCTCTTCTTCACCGCAATTCAAAGTCAAAATATAAAGGAAGCTTCCACCCGGATGCTGCTCAACCTTTTCAATCTTGCTAACCTTTAAGATTACGCGACGACTGAATCTTTCTGCCAGTGGCAGCTTATCGATTTCTGCAGGAGTAAGCTTCTTGTTACTTTCTGCCTGTTTTTTAAGCTGGTCAGCAGAAACTGCCTGAACGTTACTCAAAATCTTCTGCAATCTTTCTTTACCAATAATTCTGAAGAAGCTTCCCAAACGAGGTCCCTGCTCCTTGTTAATAAGAACATTGTAAAGTGCAGTAAACAAAAGCTTTGTATCTAATCCAAGCCCAGTTGCTACATCATAAATTGCCTGCTGACAATCCTTATCAGTTTCAAAAGTATCAACCTTTGGAACAACTTCCTCAAGAACCTTCTTTACAGCCGCAGCCATTTCGGTAGACAAAGTTGCCTTACTTCCATCAGTGCGCAAAGCAAAGCAGAACTCAGGCGCACAATCTGGTGCAGAATGCTGAATCCAGAACCAGGCACATTCAATTCGGCGGCGGAGACGTTCTTCCTGTTCAGGTTTTACATCTCCAAGAGCCTTAATAACTGCATCAATATCACCAGAATAAATCTGAAGCAAAGTTGTCAACTGGCGGATTGTAATCTGATAAGGCATAACTTCTGGAATCTTTCCATCCGGCTGAGAAAGCATATAAATACGTTTTTCTTTATTAAAGTGATCTTCTGACTTAGCTTTATCAACACCGTAAACAATTCGTTCAGTTTTGTCGTAATCCTCGTAAACCTTAAGAACGTCCATATCAAAACTGATTGCAAACTCAGTGTTAGGTCTTGTACCAGCAAAAAGATAACGTAAAACTTCAGCCTGATAAACATCCAATGCATCAGGAAGAGCAATAACCTTTCCTTTTGAAGAAGACATTTTTCCAGGAACACCCTTGAGATTTACAAAGTCATAGCGCATAGTAACAGGAGCGTCCCAACCATAAATGCGTTTACTTACTAATTTTGCAGTATCGTAGCTTCCACCAGGAGAAATATGATCTTTTCCACCCGGCTCAAATACAACCTTTTCTTCGTTCCAGCGCATAGGCCAGTCAACACGCCAGCCAAGCTTTGCGCCCTTAAAAGTACGGATATCGGCAGTTTCACAATTACCGCATTCACACTTGTAGGTAATTCCGTATTCACCATCATAATCTGTAATTTCAGTTGTATCCTTCTGGCACTTTCCGCAGAAAATTGCAACAGGCCAGTATACATCTTCAGGCTTCATTTTGTGCTGGTCGTCGCGATATTCGTTCAAACATTCCTTAATTACATCGCGGTTCTGCATAGCCTTACGCATTCCTTCTGCATAGCGGTTTGCACGGTAGCGGCTTGCCTGATACAAAAACTCTGGAGCAATACCAACACGTGGCAGCTGAGTTTCAATATCAACTTCATGATGACGCGCATAGTTTTCGTTGCGGCCAGTTGTATCAGGAACTTCAGTTATAGGATAGCGAAGATATTTTTCAAGGATTTCCGGGTCTGGCATATTAGCAGGAACCTTGCGGAATACATCATAATCATCCCATGAATAAATAAAGCGTACTTTTTTACCGCGATCACGCAGCGCACGTACAACAAGGTCTACAGTAATAATTTCGCGGAAGTTTCCAAGATGAACAGTTCCACTCGGTGTAATTCCCGAAGCACAAGTATATAAATCCAAATCACCCTTTTCGCGGATAATCTGGTCAGCCATCTGATCTGCCCAATGACAAAGCAGCGGATCTCTCTTTGCAACATTCTGATTCTTCTGATTTTCGTTACTCATGCATGTAGTATAGCGGATTAGAAAATCTTTTTAAAGTAGAGGCCTTTTATCTGTGTTTTATCTGGCATTTTTCTGCTTTTATCTCGTGCCCTTATCGTAAGGAATACCTTCTGCCTTAGGTGCGCGGGATTTTTTAGATGTAAAGGCAAGCACGACAAGAGAAATGATATAAGGCAGCATTTTATACACGTCTCCCGGTACAAGATGAATAAGAGCATCAAAAGCGGAATAGGTATCTGCAACGGCACGGAAAGCACCAAACAACAAGGCACTGGCAGCTATTCGCAAGGGATTCCACTGACCAAAAATCATAACTGCAAGAGCAAGGAAGCCCGCACCTGCAACACCGTACATAAAATCCCACTGAGAATTAGCCGCAGAAATATAAATAATTCCACCAATTCCGCCACAGAAGCCCGAAATTAAAACGCCTGCATAACGCATTTTGTATACATTTATTCCCACACTGTCTGCTGCCTGAGGATGTTCGCCACAAGCCATCAGCCTGAGTCCAAAGCGTGTTTTTTTCAAAACGATATAAGCCGCAATAACAAGAAGCACAGTCAGAATCATGTAGATATTAAAATCACCAATCAAAAAGACCTTGCGGTTTGCAATATAGTCTAGAATTGCAGAGGGATTTGTACCGCCGGAACGCGCATTATTAAAGGCTTTTACAATTACTACTGCGGCAGCCGTAGCAAGCATGTTCATTGCAGTTCCAACAAGAGTCTGGTCTGCCTTAAAATTAATGGCCGCAACTGCAAGGAAAAGGGAATATAACATTCCAAAGAGCACGCTTGCTAAAATTGTCAGCAGAATTATTACAAGAGCAGGAGTTCCAACAGGCAGGGAGTACAAAACAAAAGCGCCACCCAGAGCTCCCATTACCATAATTCCTTCAAGACCAAGGTTAATTACGCCACTGCGCTCACTGAACATTCCGCCAAAGGCAACAAAAATCAAAACCGAAGCATAAATTAAAGTATATTGTATTAAAAGCATTATTTACCTCTCTTGCCTTCGCCTGCGGCAATCTTCACGGAAGCTTTTGGGGTCTCGGAAGATTTCTTTTTTTCAATCAATTTTGAAAGCTGTGTCTTAAAGAGGAACATAAAGGCACACGAATAAATAATAATAGAAGAAATTAAATCAGCAATCTGCGGATTAAAATATTTTGTATCAATAAAGCTTCCACCTTGAGTAATATGCTGAATAAAATATCCAGAGAAAATTACACCAATTGGATTAAGTTCTCCAAGGAAAGCGACTGCAATTCCATTAAAGCCCATTGCAGGGACTGCGGAACTTGTTTTCCAGGGTTGGATATCTGTAAGGTAAAAAAGTGAAGCTGCAAGACCAGCGATTGCCCCGGAAACTGCCATTGTCAGAATAAGATTTTTCTTATCCTTCATACCAGCATATTTTGCAGCATGTTTATTAAGTCCAGTAGCACGAAGCTCATAACCGAGGACTGTTTTTTTCAATATAATATTGATAAGCACTGCTACTGCAATTGTCAGCGGAATTGCAATTGAAACATATTCATTATCGTGGAAAAGTTTTCCAAGCCCAAGCGTTGGAAGCAGAGAGCCGGGTGAAGTCTGACGGATTGAAAAAGTTTCTGATTTTCCGACATTCATTACAACTTCATTCTGCATCAAAACATTAACGATATAAAGGCTTATCCAGTTGAGCATGATTCCGGCAATAACTTCATTTACATTGCAGAAAGCCTTAAGTAAACCTGCAAGAGATGCCCACAAAGCAGCACAAATAACAGCCAGCAAAAGACAAAGCCACCAGGGCAGATGCCAGGCAAGTGCGCACCAGAGCGAAATACCAATTCCAATACAATACTGACCAGCTACACCAATATTAAAGAGTCCTGATTTATATGCAAAGAGAACCGCAATTCCGCAAAGAATAAGAGGCACTGATTTTACCAGCGTCTGACCGAGATAATATAATTTTTTACCGTTATTTCTGTAATACAAAAAGTTTTTTAAAATAACACTAATGGCTTTTGGAGCATGCTCTGCATTGATAATCAAAAGAATGATAAAGCCGACAATAATTCCCACAAGAGCACAAATTATGGCAGAAATTATTGAACGGAAGGTATCGGAAGCCAGCATTGCCTTAAATTTATTTTTCATTTATAACCTCCCGTTTTGCCCCTGCCATGTAAAGCCCAAGCTCTTCTGGCGTTGTTTCTTTTGGATTCAGTTCACCGACAATCTCACCTTCATACATAACAAGGATTCTGTCGCTGAGATTCAAAACTTCTTCCAGTTCATAGGAAACAAGAAGAACGGCTTTTCCGGCATCACGATCTGCAATAATTGCCTTATGAAGATATTCAATTGCACCAACATCAAGACCGCGTGTAGGTTGAACTGCAATCAAAAGTCTATGTTCCTTTGCAAGCTCGCGGGCGACAATTGCTTTCTGTTGATTTCCGCCAGACATTGCACGGGCGATTGTTTTGTTTCCCTGACCGCTGCGGACATCGTATTTATCAATCAACTCTTGAGAATAGGCAGAAACTTCTTTATTTTTTATAAACTGATTTTTCTGAAACTGGGGCTCCCAATAACGCTGAAGGACCATATTCTGTTCAAGAGTATAATCAAGGACAAGACCATGTTTATGTCGGTCTTCTGGAATATGGCTCATCCCGGCTTTACTTCGCTCGCGGATAGATTTTTTTGTAATATCAATTCCACAAAGTAGGATTTTTGCATTTGAATGAGGAGCCAGTTTTTCCAGCCCCGTAAGTCCCTGAATAAACTCAGACTGGCCGTTTCCGTCAATTCCGGCAATACAAACAATTTCACCTGCATGAACCTTAAAACTGACGTTGTTTACTGCAAGTTTTTTATGAACTCGGCTTTCTACGCTCAAGTGTTGAATATCAAGAACAACTTCTCCAGGCTTTGCAGGTAACTTATCAACAGTAAATTTAACATCTCGACCAACCATCATGCGGCTAAGTTCTTCTTTGTTTGTATTTGCAATTTCAACAGTACCGATATATTTACCTTTACAAAGGACAGAACATCGGTCTGCAACTTCCATGATTTCATTTAGTTTATGAGTGATGAAGAGGATTGACTTACCTTCTGCCGCAAGATTTTTCATAATCTGCATGAGCTCTTTGATTTCCTGGGGAGTAAGAACTGCTGTTGGTTCATCAAAAATAAGAATCTCATTGTCGCGGTAAAGCATTTTTAAGATTTCGACACGCTGCTGCATTCCGACAGTTATATCTTCAATTTTTGCATCTGGATCTACCGAAAGTCCATATTTCTGACTGAGATTGATGATTTTTTCGCGGGCAATTTTACGGTCAACAAAACCATGCTTTACACTTTCGCTGCCCAAAATGATATTATCAAGAACGGTAAAAACTTCTACAAGTTTAAAATGCTGGTGCACCATTCCAATCCCAAGTGCAGTTGCATCGTTAGGATTTCTTATAACAACCTTTTTTCCATTCTTATGGATTTCGCCTTCTTCCGGCTGATAAAGTCCGAATAATACGCTCATAAGGGTCGACTTACCGGCTCCGTTTTCGCCAAGAAGGGCATGGATTTCGCCTTTTTTAAGCTGGAGCGTAATATTGTCATTTGCAACAATTCCAGGGAAACGCTTGGTAATATTGAGCATTTCTATGATGTATTCTTCATTCATAAAGAAAAGTATACACCAAATTGAAGTAGTAATAAACAAAAAAATCTGCTTTATTCTGACTGTCTATTCAGACTGCCTGTTCAAACTGTTCATTTAAACTGTTTATTCAAATTGTATATTCAAATTGCGTGAACTAAAAAACTCACAAGAAACTCACTCTTCCCCACCTCGACAAAATAAATATTTTTTTTAATAATGAAACGAACGTATAAGTGTCTACGACACACAGTGATATTTAGGATTTTAAACACCGGTCAGCGCACAGACATTCCGG
>JAEEGK010023703.1_pt1 | contig 12777 bp, 9 predicted proteins | sample 8958771 | NCBI WGS metagenome assembly JAEEGK01 (sample SAMN16246547, study PRJNA631951) | gut metagenome | biome: gut microbiome; feature: rumen; material: SC-attached | host: Bos | place: Iran: Karaj | collected 2018-10 | reverse complement strand
TCTTGTCTAAAATAATCTCTTTCACATTTTATTAAACGAATATCATTTATTTTCCTTTTTTCTTCTTCAATTTTTTCCATTTGTTCTAATTTTAATTTTAAATCTTTTCTAACAGTATCCATAAAAGTAGTAAAAGTTGATACGTAATCTCTTCTTACTTTATCAAAAATTTTTTGAATTATATCTGATAAATTCTCAATATCTATTTTAAGTTCTTTTTCTAATTTAAATATTTGTTCTTTTTGCTTTTGAATTGCTATTTCTTCTAATCTTGCTTTGTCTTGAGAATATTTATCATCAAATGTTTTTAATATTGTAGATGATAAATCACTTTGATATTGTTCATGTTTTGGATTTATTTCTGAATTTTCCATTTTTATTAGTTATATTTTATATTAGTTTAATTTTTTAAACTTGGTAAATATTATAAAAAAAATATTTTATTTTATTTTAAGTAAATTTAAATTTAGAAAAAGTAAATAAAATAGAATTAATAGATTTTATTTACTTTTAGTAATTATTAAGTGTTTTAAACTTGGATTTTAATTAGTTAATCAAATTTTTAAAATTTTTTTTAATAAGATGAAAGGATAATTCAAATTATAAGAGAACATGTTCAATTTGATAGTATTTTTTATATCATTGATTTAATTCTTCATTTTTATATTTTGAGTATGTAAATACATTTTTGTATTTTAATTTTAATTCATTTACAATTGAATTTATAAATCTTTTTTCATATTGAAAAGATTCATTTAATTTTGAGATAACGATATTTATTTTGTTTTCATTTTATATTTAATAAATAATAATATTTGATTTAATTAACAAATATTTTAAAATAAAAATAGAAACTAAAATAATAAAAAAATGAATAAAGACCAAAAAGAATTAGAATTAAAATTAGATTTATCAAAAGTGGGTAATCAGAATAATATAAATAATAAAAAAGAAATAAAAGAAATAAATACAACTTCAAAAAAAAAAAGACAAAAAAGATCATCATTAATAGCTTTTTCCACAAATTCAAATTTAACAACAGAAAGAACATCACCTCAAACATCAAAAAGGCATTCAGTATTTAAAGAACCTTATAAAAATCCAAGAGCAGGACTAAATAAAATTTTTAAAGAAAAGGAAAAAAAAATAGAAAAAAAAATGTCAGATAAAAAAAGAAAAGCAGAAATAAATTTTTTATGTAAAGAAAGAACAAGATTAAAAAAGATTTTACTATTAACAAGAGATTCAGCAGCATTAAGATTACTTTCTCAAAAGATTTTTAAACTTAATCATAAAATAGCAAAATTAATAGGAATTAATGAAGGTTTTTATCCTTTACCAGAGAATAAAAAAAATAATAAAAAAAAGAAAAAGAAAAAATATTATAGTGATGATTCAAATAGTGATATTGAATATGATGATGAACAATGTCAATTAGATAAACCTTTATTAAAAAAATTAAGAAGAATAAATAATTATTTAAAAATTAATGATATATATCATGAAGGAAGAATAATTGATATTCATACTGTTATTTCTGCTATAAAAGATAAACCATCTTTTATGTTTCAAAGAGAAAAAGAAAAAACTTTATATAATCCAAGTTTAGATTATTCAAATGAAAAAAGAAAATTAGGTTTTTCTACAGTTTTTTCTAAAACTTTTTCTCCTATTGGTTTTACTAAAAAATCATATTGTAATAAAGAAAAAAAATTTAGTTTAAAAAATATGAATTTTGAGGATTTTTTATATCAAATTAATGAAAAAAATAAAAATAAAAATTCTACTTTATCTTCATCAACAATAAAAAAAACAATTGATAAAAATGATAAATATGATATTTCTCAAAATAGAACTGCAGCTTGTTCTGCAAAATCAAGACCAAAAACTTCAAGAGTTACTTTTTCTTTGCCTAAAAGTAATGATTTTAATACTTTTACTTTAACACAAATTAATAATGAAAATCATTATACTAGAAATAATAATTATTATTATACTTGTTCTAATAGTATAAACAATAGTAAATTTAATACTTTTAATAATAGCAGAATTAATTTTTCTGAAGAAAAAAATAATATTATTATAAAAGATAAAATAACAGAAATATTAAGTGATGGTATTATTATTGAAGATGCGATTAAAAAAACAATTGAAGAACAAAGTAAAAAACCCAAAAAAAAAAATGAGGCAATTTTATTAAAATTAGCAAATAAATTATCAAAACCTAAAATAAAAGTTAATAAAAAAAAGAAAGAAATTATATCACAAGAAGATGAATATATAAGAAAATTAAAATTAATTCCTTATTCTTGTAAAGAAGAATATAGAGATTGTTTTAAACAAATTTTATATCAAGATAGAATATTAAATAAACCTAATCCAAATGCAATTGATATGTTAGAAGAAAAAATGAAATATATTAAAGAACAAAATAAAATTAAACAAGAAGCTTATCAAACTATGTATATTTTAAAAGAAAATATTTTAACTGGTAAAGAAGATGATGAAGTTTTTAAAGAAGAAAAAATTTTTGATAGTTATGGTAATATTACTGGATTAGAATGGTTAATAAAAAAAAAATATGTTATGGATGAAAAAAAAAAATTAACTGGGGCTTTTAATCCAAAAGAAAAAACACATTTTATTATTAATTATCCTGCTTAAATAATATAATTGATATATTTTTTTTATTTTTGGGATGTATGAAATTAATAAAAAATACTTGTAATTTATTGAGTATATAAAATTGAATGATTTTTTATATTATAAAAAGATTAAAAAAATGTTATTCTAATTATTATATATATTTATATTTATTATTCTTCTTTTAATGATAATCTAAAAATAAGAATATAATAATTGAAATTAAAATTATAAAGTAGATTAAATAAAAATTTTTATTATTAAAAAATAGTAAATATTAGTTTTAATATAGTGGACAATAATAATTCATGAAATCATATTTACTAATTCCAATAAACTTCAATTAATTATAATTAAATTAAACTCATAAAAGAAGGAAATTTCATATACTAATTATCATAAAATTAATAAATACTTTAGAAAAAATAAATAATTGTGAAGGAAGAAAATTTTAAGAAAAAATAATTGGTCATGTTTCGGGAAAGATTATAATAAAAAGTATTTTATCAATTAAAAAAATCAATAATTCAGTTATTTAAAAAAAAGAAATTAACTATTATTTATAAATGAAGAGAATTTAGAAAGAAACAAATTGTAAAATCATACATTCTAAATTTTATTTCCTCATAGAATTTCTTTGTTTTTTTGAATTTTATTTATTAAAAATAAGCAATTAAAATATATATTTTTTAATATTTCTTTTTTTAAAATTAAAAAAAAGAAAACAAATAATAATAAATTTTAACACATCAAATAAATTGATTAACTTATTGTCCAAATCCACTCATAATATATTTTTCTTGATATTTAGTTTCATCACATTTTCTTTTAGGAAACTTTTCCTTATTTAAATCTCTATCTTGGAATTGATAAAATCCATAATTCATTCCAGCACTACAAGGGCTTTTAAAGTAAACATTAGGATCAACTTCTTTAGCTTTATGCATTTCATTCATTAAAGTTAAATGATTATATGAAGTAAATTGAGAAGAAAGTTTGGCAGTTTCATTTAATTTTTCTCTAATAACATTTAAAATATTAATTAATTCTTCATATGATAATGTATCTTCTGGATTTTGTTTCCCTGAAAATTGAACAAAAGTTGCTACTTCTTCTTCTAAAGGAGGAAATCCCATTGTATATGTCATTAATTCTGCCATATGTTTTAATTTTACAACTCCATATTTTTTTTGAACTTCTGAATATCCTCTTTGATAATCTGAGTCAAAGTATAAATTAAAACCTATTTTTTTTTGTATGGATTATATATTTATTTTATTACATCCGGAGTTTACTAATGTTGATTTTACTAATGATTCTGGACCAAAGGCAGTTAGACCAAAAAATGACATTTTTTCTTTTTATTAATAAAGTTTTTTATTTATTATTTATAAATGTTATTTTTATATATTATTTATATTTTAAAAATATTTAGAAATCATCTTCATTATTTTTGACTTCTTCAGTAAGATTTTTTTTTATTGATTCATTTTCTTGAATAAAGAAACTAGAATATTCCTTTTTACTATATTCATTGAAAAATTTATATAAATCTTTAAATTCATTTAAATTTCTTATTAAAAAGCCAATTGTAAAAGCGGGTTGTAATTTTTCAATTGGTAATTGAAATAAAATTTTATTTAAATAACTTTCAATATTATTATTATTTAAAGGAGTATTTATACTATCTTGAGAAAAATGAGGATCTAAATATAATAAATGTCTTTCATCATAACCAATAAAATAAGTAGCAGAAAAATTTTTTCCTCCTGTAAATCCAATACATTCATTACAATTAAATAAATTTTTAATTGAAGCATAATAATTTCTATCAATTGAATTTAATCCAATTCTAACTGAAACAAAAATTAATCCATAATTTTGGAAAACATATTTTTTATTGTTAAATAAAAAAAAATTATCTTCTGTTAAATTATCATTTGATTCAATAAAACATTTTTTTATAATCTTTGAAATAATAATTGAAGTTTGAAAAGGAATAATTTTTAATTTTGGAAAAATATTGTAATGTTTATTAATTATTTTAAATATATATGGTAAATTAACATCACTAAACCATTCACCACAAGTTTTATTTATTATTTGTCCTATAGAACAAATAATCTTTATTGAAAAAGGAGAATAAATTTTACTTATTTTATTATTATTATTTTCATTATTATTTTGGAAAATTTCTTGAATCTTTAATTTAAAATTTATAAAAGAATCAGGTATATTTTCATTATAATTTATTGGATATTCAATAAATAATAATATTGTATTTAATATAGAGTTGTTATTTTTTTCATAATTTAAAATTTCATAAATTGCTTTTGCTAAAATCATTTGACTACTTCTTATCATACATCCCCATCCACAATCGGAATTATATTCATTATTGTTTTTATAACTTTTTTGAATAGGATAATTATTTCTATAAGAAAAATAAATTATATTTCGAAGATAACTCTCAAATTCCCTTTTTTCATTTTCATTTCTTAAATTATATTCTTTGTTATATATTTTTATCTTTGTATTTTCTGGATATTTTGTTTTTAAACATCTACTTAATAAATTAAATTTTATTATATTTGCCGCATTTTTTAATTTTGTTGAAAAAGAAAAATTTTGGTTGTTTTGATTATCATTTGAAAAGATTATACTATTTCTTAATGTTTGATATATTATAGCATTTTTAATATTTTTTTCATATTGTTTATTATTTTTTTTCTCCATATTTGAAAAAAAGTTGAAAAAATAAATTTGTAAATATTTAAAAATTGAAAAAATTTAGAAAAAAAAAATTAAAAAAAATTGAATTTTAGAATCAAAGAGATAATGCTTTATAAAAATTACAAAAGAAAAAAATTTAAAAAAACCTTATCCTCAAACCTCAAAGTCCCAAATTGATAATCAAAAAAATCTGATATAGTTCTTTTAAGAAGTAATAATTTTATAAAAGAAATTCAAAGGAAGATATAGAAAAACATTTTGATTCAAGTATTTTAAATCAATATAATTATCCTTTCAATGAAAAAAGAAATAATCAAGACAATATTTATTAAATAATGAAATTACCAAAGACAAAATAATAAATCAAATAGTATTGAAAATTTCATTGAAAAATATTTAAAAATTGGAACTGTGACAAGAAAATGTAATGAATTAAATGTGAATATGAAGGAGAATTAAATGGATATCAAACATTAACTAGAAATCCTCTTTTTAATCATAGATTAATCCAATAAAAAGGTGATGATGATTCTCATAATAAATCTAATTAAAATAATACTTTACTTTTAAAATGCTTTTTTATATATATTATTTATTTTGAAATAGAATTATTATATTTTTGAGATGATAATTATATAATTTTTTATAGATTTTAATTATTTTTTTATAATTTATATGAATTAATTATATTATAAAAATAAATGAATTAATTGTTTTATTAGAAAAATAGTATGTCCCAATATAATTATTTAACATATTATTATATTTCTAAAGGAAGAACTATAAAACAAGAGCAATTATTCCCAGGGGAAAATATATTATATAAATGTGAAAATATTGATTATGAAGATGAGAAAAATATTTATATAGAAAACACAAATGTATATTTTACAAATTTTAGAATATTAATTTTTACAGATGAATATATATGTTATGATATACCTTTAATGTTTATAGAAACATATGATAATTATCAACCCTATTTTTTTAATGTTTTCTCTCAAAATCAACTTTATATAACATTACCAAAAATAGTTAAATTAAATCAAAAATGTCCACAATATATTAATGAAAATTATCTTCAAACAGATATTGATGGAATTTCAATCATATATCCATTATATGTAAAATTAATATTTAAAAGTGGAAAAAAATTAGATAAAGCATATGAATATTTAAGTAAGGCAATTAAATTAAAAGATTATTTAAAATCTTTTAATAAAGAAAATAAAGTAAATGAAGAAAATAATGATTTATATACTTTGAAAGAAACAGAAAAAATGGGAATGGGTTTAGAAAGAATAGAGAATTTAAATAAAAGAAAAATAATAACTAATTCTCAATTAATATCAAATTCATTTTCTGGAATAAATAATTTAAGAGAAAACGCAGAAAAATTAATATCTTTAGCACAAGAAATAAGGATTAAATTAAGTAAAAATGATGAAAAAATTTCAGATATAAATAAAATTTTAAGTAAAATTGGTTATGTTGATCCAGTTACAAGAGAAATTTCAGGAAGTGATTATTATTATAATTTATCTAATCAAATTGATGATTTTTTTTATGATTATTTTAACAAAAATCAAGAAATTCAAATTATTACTTTGATTGATGCTTATACAATATATAATAGAGCAAGAGGAGCTAATACTATTTCACCTAAAGATATGATGAAAGGAATTCATTATTTACAAAAAAAATTAAGTAAAATTTATGTTAAAAATTTTAATAATGAAATAATTGTTTTACATACAGAAAAATATTCTAATGAAAATATTATGATATTAATTAAGAAATTTATGGAAGAGAATAAAAATGATTTTATTAATATGAATGATTTATCTTTAATTTTAAATGTTAAAAATATTATTTTAGAAAAAATATTAATTGATGATTTGCTTAAAAATGGTCATTTATTAATTGATGAAAATGATTTAGAAGTAAAATATTATTTAAATACAATATTAAATTATAATATATAATATATATTTAAATTCAATTTAAAAAAAATATTTTCAATATTCTCTTTTGGAAAGTATTTAAATAAAAGAAAAAGAATTACTTTTTCTCCTTAAATATATCACAATATAAAACTCCATTTTTAACTTTCATTTCTTTAACAATTTTAATTTTTTTTCCACTATCATCTTTAACAATTTTTTCTTTTCTTTTATACTTTCCTCCTAATTTATTTTCAAAATAATTTTTATCATCATCACAAATATCATTATCTTCAATTTCATCATCATCACTAAAATCATCAATAGGTTTTTCATTTAAAGAATAAAAATTTCTAGCAAGTAAAACAACAGAACAATCATTATAAATTTCATGATTATTTTTATGAGCAAATCCAATAACTTTAAAATTATTATTTAATAAACTTAATCTATTACTTCTATTTGCTTCACTATCATCAACTAATAATAATATAACTAATAATTCAGGATTTGAAGTTCCAAAATCACAACATTGAGCAAAAGGACCATAAACTTCTCCAAATTTTGATAAGCATTCATCGATTTTCATTTTACTTTGTATTTCATCTATGCTTTTATATGTTAATAAATTTTTTATTGATTCTATTGCACTATAACTTAAGCCTTCATTTAATTTTAATTGAGGTAATTCATCCAAATTATCTAAAAACATTGCACACTCTTCAAAAGCTGAAAAACCTTCTTTTGTTTTAATTGGAATCTGATTTGGAAGTTTTAATATTTCTTTATCAAAATATTGCTCATATGAACGAAGTTTTGAACTGTATTTTTGAGGGTTTTTTCTACAAAGATTTAATTCATCCACAAATCGAGTTTTAAATTCTTCATCTAAAAGTATTTGATCGTTTAGTTTTTTAGATGGAGATGACATTTTTTAAATTTTTTAAAATTTTTATTTTTTTAATAGTAATATACTATTGTTTTATTTTTTTAAATGTTTTAAATACATTTATTTTTTATTTTTTATAAAAATTGAAAAATTAAAAAATATAAATAGAAAAGTACTTCTTCTTTTAAAAACCATAAGAGATACGTGAAATAAGAAAATAAAGATGAAAATAATTATTCTATTTCCTTTGAATCAGATAATGATAATAAGGAATCTAAATATATTATTCGAAAAAATGAAAAAATAATGATAATTAAATAAATAAAGTTCAAAAAAGAAGAAGAAGTATTTGATCAAGATATTAATAAACAAACCCTGAAAAAAGAAAAAGATTAAACTTATAATCATTAGAAAAATGAATGATGTTTTATAGAAAAAAAATAATTTAATTTTTATTGTTTTATTATAATATGTTATAACTAAATAATTTCTTTTTATTTTTTTAAAGATTAATAAAATAAATTATAACTATAAAAACCTTGTTCACTCTTACGAGGATATTTTTTAAGTAAATCAATTGAATTTTTTATAATTTGAATTGTATTTTCAATTTTTCCTTCTTTTAATTGATTTATTGCTTTTTTATTATCGGAAATAATATCTTTAGCTTTTTTTTTAAGAATATCTTCATCAAAAGACAAAATTGATTTATTTAAAGTAATTGGTAATATATTTGTATTTATATACTTTTTTTTTAATGAATTAATTGGATTTAGTGCTGATGAATTGTTTTTTGGATATGAAATATTACTATCAAAATTAGAATTTAAATTTGTAGATTGTTTTTGAAACTGATAAGCACTATTATATGAAGTAAATTGTTCATTATATTTTCTTTTATCATTGTTTTCAAAATTATTTCTTTGACTTAATGAATAATTATTCATTGAATTATGATTTTTAATATGAGAATTTATTTTTTGAATATAATTATCATTTTTATTTTGTCTTTTGGTATAATTGCCTTGAAAATTTTGATTGAGAGTATTATTATTAATTTGAGGATTATTGTTATTATTATAATCTTGATTATTATACTTTGGAATTGAACCTTTTTTATATCTAAAAATAGAATCAAAAAAAGAGTTCCCTAATTCAGGATTAAACTGCACAAAATATTGAGGATCATTTTTTGGATTATAAATAAATTCATTAAATCCTCCTCTAGTTATATTTGAACCATTTTTTAAACAATTTTCTATATATTTTGCTTTAAATCTACAAAACTGTTGTAATTTCAATAAATTTTGATCTAAAACATTAAAATAATTATAAACTTCAATTAAATCTCCAATAATTCTATATTTTTTAACAGTAATAAAAGTAATGTTTTCATATAAATCTTCATTATTTACATTCTCATGTATTTTTTTAAGATAAGCACTAAAAGAATCTAAATCAATATTTTTCTCTTTTTGAGTCAATTGGTTTTGAATTTCATTTAGATCTTCAGAAAAGTATAAAGCTTTTTGTTTACACTTCTCATTTAAATAAACCATTTTTTTTTTAATTTCAGATACACAATACATTTTAACCAAATATCCCATACTTTTATTACTTTTATAAATATAATCCCCGGTCTTCCATATTCCTTCATAATAAAAAAATAAATCAATACCATTTTTAAGCATTTTTAAATATAATTAGACAGCAATAGGGTTCTCATTATAAAAATCATTAAAAAACAAATAATTAAAAAAAATAAAAAAAATAAAAGTTTTATCCCATAAAAAAAAATTTAAAAAAAATAAGAATATATAAGGAAAAAGTATCAAAATAAATTGGAGACTTGGAGGGCAACCTCTGTATATTAAGTATTAAGCCTACTATTGGGTTGTTTTAGGGGAATGAGCCTCGTTATAATGTCACATTTGAAGACTTGCCCGTCTCAAATTTGGGATTGGCGTAGGGTCTTACTGTAAGGTGGGGCCAAGCGCTCTTAAAGCGAAGTGAACCGTCTCAGGCTGGGTAACAGAACAGGAAACAGCTTCCGTCCTAAATAGTGGGAGGAAAACGAGTCCGAGTGCGTTTGAGGAGATCGCTTCTATTCGACCAGATGGTAGGCTTACTCCAAAACTTTTTTATTATTCATTCTTTTTTTTTTATGTTTTATTTTTGTTAATTTTAGTTATTAAAAAAATAGGTTTTTAGTCTTATTGGAAATATCTTGTTTATTAGGTTTTTTTAGTGGATTGTTTATCTTTTTAATTTTTAAATTTATGGATATTTAATAAAAATTAAATTAAATAATTAAAATAAAAATAATAATTTATTTTGTTTAAAAAATAACTCCAGAAAAAAAATAAAAAAAAACGAAATGGTAGAAATAGATCCAGTAAAGAATTTATATTAATTGAAAAATAGGAAGCAAAGAATTTAATAAATGTAGTAAATCGTTCAGAAGAAATAAACAATTATGACTATAATAAAATGATGGAAAATTTTGAAACTTCTGCAAGACATGAAGCTCAATTAAAAAGAATAAGAAAAAGATGGGAAGAAGAAGGAAAAAGATATAATGAAACAATTGAAAAAATGAAAGAATTAAGAGAAGAAACTTATAAAAAGAAAAACGCTGCTTTAATCAAAAAATTGAAGAAAAAGGAACAATTACTTTTAACACAATTAGAAAACACAAATAAAGAAAAAATGGCAGAAAGACAAAAAAATATTCAAATTATGATTGAAAGAGAAAAAGCTGTTAAAGAAAAAGTAGAAAGACATTTACAAAAATTAGAAGAAGATAGATTAAATTTTCAAAATATGAATAAAGAAAAATGTAAATAATAATTATTTTTTAATATTTAGATGATTTAATTATTGAAAGATATAAAGATTTCCAAAATAGTGAACATGAAAAAAATTTAAAAAAAGCAAAAGACAGTGACTTAAGACATAGTGTAAATTTAGAGAAATTATATGAAGAAAATGAAAGAATACAAAAAGAAAATGAAGAAAAAGCATTTAATAAATATTGTGCATTAGTATAATAATATTATATTATTTTTTAGTATTTTCATAGAAAAGAACAAAATAAACAACAAAAACAGAAAAAAAAAGAATCAGGAAATAAACTTCAAGAAAAACAGGAAAAATTAGAAGAATTAGATAGAGAATCAGAAAAAAAAAGAAAGCAAATATTAAAAAAATTACAAGGAATGGAGAAAAAAAAATTAGAAAAACAAAAAGAAAGAGCAGAATATTTAGAACAAGAAAGGAAAAAAAGATTAGAAAAATATAAAAAATTATTAAAAAATAAAGAAGAAATTGAATTAGAAAATGAAGAAATGAGAAAATTAATTTTAGCAGAACAAAAAGAAATTTTAAGTAGAGGAGTAAATAAAGATAGTATATCAAATAATAAAAGAATTGAAGCAGGAGATAAAATTGTAAAAGAACAATTATGTTATGTTGAAAATATGAGTGCTTTTAAAAGAAGAATGGATCAAATTCAAAGTGCTTCTATTATGAAAAAAAGTCTTGAAGAAAGATATAATATGTATAAAGAAATGAAAAGAGAAGAAGCTGAAAGAAAAAAAAAAGAACTTGAAGATAAAATGCAAAAATAAATTTAATTTTATAGTTTAAATTTAAAAAAATTTAAAATTTCATTCTTTTATGTTTTTTTAAATTTGTATTAAAAAAAATTGATAATGGTTAAAATAATATTTTTTTAATGACCTTTATCCATTGCTAAGAAAGAAGATAACATTCTTTCTAATTCTTCAATTCTTTTTCCTAATTTTATTTTTTCTTCTTTTTGATTTTGAATGATTACATCTTTTTTATTTAAATCATTTTGAAGTTTAGAAATTATCATTTTTAAATTCTCTATTTCATTATCATCTTGATTATTATTATTATTATTTCCATAATTTCTTTCATTATTAAAATTATTAACATTAGTATTTTTATTTATAATATTTTTATTTACACTTCTTAGTTTTTGATTTTGATTAATTTCTTCTTCATTTTCAAAATTTTCATTATCATTATTTTCTTCAATATAATTTTCTTCATTTTCCTGATTATTAATTTGTTCATATAATTTTTGAGTACATTTCCAAAATTTATTTGATAATCGACTTTTAACTAAAGTCTTTGATAAAATTGGAATTGGACCATCAGGTGCAAATTTATTATAAGGTTCTTCAAAACGATTATTTAATATCATATCCATTAAACATATTGCATGTAAATTTCTATTTTTCTTCCATTCAATATTATTTGTTACTTGACATAATTTTTTACACCAACTTTCTATTCGAAGTCTATCATGCTTATCTAATTTATTATATCTTTGTTGAATGTCTATTATATTTTAAATTATTATATATTTTTTGTATTTAATTTTTTATTTACCTGTTATCAATGCTATAAATTCTTTATCATATTCATCCATTTGATAATAGTTATTGTCCATTTTATACTTTAATTATTTTTTTTTTATTTTTATTTTTTATATATCATTTTAAATTAAAAGTTATATTACTTATATATTTTTTAATG
>JAEEGK010023702.1_pt1 | contig 12778 bp, 7 predicted proteins | sample 8958771 | NCBI WGS metagenome assembly JAEEGK01 (sample SAMN16246547, study PRJNA631951) | gut metagenome | biome: gut microbiome; feature: rumen; material: SC-attached | host: Bos | place: Iran: Karaj | collected 2018-10 | reverse complement strand
TGTTGATTGAGATAATAAATATTTTAATGAATCACTTCTGTTATTTTCTAATATAATATCATTTACATTATTTGGTAATAATTCTAAAGTATCATATATAAATATTTGATTTATTGGATTAAATTTTCCTGTTATTGATTTTATTGCTTCTTGAGCTACAATTCCACCAAAAAATGCACATAAAGGAGGAAAGCTTAATAAATATGTATTTCCTATTTTTAATAATATTTCTAAATCTCTTTTGTTTAAAGGAGGCTTACACTCATTTAATGCTATTTGAGTTAATAATTTTGATATTTCTTTTGAATATGGATTATATTTTTCAAATAGTGGTCTTTTTTTATTTATTATATTCATTGATAAATTTATTATAGGGTAATTTCCTCTTTTTTCAAAATCACAGTTTTCTAAATTTTTATCTATATATTTTGAAGACAATTCTTTGTAATTTGAAGTATTTAAATCAAAAACATTTTGAACTGGGGAAAAATTTATTCTTTTTTTCTGTTTTATTTCCTTACATATTAAATTTCCTTCATATGATTTTTCAAATAAATTTTTAGCAAGTGTAATATTACCAATTAATTTAAATTCCTTATTAGAAATATATTTAACTTTATATTCTCCTTTAACATTTAAATTTTGATCTCTAACATTATAAATTTCAACAATATCATCATCATTAAAATCATGTTTAATCCCATCAATAACAATAGCATTAGCTTCGTTATTATTAATAATATTTATTTTTTTAATAAAACATTCTTTAGCATCTTCTCCATTAATATCATTAACAATAAAGTTTTCTCCAAAATCATTTATACATCTTCCAACACAACCATAAATATCAGCACAAATAAAATATATATTATATTTCCTACAATATAAATCAACATTATTTATTGTAAATAAATCACATTCAGTTAAAATAATAACATTAAATTTATTATTAAAAAAATATTTTTCTAAATTTGATTTTGGAATTTCTTTTGTTATACAGGATACTTTAACATAATAATTTAAATTTTGTAATTTATCAACTGAACATTCAGCTCTATTTTTTCCTATATCACTTTCACTTAAATAAAATTGAGAGGATAAATCATATTTATTTACTTTTTTTATATCTTGAATAATAAATTCTTTACAACCTGATAAAATTATATTTTTTGCTATTTCAATTCCTAATCCTCCGGCACCAGATAAAAATATATTTGCATTTGATTGTTTTTTAACACTTTCAATTCCCATTGCTCCAATATATCTACTCCATCTATCTTTAATAATATTATCATTCATTTCTTTTTTTATGTTATTTTTTTCATATGACATATCTATTTCATTTAAATCAATATCATTATCATTAATAATATTTTTATTATTTGTATCTTTATCATCTAATTCTGGATTTAAATCACTTTGATATTCAATAGTTTCTTTCATTATAATTTGTTGAGGTATTTGAATACCATTTAATAATTGTTTTAAAATAACATATAATTGACTTAAATCATTAGGATAATTATTTGAATTACTAAATCTCTGAGCTAAATTATTATTATGAGACATAGTAATAGATGAATAAGAACAAGGTTCTTTTTTTCCTCTTTCAATCCATCCTTCAACTTCTTTTAAAATTTGATTTTTCTTAATGAAAAAGTGTCTTTGAATAACATCTTCAAATCCTTGAGTAGGATTTTTAATTTGTTCAATCATAGCATATTTAACGTTTCCATATCTGACAATATTAGCATAACCTTCATTTTTTTTATTTCCTTCAACAGTTCCAATTTCATGTTCATAAGAAGGTTCATTAAAATAAACTAAATCACTCATAATAATACTTTGAATGGAGATTAATACTTGAAACAAAGTGGAAATTTTAGGGTCCCAATTTTCAGTAGAAACTCCTCTCCAAGTTCCAAGTAAAGATAAGCAAACTTTCCCATTAGAATATAAATTAGGATTAAATCTAATAGATCCATTTCCAGTGGTTCGAATAGCACAATGAGGAGGTTTATTAGGATAATCACTATCAAAAGCTACATCAAATGCAAAGGCACCATTACTATATGGAGTTCCTTCACTTCCTATAATTAAAACTTTCATAAAATCCATATCGTTTTTATCTACTCTTACAAAAATTGAATTTGTACTTTCTATTGGAAGTGAATTTTGAAGATCTGCGAATTCTTGTGCTAATTTTATTGATTTTTCTTGGTTTTCAGAAAATGTAAAGTTCCTTAATGATGATGTATTCTTAATATTTTCACTATAACCAAATGATAATTTTTGTAATATTAATGGATATGCTTTTTCTATTGGAAGCTTTGTTATATCTATTTCTTTTCTTTTGTAGCTTGATTTTAATTGATATTTTGATATATTTTCATTTATTTCATTATATGAATTTATTATTTGTTTTGCTAATGTTTTTTGAGTTAATTGTTCTGTTTTTATTGTGTTGTTATTTTTAATACAATTTAAAAATATTTCTCCTGTTTCTTTCAATTTGGAAAGAAGTTCAAATATACTTTGAGTTTGTATAGGTTTGTAATCGGGATTAATTTTCAATAAAAGTTGATATAAATATGAATTTCGAGAAAACATTGTTATCAAATATAAATATTGAATAAATAAATCAAATTTATTTATTAATTCTGATAAAACTCCTCCTCTTAATTCACTTTCAATACATGGAAGAAGACAACTTTCAATAATTAATTTTGCAATTTCATTTAATTTTGAAGAAATATTATAATTAAAGAATCCTGTTAGAAACTTTAATATACTTAAATTTAAAAAAGACTTATGAGATTTTTTTTTGAGATATTCATCGACATTCCATTCTTTATTATCTTTGATGTAATTTGATCCATATCCAACTCCTTTATTTAATCCTGAATATGTAAATAATGAAAAATGATCATTAGTTTTTTTTGAAATTGGACTTATTTCTTCTTCTTCTTTTCCAGGTTTATATATTCTTCCTTTTTCTTTTGTTAATGTTCCTAATCTTTTTAATATATATGTAAATATTCCATTTTCAATTACAAAATTTCTTAATTGTTCATTGTTATTTTCATAAAATATATTTGATAATATTTCATATATAAATTGAGATGATGAATATCCTATTTCATTTACACTTTCTTTGTAATTATATTTATTATTATATAAATTGAAACATATTATAAAACATTTTTGTTGACTTGATGATGATGAAAAAAAAGATGGTAATTCACTGAATTTTTCATAATCTGAAATCCATAAATACCAAAATTCTTTTGCTTCTTTATTTGAATATTTTTCTACTTTTTTCTTTATTTCTGAATATCTTTCTCTTATTTTTATTTCCCGAAACTTAAATAAATTATTTTTAAATTCTATTTCTTCTTGTGTTAATATTGAATTTTCTATTTTTTTCATTAAATTCTCATATTCTATTTCTATATTTTCAAAACTTAATTTTAAATCTTTTAATTCATTAAATTTTTGAGAAAGTTCTTTGTTTTCCAATAGAAAATGTTTTAGTTCTTCATTAAAATTTTTCATTACCATTGAATTAGATAATAAAAATCTAAAATAATCTTCATAATTTATAAAATTATTTTTCATTTTCTCAATAAATTCTTGTAAAGTATTATTTTGATAAGGATAATCAACTTTATTATATATATCTCTTAATTTTAAAAAATATTTTGAAAATTCAATAAAATTTTTATTTTCAATTGCATTTTTACATAATTCTTTATAAGATTGATAACTCCATTTTCTTTGATTTGAATTTTCTGTTTCAAGACTAATTACATTTTCATAATCTTCTTTTGATTTTGCATTATTAAACATTAATTCTAATTCTTCATTTATATTTGAACCATCATTTTCATTTTGATCTTCATATTCATTTATATCATAATCATAATTTTCATCTTCATCATAATCTGACATTTATTTATAATTTTTAATTTACTAATTTTTATATTAATAAAAGGTATTTTAAAATAATTATTATTTTTTATAGAATTTTCAATATTTTAAATAAAAAATCTTTTCTAGAATTGATATAATGATAAATAAATGTATAAATTTTTAATAATAATTTAAAAATAATTATAAGGATGGGTTTTTTAAAAATATTTGGTCGTGCATTAGAATATGAAGAATCAAAACCATATCATGAAATAATAAAAAAATCATTTATAAAATATACAATAGAAACAATAAAAAATGAAAAATATTGTAGAAAACCTCTATTTGGAACAGAATTTGAATTTCATAAAATAAAAGTAGATGACGTAAATAAAAAAGTATTATTGGATATAACAGCACAAAATGATATAAATAAATTTGGAACAGATTTACAATTAAAAGATACAATATTATCACATGAATATGGAGGATGGATGATTGAAGCTTTACCAAATAAACCTTTAGATTTACATGATATTTCTCATATGGGAGAATCTATTAATAAAGTTTATAGAGAACTTGAAAATACTTTTGGAAATGAAGGAATTTTATCTTTTGCTTCTTTTCCTATTATTTCTTGCTTTGATTATTTTTTTGAAGATGATTATTATAAAGGATTATATGAAGAAGAAGAAGAAAAAAAGAAAAATTCAAAAAATGAAGAAAATAAAAATATAGAAAATAATAATAAAATAGATATAAAAGAAAATCCTTATAGTGAATCTCAATTTTTAAATGACATGATAATAAATCGTCATCCAAGATTTAGTTGTTTGACTAGAAATATTCGATTACGTAGAGGAAAAAAGGTAGAAATTAAGATTCCAATATATAAAGATGAAAAAACTGAAATAAAAAAAACAAAAGAAGAGCCATTTCCAAATTACATATATATTGATGGAATGGGATTTGGAATGGGAAATTCATGTCTTCAAATAACATTAGGTGCTTGTTGTTTAAAAAGTGCTGCTCACTTATATGATCAATTAATTCCTTTCACTTCTATTTTTCTTTCTTTATCTTCTTGTTCTCCTTTTTATAAAGGTAAAATTTCAGATTATGATAATAGATAGAGTGTTATTAGTCAAAGTGTTGATGATAGAAATGATGAAGAAAGAAATATTAATAGTAATAAATTTATCTATAAATCTAGATATAGTCATTGTTATTCTTATATTTCTGATACCAAATTTTCTCATGATTTTAATAATGATTATAAGAAATTTCCCATTAATGAAAATTATTATAATGAATTTATTAATGGAGGTTTAAATAAAAAATTAGCTATTCATTTTTCTAATTTATTAGTAAGAGATCCTTTAGTAATTTTTAGTGAAAAAATAAAATTAACTGATGATAATGATAATACACATTTTGAAAATATAAATTCAACAAATTGGAATTCTTTAAGATTTAAATTACCCAGAAGTTCAGATGGAGATACATCATTTAAAATAGAAGTAAGGCCTTGTGATATTCAAATAACACCTTTTGAAAATACTTCAATGGTGGCTTTTATCTTATCTATTTATTGTATTATTTTTAATTTAGATTGTAATTTTATTATTCCTATAAGCAAAACTGATATTAATTTTGAAAGAGCTTTTCAAAGAGATTCAATTAATAATCAAAAGTTTTATTGGAGAATTAATTCTTTAAATCAAAATAAGGGTGTTGAATTTGATTGTTCAAAAATTAAATTTATGAATGAAGAAGAAAGAGATAAAATTACTTATGAAGAAGATGAAAAAAATATTAAAGAATTAACTATTAATGAAATTATTAATGGATGTCCTACTTATAATTATCCTGGTTTAATTAAATATGCTAAAGAAGTTTCTTTTAAATTTTTTAATAGTAATATTCTTGATGAATATTTAAATTTTATTTCTAGAAAAGCTAAAGGAGAATTATGGACTGATGCTAAATATGTTAGAAATTTTGTTTTAAATCATCCTAAATATAATAAAGATTCTATTCTTACTGAAGAAATCAATTATGATTTAATAAAACATATTTTGAAAATTCAAAGAGGCGATATTAAACCTAAAGAATTATTTAATGGTGTTAATTTTGAGGGAATTTAATTTTTTTAACTTTTAATTTTTTAATTTTTACTTTTTATATAAAATCTTTTTTATTTTAAAAATGGAGGATGTATTAAGTAGTGTTTCTAATTCTATATCATTAATAAATAGTTATTTTCCTGAAAATATGTCAATGTCAACATCAACAATAATAGAAAAAGAAAATGAATTTCGTTGTCCAAAATGTTTTTTATGTCCTTTAATAAATATTAAAGAAGAATTAAATTCAATAATAATTGATTCAAAATGTAGAAACAATCATGAATACAAAAATGAAATGATTGAGTTTAGGCAAAAATTTTGTGAATCTGATATATATTCAGTTAACTGTAAAAATTATAATGAAAATCATAAAAATTCAGCGGAATATATTTGTTTAACTTGTACTAATAATTTTTTATGTTTAGAATGTGCCAAAAAACATTCTGAAGAAGATAAAAAACATTTAATTCTTAAAATAAAAAATTATGATTCTTATTGTCATGAGCATTTAAAACAATTTGAAAGGTATTGTTTGCTTTGTAAATGTAATTTCTGTAAACTTTGTGAAAATAAACATAAAGGACATAAAAGTGATTTATTAAATAATTTTAAGTTAAATGAACAATCATTTAAAATAATAGAAGAAACTATTTCAGAATTAAAAAGAGAATATAAGGGATTTAATGAAAAAGTAAAAGATATTATTGTTTCATTTTTAAGAAAAATCGAAATTATTTTGTATAAATTTAGAGAATTAAAAGATCAATTTGAAAATATAATTCCAATTCTGACTGGAATTAAAAATAGTTATCTAAAAAATACGAATTATGAAAAAATAATGAATGCTCGAAATTTAACAGAAAAAAATTTTCAACATTTAATTGCAAATCTTCTATTGAAAAAGAATACTCTTTTAGAAGAAATAGATAGTCAATTATTTGGAAAAAATAAAGGAATAGAAACAAAACAAGAAAATTTTGAAGACTCACAACTCAAAAAAAATAATAATATAATACAAACAATTTATCAACAAAACTTTGCTCATATAAATATATTAAATATAAAGGAGAAATTAAAAAAGAAAATAAGCAGAGAAAGAGTAAATCAAATTGGATTATGTATAGATGGAAAATCTATTTTTGTGACTAAATGGGGTGAAATAATTATATATGATAAAAATATGGAAGAACTTAAAAGATATGAAATTGGAGAAGAAATTTATTATGTTAGTGTAATAGACAATGAAAAATTTATTACATGTTCAAAAAAAATAGAATTTTGGAATTTCACGAATAAAAATAATGAATATCAAATAATAAAAAAAGATGAAACTGATTCACGATATACTTCAATTTTTAAAGTAATATATGTTAGAGATAATTATTTAATATCATGTAATGATGATAAAAATATAGATATATGGGAAAAAAAAGAAAACAAATGGAATGTAATTTATTCTTTAAAACATGATCAATATAGTTTAGTTTCTATAATTGCAGTTCCAGGAACCCCTGAATTAATATCTGCTGGTATTTTTTATATGAAATTTTGGGAAATTAAAAATAAAAAAGAGATTTGTAAATTAAATGATGTTTGCTGTTTTAATCAAAATAGTTTAAGAATAAATGATGATTATTGTATTTGTGGAGGAATTTTATATATTTATATTATTAGCCTTAAAATAAAAAAAGTTGTGAGAAAAATAGAAGAAAATAGAGTTAATTGTCTATGTACTATTAAAAATAATGCTAAAGTTATTCTTTCTGGAAATACAGACGGAAAATTTGCTGTTTATAATATTGAAAATGGTGATTGTATATTATATAATAATAAAATTCATGATAAAGGAGTCATTTGTATTAGACAAAATTTTCAAGAAGATATTATTACAAGTGGAGAAGATGGATTTATTAGGATTTGGACATTTTAAAATTATTAAAAATAAATCTTTATTTTTATAATATTTTTTTTAATAAGTAAAAATATTTAATTTGTTTTCAAAAATATTCATAAATTTAACAAAAATAAGGATAAAACACTATTTTTTATTTAAATGAAAATTTAATATGTCAAATTTATTTTTTTTTTATTTTATTTTATAAAATATATAAATTAATAATAATTTATAATTCAAATTCTTTATTCATTTTATCTAACTGTTCTCCAGTTTGTTTTTTTAGTTGTTTAAATAAATAATCTATTTTTTTTTCGTCATTAATTCTTTTATCATTAGTAATATTTATTTTTCTAATATTCTTTTTATTTAAATAATCTAAATAACATTTAGCTTTTTCTTTCAAATTTTCTAATAATTTTTTTTTAGGTAATAAATTCCTTTTTTTTAAATGAGATAATAAATTTTGATTTTGTTTTCTTAAGAAAAATTCTCTAAAATTTAAAACATATTTTTCAACTCTATCTTTTTTTTTCTTATTTAATTCATTTTCTCCTTTTAATGTGATTGTTCTAAATGAAGGAAAATTTATAAAACTATTTTTTTCACTTTTAAAATCAATATCATTAGAAAGTGTTCTTAGATTTAATTGTTTTAATTCTTTTTTATGTCCAATAAAATCATATAAAATATATTTTTTATTTTTTTTTTTTATTTATTTCTTGTGATAAAGTTTTATCAAAATTAATTTTAGTATTATCTAGGAATTCAGTGATAAAACTTATTTTTTTATGTTTAATAGGAGTTTGTAAAAAAAGATATTGTTTATTTATTTTATTTTCTAATTTATTTAAAGAATTAACTTTTGGAAGTTTAAAAGGATTTCTTAAATTTCTATAAGAAAATATTTCATTTGTCATTACACAAGAATCAATCATTTTTGGTTTATTTTTCATCGATAACATTTTTTAATTATTAATTATTTCTTTATAATAAAAATTTTTTTATTAAAATTTGTAACACATTTTTTAATTATTTATCCTTTATAATCATAATTCAATCAATAAAATAATTATAAATATATTTTTTTTTTGACGTAATCAAATACGTACTATTTATGATAAGATTTATCAATCTAATTTATAATAAATATCATAATGCAATTTCTTTTTTAAAAATAATAAAAAAAATGGAAATAATTCTTTTAAACAAATTTTATTTTTTAAAAGGTTTTGAAGATATAATAGTCTTTTTTCTTTTTACCTTAGATATTTTATTATTTACAAGAATTCCAAATTTATTTAAAAGAGGAAGACCGTTTTTAAAAAGATATACAAGAAATTTTATTTTATATTCAAAAAATATATTTAATATAAAAAATATATTTTTGAAAGAAAAAAATATAAAAGGGTTAGGTTCTCAAAAAATAAATTTATCTAGATTTTCACCTTTGTTAATTGCAAAAATATGTTCTTATTTAGATATAGCATCAGTATCATCATTAAATTTAGTGAATAAAAAATTACATCAAAAAACAGAAACAAACATAATTTGATATCATTTATATAAAACATATTATGAAAAAAAATTAATAGAAAAGGAAATAAAATTAAAAGATTTAGATAAGATAACAAATTTTAAAAAATTTTGTAAAGATGTATATTCAATTATAATTTATAATGATAAAGAACAAATGAAAAAATATAGAGATAGAAAAATGGGTTTTGGAAGAATTGTGATTGAAGAAACAATAGAATCAATTTTAAGAATACCAAATTTACTTTTAACTCCTTGGAAAATTTTATCAGTTTTTTTTTATATTATTAATGATTTCTTTGAAATTCTTTTTGATTTAATCAATAAAACTACAATTATATTTAATCTTGTTAATGAAGAACAATTAAGTAAATGGGAAAATTCAAAATATATTCATGATGGAATTTATAATAATTACATGGATTATTTCTTTGATTTTCATATTTATTTCTTTTTTGGTTTACCTAAATTTTTAATTTATATTTGGTGTTTTATTGGTTCTTTTATATTAAATTTTATTTTATATTTAATTAAATTATTTTCATTTGCTAAATTATGTATTGAAGATAATAATTTTAATAGTCATAGTGATAAAATTTTACATAAAGTTAATTCTATTCCATTTTATAAAGTTCTTATTCAAATTCTTTTAGGATTTATATTAAATCATTTTCATATTTTTATTTTATTTATTCCAAATATTTATTATATTTATTTTAGATTTAATGGATTTAAAGAAATTAATTATTTATCTGATATATCTTATTTAATTCAAAAATTTTATGATTTAAACATGAAAGAAAAATTACAAATTATTTTTGGAATTTATGGAAGTGGACTTTTAATTTGGGGAATTTCATATCATTATTTATATCTAGTAGTTGAAATTTTATTTAATAAAAGTGAAATTTTCTTCTATAAAATTATATATCAAGGTCATTGTTATCATTTTGATTATTTAGGAATTACTTCGAATTATCTTTTTCCATTACCCAAACTTTCTTATTATTTTAATATGAGTTTTATTATTTTAGAATATAAAATAAAGTCTCCTTTTTTTAAAAAGATTTGTGTTTCTATTTTAAGAATATATATTTCTTTCTTAATTTTAATACCATTCTTATTGGTTTTTTTTGCTTTTAATATTAATAATTTAAAAGAAAGTTTATTAATGTGTTTTTTAATTATTATTTATGCTGTTAAAAATTTAAAAAACATTTATAAAGTAATTGATAATAAAAAAAATCAGATTGATGAAAATTTACCTTTTGAAAGATGTTATTCAACATTTATGGCTTTATATTCAGCTTATTTATATAAAGTTATATATATAAACTAATTTTTTATTATTAAATTTTTATATTTATTTAAATAAAAACAATAAAAAAAGGAAGGTTTTAAAAATTTAATTGTATTTATAGGGACTTTTGTTTTATTTTAATGTAAAAGAATTAAATTTTAAAAAAATAATTAATCTTATGTTTTTTAATATGTTTGAGAATAAAAGTATTAAAAAATGATTAAACATCTTTTACATTAATCATTTATATTGAGGATGCATATGCAAAATGTTCTTCTAATTCTAATGCTTTATTCTTTTTATTCTTTTTTAAAATATAAATATAATTAACTAATCCAATTATAATAAGTCCAAAAATTATAGTAATAACCCATAATAATGAATAAATATTGGAAGTATTATTTTCTATTATTTTATAAAATCCAATTACTTTTCTATCTTGATCAAAAACAATTGTATATTTTTTTAAAAAATTATATCCAAAAGACCATTCTTTTGATAAACTTTCTGAAAATGTTATTAATAAAAATAATTTTTCTTTTCCTTTTATAAATAAATCTTCTGGATTGAGTATAAATGTAAAATCTAAATCATGAGAATAAAATTTTATTTTTTTCAATTTTTTAATATTAATATCATTATCACATATATAATAAGAATTCCTATTCATATAATACAATTGCTTTTTACATTTTTCTTTTTCTATTAAATCTTTTAAATATTCTTCTTGAAAAATTTTCAAATAATTAAATGGAACTTTTAAAAAATAATTTTCAAAATTAAAAGTGAAAATTTGATTTTGTTCAATATTTGTATTACCTATAAAAATTTTATCAATGATAATATTATAATCTTGTTGATAAGATTTTGAAGGTTTAAGATTAGTAGTATAAAAATATTTTAAATCATATTTTAAATGTTCATTTTCATGAGGTAAAGAACCAAAAATAATTTCACCATCATTGAAATTATATCTTGAAAATTTGAAATAGAAAATATTAGAATGAATGATTTTATTTTGATTTAATTGATATAAAAAACTATAATTTTGATAAGAATCTCTAAATTTTAAACCTAAAATTCCACTTTGATTATTATAATTATCATAAGCTAATAAAAAATTAAAATGAAAAAAAAAATCAGAATCAATATTAAAAATATCTTTTGATCTTCTACAAAATTCAGTATCTAATAAACCATAATTGATTGCTATTCTATCATCAGATTTAAAAGAAGATGAATTATCTTGATTAAAATTATTTATATTTTTTGCATTTAATGCTTTATATGATAATACTATTAAATTAAATTTTTGTAATTTTATATAAAAAGAAATATTTTGATAAGGAGTCCCCAATAAAAAATTTGTTGTTATATTTACATCTGATAATTCATTTATGAAATTTTCTTCAGTTATTGTTGAGGTATTTATATTATTTTGAAAGGGGATTCTTAAAGAAAGAATTGTTTTTATTATTTGAAGAAGAAAGATATAATAAATAAAAGTTTTATACTCCATTGAAATAATATTCCTTAATATATATTATTATTATATTTTTATCAGAATAAATTTTTTCTATGATTAAGATGCAAAATAAATTTAATATTTTTAATCTGATATAATTAATTAATAAAATAAATGAAAATTAATTGGATAATATTAATATCATTCATTTTAGTATTTTCAAAGAAAAAAAAATTATTTGAAAGAGAAGATACAGTAATAATATTAAACGATAATAATTTTAATAAAACAATAAATAAAATAGAGAATATATTAGTATTATTTTATGCTTCATGGTGTGGTCATTGTAAAAAATTTGAGCCAACATACACAAAAATATCAAAGAAATTATATGATGAACAACCAAGAATAAATTTAGCAAAAATTGAAATGTCAAAAAATAATTTAATGAAAGAACAATATAAAATAAATTCATTCCCAACAATTAAATTTTTTCATCAAGGAAAAGCATATGATTCTATTGAAGAAAGAGAAGAAGAAAA
>JAEEGK010023694.1_pt1 | contig 12780 bp, 5 predicted proteins | sample 8958771 | NCBI WGS metagenome assembly JAEEGK01 (sample SAMN16246547, study PRJNA631951) | gut metagenome | biome: gut microbiome; feature: rumen; material: SC-attached | host: Bos | place: Iran: Karaj | collected 2018-10 | reverse complement strand
TTAATTTAAATGTTTAAAAAAAACTAAGAATAAATTATTATTTTTTGAAAATATTAAATTAAAATGCTTAAATAAATAAAAATTATTAGTTTAAAAAAAGAGAATGTCGAAATTTTTAAGACATTATAAATTAATATATAATAAATATTATCAAAAATAAAAATAAATATAAAAAAAGTATTAATGATGTTATTTTAGTTAGAGATATTTTTTAAATTCACCATTTTGAAAAAAGAAACATAATGAATTTATTTTATTCTCCAAATAATAAATTTATTAATTTTCACGAATATGAAATTCTTTATTTATATTATATTAATTTCATCATCATTAAATCAATATTCCTTATATATCAAAAATATATATAATAATTTAAATAAAGACTCTTATATAGATAATAATTTTCAATTAATTTTTGACATAATTTCAGGACAAGTAATTCCAAATAATTTAATAATAAATAATATGTTTGATATTAATCTTCAATCTGATAATCTTAATGAACAAAATGTATTTATAAATTTTAATTGTGATTTATTTGGTCCAACAAATATAACAGATACATATATAAAATGTAATTTAAAAGAAAAAATACCAGAAAATATAAATGGACCATTTTATTTTACTAAAAATAATTTTGATAGAAGTATTCAAATAAATTATGAAAATAATACTTATAATTTTACATTGAAAACAATGGAACAGCCATATTATTTAGGGATAATAAAAAAAAATTTTTCAAAATTTAATTTTATTTTTCAAAATCCATATAACATAATCCCCATTGTAATGGGATTAAATGGAAAAAATTTATATTCTACAATAATTGCAATAACTTCAATAATAAAAACATCAAATCCAACAACAAAATATGATTTTTATATAATTTATCCAAATAACTACAACATAAAAAATTTAAAAAAACTTCGTAGTCTTGAAAAAAAATATAAAAATAAATGTTCAATAAAAACAATAGAATTTCTCCTTTCTAAAATAAATTCAGAAATATATATATCTTCATATTACAGACTTTCCTTATCAAATTTACTACCATATATAAATAAAATAATATGGTTAGATGATGATACAATAACATATAAAGATTTAAATGAAATGTATAATATTGATATGGAAAATTTTTATTATAAAGGATTACTTGATAATCCAAAACATTTAGATCATATTACAAAAGATAATGATCATTATATTTGTATAGGAGTTTTATTAATAAATTTAAAAAAATTAAGAGAAGATAATATTGAAATTAAATATAATAGATTTATTCAAAAATATTATAATAGATTAAAACAACATGATCAAACAATTATTAATTCAGTTGGTTTTAATAAAATTGGTTCTTTACCACCAAAATATGGAATTTTTAATATAAATCATAAGATACTTTTTCTAAAATTTACTTTAGGTGGACGTTCTAAAGAAAGATATACTTGGTTACAATTAAAACGTGCTTATGAAAAACCTATTGTTTTACATTGTGTTAAAAAAGTTTGGAAGTCTTTAAAATTTTATGGGGCTAAAATATGGTGGAAATTTGCTAAGGACAGTGATTTTTTTTATGAAATTTGTAAAAAATATTCTAAAACTTGTAAAGCAATGTATGGTAAAAAAATTTTAAATAAATATATAAAAAAAATCAAATTGAAAAAAAATAAAGATATTGGTAATAAACATAATAACTTATCAAATAATGTATAAAATAAAAAAGAAGTAAGATAAATAAGGATAAAAAATAAATATTTTGAATATAAATTAACTATATTATTAAATTAATTAAAAAAATATATAAATATTAAAAATTTTTCCATTACAAATTAGAATCTAATAATAATATAATATATTAAATCAATAAAAATATATGTAATTTAAACATATTAAAATGAATATACAATTAAAATAAGATAAATAATTAATTTATCTTAATTAATTTTTTAATACTCTCTTATTTAAATAACTTATTTATATTATTTTCCAGAAAATGAATATTTGAATTTTTATTGATTAATTAATTATTAATAATATTTTTTAATGATTGAAGCTCCTTTACCTTATAGTAATTATTTAAATATTCCAAAAAATAAAGAAAATGAACATATACTAAGTTTAAATGGGTTAGTATTCAATATTAAAATTGAAAAAATAACAAAAAAATCAAAAGAATTATTAAATTTTAATGTTATTGAATTAAATTCAATTACTGATATATTTTATCAATCTTCTTTTAGTTTAAAAAATTTAAAAAAATTAACTAAATTATATAAAATATTTGATTCAATTAATGAAGCATATAATGAATTGAATAAGGCATTTATTGAGCAAAAAGTTTATTTACAAGATGATATAAATGGAATAATAATTCATTTTACATTATCTAATATATCATCTAAAATTGAAGAAATAACTTTAAAAATTAAAAAACAATATTTATCAACAAATAATGGCTCTGCTCATATACAAAATAAAAAAATAAAAATTCAAAATAAAAATAAAAGTAAAGATAAAGATAATTTAAGATTGGTAAAAATTGTTTTTTTATTATCCACTTTAATTATCTGCTATTTATTTTATCAAATAAACCAATTAAAAATATATATTTCTAATCATAATCAATTAAATTTATTAAAAAGAATTGATTTATTAGAACAAAATTTTCAAGCAGTAAAAGAAGAAAATATTAAATTAAAAAAAATATTAGAAGAATTAATAATATGGAAACAAAATAATGAAAATAAATATAATAATTCTCAAAAAATAGAAAAATTAAATAATCAAAATACAAATAAAAGAAATTGGAGAATAGATAGTAAAATAATAACAAAAAAGAAAGAAATTAAATTCCTTTCAAAAAGATTAAGAAAGGATAATAATAATAAAAAAGTCAAATTTAACTTAATTTATAGAGCAACTAAAGATGGAGAAAAAAATTATCATAATAAATGTGATGGAAAAATAAATACATTAATTGTAATTCATACAATAAAAGGAATTAAATTTGGTGGATATACAGAAACAATGATTAATAGTAATAATAAAGATTATATTGATAAAAATTCATTTATTTTTTCTTTAGATAAAATGAAAATTTATGAAAATAAAGATTATGATATTATTTCCCATTATGAAAAATTTGGTCCAATTTTTAAAGGTGCTTTTTTTATAGGAGAATATTTTTTAAATGTATCAAATAAAATTATTAATAAATTATCATCTAAATATATAATGGATAATAATTACGAAATTAATAATGGAGAAGATAATTTTAATATAAAAGAACTTGAAGTTTTTCAAATTTTTCTTGAATAATAATATATTAAATTAATTTTATAATTAATTTTTTGTTAATATATTGAAATAGTTAAATTTTAAGATGGAAGCACCAACTGCATATACTAATAAACCAATTTTAGATGAAATAATTGATATTAAAGAATATACAATTAATTTAAAAGAATTACAATTTAAAATTCAAATTGGAAAAATAAAAAAAGAATTAAACAATTTAATTAATTTCAAAGTAGAAGAATTAAATTCTAATTCAAATACTTTTTATCAATCTTCTTTTTCTTTAGATGATTTAAAAAATATAAGTAAATTATTTAGAGTTTATGATTCAATTGAAGAAGCATATAATGAATTAATTAAAATATTAAACGATAAAAAAATATTTTTAGAACTTAATTTAAATGATATTATCATTCATTTAAATATATCAAATTTATCATCAAAATTAGAAGATATTTCTTTAATAATTAAAAATCAATCAAAATCAATTGATAAATCATATGATTCACTAATTAATGAAATAAATGAATTAAAGAAAAAATCATTTGAAAAAGATATACAACAAAAACAATGGAAAGAAAACATCGAAAACCAAATAAAAGAATTAAAAAAAGAAAACCTTGAATTAAAAAAAGAAATAGAAGAATTAAAACAATGGAAACAAAATACAGAAAATGAATTAAAACAATATCAACAAAAAATTCAAATAGAACAAAAAATAGATAGTAAAATAATAAATTCAAATGAAGAAATAAACTTATTATCAAATAGACTAAAAAAAAATAACCAAAATAAAAAAGTTGTCTTTAATTTAATATATAGAGCATCAAGAGATGGTGACTCACCAAATGATTATCATAAAAAATGTGATGGAAAAATAAATACATTATGTATAATTCAAACAATAAAGGGTATAAAATTTGGAGGATATACTGAAACAATTATTAATGATAGTGGAGATAATATTGATTCAAATGCATTTGTATTTTCTTTAGATAAAATGAAAATATATGAAAATTTAAAAAAGAATGAATGTGCTGTTGGACATTTTAAAAATTGGGGTCCTATTTTTAGAAGAGATGCTTTTGCTATTTGGAATCAAAATTTTTTTTCATATAATAAACACACTCTTGGAAGTAAAAATCAATCAAATTTTGGTATAATGGATATTGATAATGAACTTAATAATGGTGAAACGTATTTTACAGTGAGAGAATTAGAAGTTTTTCAAATTTTTCTTGAATGAATGATTTTTTTGATTTATTAACCTAATATAAATAAAGTTTTTTACTATTTTTTATAATCGTATTATTTCATATAAATTTCCATATAAAAAATAAAAATTTAAAAAAAAATGATTGATATTTTAACTTTAATAATGACAATAATAATAACAGTAACATTAATAATAGGAAACATATACTTATTAGCTTATTATTGTCATCCAGATGACAAAGGAACAATAATAGGTTACTTTACAAAAGGAATAGTAGTCCTTGGTTTAACGTTAGCATGGGCACAAGTTCTTCTTCTTCCATTAGATGTAAGTAATAATAGAGGAGAAGGAAATGGTATAAATATGAAAATATTTTGGCTTTTAATTTATGTTTTAAGTATAATTTATATTATTATTATTTTTCCTCTTACTAGTGCTTTTTATGATAGTGATTATGAATTAAGTTTTAATGAAAAAATGAAACATTCTTTATGTCATTTTTTAATTACTCTTATTGGTTTTTTAGCAATTTCTATTATTTTACATTTTGCAATTGGTAAAGCTACTATTCCCTTTGAAAGTAAATATTGTCCTATTTCAAATTTTATGAATTCAGCTGAAGAATTTAGTGAATTATATTTATTTAGAGAGAATAATTGTTATAGAAATTCAAAAAAAATTGAAATTAAAGTTAATTATTTAATTACTTGTATTGCTATATTTTCTTTTATTTCTTGGTTTCTTTTTGCTATTTTTGGTGGTATTGGTTTAAGTGCAATTCCATTAGACTTTTTTCATGATTTTTTTACTAGACCAAAATCAATTAATTCAAGTGATATTAGATTAAGAAGAGAAGATTTAATTTTAAAAATTGAAAATTTGAAATTATTAGGAGAAGAAATTGATAAAATGGAAAAAAATGGAGTTGAAAAAAAATCTTTTTTATCTTCTCAAAAAAGGAAATATAATAGAAAAAAAAGAGAATTTATTGCTGGAAAATTATTAGCAGAACAAGAATTTGCTATTGTAAATGTTGCAGAAGAAATTAGAAAAAAAAATAATTGTGTTATTATTTTTTATTATTTACTTATTCCTTTAGGAATTCTTTCTACTATTTTATCTTTATTATGGATTATACAATTTATTTGTTCTTATTTTATTATTAAAAAAGGACAACCTGGATATCCTTTTTTATCTAATTTACTTCTTTTTTTCCAAGATCATAATTGTGCTTTTATTTCCTTTTTTTTATTTGCTATTTTTAATTTGTATCTTTTATTATGTTTAATTAAAGGAAATATTAAATTTGGAGTTAGATTTTTTTGTTGTTGGACAATTCATCCTATGAAAAAAGATGGAACATATATGAGTTCTTTTTTATTTAATGTTACTTTAATTTTATTAGGTTCTATTTCAATTACTCAATTTTGTTCTTATTCTTTACCTGATTATATTGCTTTTACTGATATTGCTATTATATTTAATGTTCAAATTAAATATATGAAATTTTTTAGTTTTTTTTATAAAAATCATATTTTTGAATATTTACTTTTTGCTGTTTTTGTAATTTCATTTTTTTATCTTATTTGTAGGCCAAGTGATAGAGTTAATCCTAAAATTGATTATTCTAATAGACCTTATGAATATAAAAATGAACCTATTCGAAATAAAAAAGAAAAAAAAGAATATGGAGAAAAAGATTTAATAAGTATAGAGAAAAATAATTCAAATGTTTGAAAAAATTTTATAATATTTGAATAATTTAAATAATAAATTTATAGATAAATTTTCTTTAATTCTTTTTTATTAAAATTATTATATCAATAAAAAGTAAAGAAACTAAGTTAATAAAATTTAAAATAAGTTTATTAAAATAAATATTGGTTAAATCATATATAATCAATCATTAAACAAAAATAAAAAAAATTAAAAAATATTTATAAATACTATTTTTAAAAGTTATTTAATGTTTAAATAAATAAAATCTAATTTAATAAATTAAAAACTTAAATAAAAAACGAATATTAAATTTTAATAATTTGAATAGAATTATTTTCCCTTCTCAAAATTAACTCATGTTCTTTATTCTTAACAATTTCAAAAGCAACATTTTCAATAATATCATCTTTATTATTAATTTTAATAGGATTATATTTATATTGTTTATATTCTCTATGTGATAACAAACTACTAAAAAAATTAGTTAATCCAATTTTAAAGCATTTAACTAAACCTTCACTAGCACAATAACTAACAATAATATTACCAGTATGATCAAAAATTAATGCAGAAATTTCATTTTTATGAGCATTAACATTTTTCCATAATTCCCCAGTTCCCATATCATAAATAAATATTTTACCATCATTTGTTCCAATTGCTAATTTATATGAATCATGATGATATGCAACCATAGGATAATTCATTAATAATTTTGATAAAACTCTTTTTGAATTTTCCTTACATGTTGATTTTATGTCTTTTGTTTTTGGATTCATTGTTTTCATTATTAAATTTATTACTGTTGATAAATATGTTACTAATCTATAACTTTTCTCTCTAAATAATATATAGATTATTTCTATTAAATATGAACAATATGTTGGATCTTCAAATTTTTTTTTTTGAAATTCATCCATTATTACCTTTATTACTGAACTTATTTTTGTTTTTGAAAATTGAAGAAGTAATTTTGCTAATATTAATTTTAAAAATAATGGATTTTCTTCACTTTTTAATACTGAATAATTTCCCATTTCAAATTTTTTAAAAGGAGAATCTAAATTAATTGGAACATTTGATGTTGTGTAATATTGAATTAAAAATAATGCATAATTATTTATATTGTCATGATATATTCCTTCTAATATTTCTTTGGTTTTTCCTAATAAATCTGCGACATTTCTACAAAATGCTATTTGTAAATTCTTTTCATTTACTATTTTAAATACTGTGATTACTAATAAGTGAGTAATTTTTTTTATTATATTTTCTGGTAATTGCTCATGACTATTTGAATTTGAACTTATTGCAATATGATTGTATAAAATTAAAAATGTTATTAAACTTAATTCATATTCTGAAAGAAAATCAAATTTTTTTCCAAAATCAATATTTGAATCTTTTGTTAATTTTGAAAAATTATCATAAATTTTTTCATTATCTGATTTCATATTAAAAATATATTTATATATTTGATTTAAATATAACATTATATTATTCATAATAACTTTAAATTCCATTTTAGTATTTATATCATATCTATCTTTAGAAGCAATATGATATTGAAATTGTAAATAATCATAAAGTAATAAATCTTTATTTGTAGAAGTTAAATCATCATTATTTTCATACATAAAATTATGAAACATATTTAAATTAGAATATTTAATTTGAGTTTTTATTGTTAAAGTTCTCATTATTTTTTTTTCTATATCAATAAAATCACATAATCTTTTATTATCAACATAACCTAATAATGAAATTAAACTTCCAAATAAACCAATATGCATATGATGACTTAAATTTGAACTTATTTGATAATTTTTTAAATTTACTAAATAACCTTGTTGATTTTCAATAAGCATATTTTTATCTAAAAATAAACTTTTTTGTTGTGATTGTTTCATATTATTATTATTTTTTTTTTCATATTTTTTATTAGAAATATATTGTTTAAAAAATTTAAAATGTTCACTGAATTTAGTATTTAAATAAACATTTTTTCTTTCTTCTTTTAAAATAATAGAACAAGTAGAATCAATACCAATTAAAATAGGATAAAAATCAAAAATAGGTTGAAATAATTTATACATTGCATTTAAAGTATAATCTAAATCAATATTAAAATTCCAAATATGAAATAAAGAAATAAAATTGTAATAATTAGATCTAAATACAGAATTAGAAACAGTTTGTTGTTGGCGAACTTTACTTTCAATATAAGAAAAATAATCTTCATAATTTAAAGTAAAATTTTGACAATATTGTTCCCCAAAATTCATATAATTATTACAAATTCCATCTTCAGAACTTTTATATCTATCTTGTAACATTATAAATAATTGTGGATTATTTAAAACATTCATTATTTTTATTTTTTGAAGAATTTCATTTTCATTTTTATTAATTATACCAATTATCTTATCTATAACATGCATTTCTATTGTTCTCATCCAAGTTGCTTCAAATTGATTATTACTAATAGATAATTTTTGTCTTCTACTCATTACAATTTGGAATAATTTTTTAGCAAATAATTTTTTTTCTTGTGGATTTTTTAAAGTTTTTTGAATATACGAAATTGATATTTTATTTTCATTTTTATTTTCTGGAATTATGTTATTTATTTTATATTTATCATATTCATTACTTTTTTTTCTTTTTATATTATCATCAATTTTAATAATATCTTCAGAATTATATGAAACTAAATCTTTTACTTTTTCACTTTTTTCAAAATAAAGTGATAATTTTTCTTTTACTCTAAGCATATCATAAATTTTATTTAAATCTGAAATGTATCTATCACAAGTTCTTGATGCATAAGAAGATACTTTAATTGAATTATTACTTAAATAAAAAATTAAAGTTTTTTGATAACTTATATGATAAACTGCTTCAATATTTAAATTAATTGAAGCTTGGTTAAATCTATAAATAGAAGCAAAATTATCCATTCTTACAACAATTGATTCATTATTTTCAAAAATTAAAGCAATTAAAGATTTATTTTTTCTTTTTTGTTCATCTGGAATATTAGATGTAAAATCATGATCTAATAAAACAACAGGTAAAATTCTTTTTAATTTACTAAAACTTTTAATATTATAACTAGGAATTAAAGTTAATAAATTAATTTTTTCAGGTAATTTCTCAGTAGAACTTTTTCTTAATTTATTAATATAACTATAACTAAATTGATTTGTTATATTATCATCAATAGAATATTTTCTATTTAAAGATTGATTTTTTTTCATAATATTATCTACATTTGCGTTATCAATAACATCTGCTCTTGTTGCAGTATAAATTGCAGCTTCAATTTTTTGATTACTAATATCTGTAAAACTTACCATTCCATCTGAACTTGAAGTTATTAAAATCCTATTTTCATATATTGAAAAAGTTTCTATTGGAGATGTGTGATAATCTAAAAAAATTACTGGATTTAATTTTAAATTATCTTCAAAGAATATATCAATTATTGCAACTTTACCTGTATTTGTTCCTATTATGTAATATATTGATTTATTTTCTGAATATGAATATATTAAACTTGCTGTTATTTGGAAATTATAATTTATTTTTAGTTCATTTATTATATTTTGGTCTTTTTGATTTTCTGAATTATTATTTTTTACTTTTTCTGGTTCTATGTTATTATCTTTATTTAAATTATCCTTATTTGATTCTTGATTATTATTTATTTCTATTTGTTCGTTTGTTTCTAATTGAGGTGATAAATGTTTTAATATTTCTTTTACATATGAAGGAAAGTTTGCATTAAAATAATTTGTAAAATATATTTTTTTATCTTCTTGATTAAAAATTTCTTTTAAATCTATTGTTTTATCAACATATTTTTCATTATTATTATTAATTCTTCTAAAATCAAAAATTAAAATATTATCATTAGTATAACCAATTAAAACATTATTTGTTGTTAAATAATTCATATCTAAAAATTCATCTTCAACCATTAACATTAACTTTTGTTTTGGTTTGATTTCTCTTAATTTTTTATCATAAGTAAATAATTCACATGATAAATCTTTATAAATAACAATTAAATTTTCTTCTTTCTTTATTAAAATTTTATTAATATAAATAATAGGAAATTTCATTTGAGTAACATATGAAGAAATTTCTGTTAATTCTTCAATTGAATCTAAAAAAGAAACTTTAATAATATTATTCATATTATGAAAAACAAATTCATCATTTGAAAAAATACAACTTTTAGTATCTTCATTAAAAAATTTACTCAATTCAAACATTTGTTTTACAATTCTAATTCTTGTATCTTCATAATTTAAACCTAATGGATCAATTAAATTTAATTTTTCAGCACATAAAAAAAATGTTTCTTCATTTGAACTTCTTAAAAAATAACAATTCTCTTTAATTGGATATACTTCTTTAATTTCAAAAGATTGAAAATCATTTGTATCTTCATCTTCAACTCTATTTAAAACTTTCATTTGTTCTTCTTTGAATATTAAATGACTAAAAGAATCATATAATAAAGCTTTTCTTTTAAAAATAAAAAGAATAAATCTTTTTTGAATTGAAGTTATAAAAAGAATTTTATCATTTTTAATTAAAGATAAATTAATTTTATTGATGCATAAACCATCTTCTAAATTAAAATAATAAATAATTAAATTTGAAGATATTACAATTAAAATTTTTTGAGTGTTTTGATTTGTTAAAATTTGATCTGAAGAATTCATAATAAAAATATCTAAAATTTCTTCTCTTTCTTGCATTCTTGTAAGTATTAAATATTTTTTTTCATAATAAGATACTTTATTTATTTGGTCTTCTTCTTTTTTGAAACATAAAATTTCATTTGAATTTGTTATTATGAAAAGGTAATCTTCAAAAATTTTTGGTTTTTTACATGTGAATTTTAAGTCTGCATTTGGGATTGTAAAACCTAATTTACTTTGAAAACTCATTTTGTTTTTTTTAATAATCTAAAATATATTATTAATTATTTTAAATTAAAATTAAAAGATTTAATAAACTTTTGAATTAAAAAAAAATTTAAATATTTTATGGAAGAAAATAATTTAAAAACAAAAAGAGATTTAAAGCATAATATATCAAAAGATAAAGAGTTTAACTTTATAATTAAAAGTCAAATTCCTATAAAAAAAATAAATCCTAAAAGTAATAAATCTTCAACTAATAATAGTTCATCAAGAAAATTTTCAAAATCAAATATAACTAATTTAAATAATTCAAAAAAATTAACGATTAAAAAAAAAGAAAAAAATAATTATAAAAAAATAAATCTTTATAAAGATAAAGAATTATTAAGTGACAATAGTTCATTAAAAGATGATTTATTCATAGTAAGAAATAATAATAATAGCAATAATAATAATAATAATAAAAAAGAATTAAAAAAATCTTTATCATCTTCATATTTAAAAAATATTAGAATTATTAATGAAAAATTCAAAAACTTTCACCACAAAAATAATTATACTTCTAAAAGTTTTTCAAAAAAGAAAAATGAAGAAAATGAAATTATGAAAGAAAAAATTTTATATAAGCCATTAAAAATTGCAGGAACAATTTATAAAAAATTATGTCAAAAAAAATTATTTTTCATTGATAAAATAAAAGAAAAACAAGAAATATTAAAAGGAGAAAAAACAGATATTCAAAAAACAAAAAATCAAAATTTAAGTAAATCAAATATTATTTTAAAAAAAAATCTATCAGTAACTAATTATTTAAATCAAAAAATTTTAGAAAAAATTCCAATAACATTTCCTCTTAATTTATCTTATAAAAATAGTTACGAAAGTCAAAGTGAAAAATATAGGCAAGAAAAAATAATAGATAAATTTATTCAATTAAAAACATATATTAAAAGGCAACCTGAAAATGAAAAAATGATAATACAAGAATTTCTAATCAAAAATGGTTTCGAAGATATAAAATATTTTTCTCCTGATAAAATAAATAATTTATCTTATTTTCTTAATCATCCTTTTAATTTTGATTCTAAAAAAAGAATTAAAGATATTATAAATGAAGCTTTAAATTATAAACCAACAAATGAAGAAATAATTTCTGATCAAAATAAATTAAAAGAAGTGAATTTCTTTTTAAATGGAGAAAATAAAAAAATTGAAATTCATAATTATTCACCCCAATATTATAAAAAAATAAAAGCATTTCCTAAAACTTCATATCATAAAAAAAAAAGCTTTTTTGACACAATCAATCAAGAAAAACTTTATGAAAATTTATGTAAGTATGAACAAAATCATAAAAGTTTAAATGAAATGATTTTATCTTTAGAAGCAGAATTTAAACAATTAAATAATGAAAAGCAATCAATAAATGAAAAAACTAATAATATAATAAATAATGAAAATCCTATAAATAAGCAAATTGAAGATAAAAATAAATTAGTTCCTAATTTATGTTTATCATATAAAGGGTTTTCAAAATTGAATATGAATAAAATAAATCAAAACAATAAAATGTTAAAAAATATCAAAAATAAAAAAGAAAAAATA
>JAEEGK010023693.1_pt1 | contig 12781 bp, 10 predicted proteins | sample 8958771 | NCBI WGS metagenome assembly JAEEGK01 (sample SAMN16246547, study PRJNA631951) | gut metagenome | biome: gut microbiome; feature: rumen; material: SC-attached | host: Bos | place: Iran: Karaj | collected 2018-10 | reverse complement strand
GACGAGGAGACCAATGTCGTGTCAGCATCCTATGCCGTACACCTCCGTCAGGTCATGCAGCGAGCCCTCAACGAGTATAACGAAACCCACGACAAGCCCCTCACCGACGAGTTGGGCACGCCCGTGCTGTTCTAGACACTCCCCTGCCCTCCCTCAAGGGGATGGGGATGATAACGAAAAGTGAACCTATACATAAAAAGCATTCAAACATGATGATTACATACCTTCCCGGAAAGCATTTTCTCCCCTCCGTCATTGCGAAGGGCCTGGGGTGCATCTTTATCCTGATGGCCATGGGAGCCTGCTACGAGGACGAGGGCAACTACGACTATCACGAGCTGGACGCCGTGGTCATCGACACCGTCGGCACCGACATCCAACCCCAGTACTCCATCATGCGCTTCGACACCCTGCGGCTGCAGCCCCACGTCTACTTCAACGGCAAGCTCGTGGGCAATACAGACGAGGCACCGCTCGACTATCTCTGGACCATCTACAGCGCGACCACAGGCGTAGGCACCAATCTCGTGACCGACACCCTCTCGCACGAGCGCGACCTCAATGCAGTCATCAGCAGGACAGGAGGCAACTACCTCGTGCAGCTCGTCGTCACCAACCGCAACGACGGCATCCGGCAGTTCTTCCGGCTGCCCGTCGCTGTCAGCGAAGTGTTCGACGGAGGCTGGATGGTGTTCTATGAGCGCGCCGACGAGCCGGGATGCTCCGACCTCGCACTGGTCTACAACCCCTGGACCAAGCTCAATGCCAACTACAACCGCTACTACACCAATCTCTACGCCACCACCAACGGCCATCCGCTCCCAGGTCGCCCCATTCGTTGTCTCGACATAGCCGTATCGCTGGCTTCAGGCAACAACTATGTGGGACTCTGCACCGACAAGACGCTGGTTGGAGTCAGCGAGAACGGCATCGAGAAAGCACTCGAATTCCCCGACTTCTTCCATGAAGCGCCAGCGGTCGAAGCACCCGTCTGGTACGGACAGCACGGGTCGGGCGTCATGTCGGGCCAAAGCTCCGAGGTGCTTATCAACGACAACCACGTCTATACCAACACCTATTCATTCAGCGCTACCGAAGGGCGCAACACCCGTTTCGGAGTGCCAAAGTTCGACGAGGGCATCGGCGAGCTGGCAGCATGGAATGCCGAGGTGCCCAACACGCTGAACTATGGCATCGTGGTCTACGACCAGACGCGCCAGTGCTTCCGCTATGCCGCCTACAACGAGCCACAGCTCGAGACCTTCGCCGAGCAGGATCTCTCGGTGGCTGCGTTCGACATCAACCACACAGGCATGTCGCTGCTCATGGCCGACTGGGGCCGTGGAGCCAGCATGGGCGTCAGTCTGCGGCCTTACGACTACCTGCTCATGCACAACGCCCAGGGCCGTTTCCTGGCTGTGGCCAACTTCGCCACGACGGCACCTTCCGATCCTAACATCGGCGTAGCCCTCTATCCGCTCGACGCACTCTGTCCCGACATCGACAAGGCCACCACGCTGGCATCCAGCCACGTGGGCAGCTTCATATACTATGGCGCAGGAAGCAAGCTCTACAACTTCGCCTACGACAGCCGGCAGCCAGCCACCGTGGCCTGGCAGGCTCCCTCCTCCGACGAGACCGTCACCTGCGTCCGCATCATGAAGTATTATCACGGCACCATCTATGGCTATGGACTCGTGCCGCGGGCCGACAACCTCGTCCATATCGCCACCTGGAACGAAACCACCCGCCAGGGCCACCTCTATCAGTACCTCATCAATCCCGCCAGCGGCATCCTCAACATGGATCGCAGCTACGATTACCCCATTCCGGGACGGGTGAAGGACATGGCTTGGAAATTCTCAATGCAATAATAACAACGAAACAATGAAAAGACTCTTAACAACAACCATCCTCGCCCTCACGACTGTGATAGCAGTCAGCGCTCAGGGCATGAACTTCGAACCCAAGGGCACCACCCTCGAACAGGCATCTGTCAAGGCCAAGGCCGAAGGCAAACTCATCTTCCTCGACTGCTTCACGCAGTGGTGCGGCCCATGCAAGAAGATGGACCGCGAGGTGTTCCCCCAGCCGCAGGTAGGGGCATTCATGAATCCCAAGTATGTCTGCCTCCAGATCGACATGGAGAGCGCCTATGGCGCACCACTAGCCAAGAAGCTTCAGGTGCAGGCCTACCCCACATTCGTCATCTTCAACGCCGATGCCAAGGAGATAGGACGCTTCGTGGGCGGCAGCGCGGCCGAGGAGTTCATCAAGAATGTCAGGGAGAAGAGCCAGGACAACAGCTCGGCCGACCTCCAGGCACGATGGGAGAGCGGCGACCGCGACCCGCAGTTCCTCCTGCAGTACCTCCAGACCCTCACCGCCTCGTATAAGGGCGACGATGCCGACCTCGTGGCCGAGGCTCTTCTCGAAGGGAAGGAGGCAACGTTCGCCGCCGACAGCACGCTGCGCATGATTTTCTTCCGCAACATCAACAATCCCTTCGCCAAAGCCTTCATCTACACGGCCAAGCATCCTGAGGCCCTCAATGCACAGATGGGCGAGAGAAACGTACAGATGAAGGTGAGCAACGTGCTCGGCAACTATCAGCGGCAGCTCATCAACGAGCAGGACGACGGCTCCGTCAGCTTCGACCAGGCAAGCTTCGACCGCTTCCTGGCCCTCCTCAAGGAGCTGAACGTACCCAATGCCGACCACTACCGCCTCTCCACCCTCATCACCCTGGCCGAGAAGCAGAAGGACCTCACCACCTATCTGCGCCACATCAAGGAGTATCTGGCCAATCCTGCCCTCGACGCCGACGACATGCAGCTGGCCAACTGGGTGAAGCCCTTCACACCCGACACCGACCCGCAGCTCAAGGAGCAGATGAAGGACATCCTCCGTCAGCGCCTGGCCGACATCAAGGACGGCAAGCGCAAGCCGCAGACCACCGTGGGCAACATGCGCCTCTCGCGCCCCACCGACGACCTGCTGCGCATACTCATCGACGCTATGGACGGCAAGATGCCGCAGCGCTAACGCAAGATCAGCAACAACGTTAACATTTATAATTAAACTATCAACATTATGAGAAAACATCTACTCACACTCACCACCGCACTATTCTTCATGGTGGGAGCAGCCAGCGCCCAGTCATTCGAGTGGGGCACGGCCACTTGGAACATTCAGGACGGCACCGTCTATGACGGCATCGATCAGCTCAACGCCGAAGGCATCGTGCTCACCTATCCCAACCCCACGGACTACACGCTGACCATGTTGAACATGGTCGCCGTCAACTACAACCTCTATGTCGACGACGCCACGGAGCCCATCAAGGCATCAGCATCAGCCCGCGGCAACACAGTCGTACGCTTCGACTATGACTATGTGGAGGGACACAGCTACAAGATCGAAACCACAGGGGCACTCCTGGCACAGGTCAACCTGGCCACGTTCTCGGCCGACACCCTGTCCACCGACGACACCTCCTACACCATCAGCTTCGTCGTCAAAGGCCCCGAGCTCGTCAAGACCATTGAGGTCGAGGGCACCATGGCCCTCACCATCGTCGACCAGAACACCCAGCTCACCTACTCCGCCCTCGACACCCAGGAGATAACACAGGCACTGGGCATCGACGACATCAGCCAGGCAATGGTCTACGGACTGAACCTCAACGGATCCTACAACATCCACCACGGACCTGACTACTACGACGGATGGCGCGATGCCGACGGCGAGTACACCCTCTGGAGCGGAGGCTACAACACCTATGCCGGCCACAATGCCTATCCTGCCGTCTACTGCATCAAGATCACGCCCCAGGCCGACTCCATCTACTACTTCTTCTACGACTACTGGAAGCTCTACGATCCCAACGATCCCGGCGAGCAGGGAGGCTCGGGAATAGTGCAGAGCCGCAACAGGGCTCCCGAGACATCCTATCACACCATCCTCTGGGACTGGGACAACGGCGACGGCACCACCACCACCTACACCCGCTACTACCGCTGCGACGAGGGCAAGGACTACAAGGCCAGCTTCGCCGTCGTGGCCAACAAGCGCATGGTGCGCATCGATGCCACGCTCCACTTCGTCAGCCAGGACGACTATGCAGCCTATCTCAATGCGCTCAACGGCCATGTCTACAACGGCTACCTCGCCTCCGGCATCGCTATGATGCAGGCCCCAGGTGCTCCCGTCCAGCAGCTCGAGGAGGAGCAGACCGTCACCATCAGCAATCCTGATGAGGAAGGCCGTGCCAACGTCATCTTCTCAGGCTTCACCATGCCCATGTTCGCTTCGCCCACAGGTGAGCTCACCATCCCTGTCACCGTCACCAAGAATGCCGACGGATCCACCACCTACGAGGCCAGCGATGTCGTCGTAGGCATTGCCCGCGGACAGATGACCATGAACTATGTTGCTGCCCTCACTGGCAAGCAGGACTCCGACGAGGCCACGCCCGTCATCACCCTCACCCTCACCCAGGCCACCGTCATCACGGCAGTCTTCGCAGAGACCAGCGCCAAGGCCAACGAGGTGCTTGACAACCACTACACCACGCTGACCGGCATCACCGCCGTGCGCAGCAGCGAGTCCGCGGCCGCCAGCTACGGTCTCGACGGCACCATGCTGACAGCTCCCCGCAAGGGCGTCGTCATCCAGCGTCAGGCCGACGGCACCATGCGCAAGGTCGTGAAGAGATAGCAGAAGCTGCTTACTCAGACAGAACGATGGCTGCGCACTGTATGGGCGCAGCCATCGTTCCGTCTTCTCTTTGACTCCTGTAGTCGGCTAGGGCTTGGCACCTATCTGCCAGACAGTCTTCACGCCCTCGCTGAAGTTGTAGCTGATGCGGTGGTCGTGGCGGCGATGGCTGGCAAGAAGGAAGCGACAGACGATTCGCTTGATATGCCGGCCGAGATTGAACGTCTTCGGGTCGTCCACACCGATGCTCTTCACGCGCAGGCTGAAGCTGCCAATACCTTCGATGCGCACCGTCTGACCCTCCGCGAGTCGCTGCTTGAGCATGTCTTCCAACTCAGTCAACACAAGGATTACGTCACCAGTCGAGGCACTACAGTTGCGGCATGCCTCGGCGGCAAGGTCCTTGAGCGTCACCTCGCCCTGACTCACTGTCTTTGCAAAGTACTTCCCATAAGAGCGGCTGCTCTTGATGTTGTTTCTCACTAGTCTGATGTGTACTTCCATTTCTTTTGCTGCTTTTTTGTTCACTTACACTATTGCTTTTAACTCACTGATAATCGACTTTGTAGATGCAGTGTAAGCAGATGGTTTCACCTACACTACCTTCACTTAAAGTAAAACAAGTTGTTTTACCGATCAAAGGGGCTGCTTTTGCATACCAAAGTGGCCTACCTGCGAAGGTAAAACAAGTTGTTTTACTTCATCAAGTCACCGCTCTCTGATCTTGAAGTGCAAACCTGTGCTATAGCGTTTGCGCACATATCCCATCGCAGATAGCTTCCGTCCCTCATGGGGTATCGTGGGTCTTTTTCCCATTTCAACGCTGGTCGATTTCGTGACTGTGAAGGTGGGGAACAACGTTTCCAATCGTATCGAAAATCATTTCGTGCGCATTTTGTGTTGGTCAAAATCGCTCACTCCTACGTATTTTAGTGGGGTTTCAGCGAATTGGGAACATAAAACACAAACACAAAGTGTCCTTTTTTTTGTGAAATTGTTTGGTCGATTCACGGAATTGTTGTATTTTTGTCCCCGAAAACAATAATGATAAAAGCGTTAAGAGATGAATAAACTAAAATTTTTAATGGTATTCGTCTGTGTTACCCTTGTCTTTCCAATGGTAATGAGGGCACAGACAAATGTGTTCTCGGCCTATTTCCATTTTACTTCCGCAGAATTAGGCAATGATAGTTATTTGAAGATGTCTGATGTTTCTAGCTATGACGACTGGGATTTCAACAACTATTGTTGGGCCATGAAAGATAGTTATCTTCGTATAGGTAATAATGACTACGAGGGGCAGGTTACTACTCCGTCTTTAGGGTATAGTGGGATTGCTTCACTCGTGATTAAAACTACGGGCGTCGACACAAACACTAATGCTAACTATACTGTTTCAACTGTCATTGGTGAAGAAGTAACTCAAATCGGATCTTTTTCTCTGTCAGGTAAGAACAGCCGTATAGATGCTCTCCACATTGATATAACTAGCCCTGATATGAAAATTCGTATAGATGGGAAAAAGTTGGAACTCGTATCTGTAGATGTTATCGCCATTGGTGATGACTATTTCCACGAATCATTCAGCAATATGATTGCAAATGCGGAATTTGATTTTAACACGACAGAAACAACCAATCTTGTTACACATTGTGATAACAGTGATGGTGCTGAAATAACTGCAGGAATATGGCAGTCGAAAGGGTGTATATATTTTAGGGATTTGGATACTCCAGGCAGATATGCTACACCGCCAATCGCTATTAACAATGGGAATATAGCTATCCTTATGTTTAGAATGGCAATGGGTAATAATAATCAGATACCTAAGCTTACATTGACTTGTAGTAATGCAACATTTACTCCCTTCAACTCTATGGATTTCAGTAGCACATCAGACCAGCGCGTGCTTCAGGAAAACTTAGGGGCAAACAAGGTCTTTAAGAACTATTTTGTCTTAGTTAAAGATATAACTGGCGAAACACGGTTTACCTTCAGTGCCGTTCGATGTTATCTTGACGATATTAGGGTGGCCTTCCTGCCAATTAACTTAATCGAAGGTGTTAACAACACCTTAACAATAGCTAACAATCTGGGACAATGCAACGTTACTCTCACCCGCACCCTCGGCGCAGGCTACTGGAATACGCTTTGCCTGCCGTTCGACATCACGAAGGCAAGCTTTGAAGAGGCAACTGGCGCAAATGCAGAGATCCAGACGCTGACCAGCGTGAACAACGGTGTGTTCCGCTTCGATGATATAGCAGCCGATGCCACGATCGAGGCTGGCACTCCGTTCATTGTGAAAGTCAGCCGACAGGTCACCAACCCGCAGTTCCGCAATGTCGTTATCAAAGATACTGAGGCAAAGGCAATGCCAGAAAATGAAAGCTATCAGTTCGTAGGCACCTATTCGCCTGTACAGTTGAAGATTGACAAGAAGGAACTCTTCCTGGGCATTGACGGTAAGCTGCATTATCCGTCGTCAGCCGAGGTTAGCACGATGAAAGGTCTCCGCGCCTACTTCGTAGTGCCTACTGGTGCCGTTACTACCAGGGTGAACATCAATGGCGAAGAGATGGATGCCATCGATGCTCTCGATGCTCCGGAAGCAGATGCCGTGGTCTACGACCTCCGCGGACAGCGCCATCATCCTGATGACCTGCAAAAGGGGATCTATATCTGCGATGGCCGTAAAGTGATTGTTAAATAATCATTCAAACAGCATACGACAATGAAAAAAACATATATTTCTCCATCGATGGCAGTATTTGCGACGCAACTCCATTCGATGTTGACAATAAGTATCGATTCCAAGGAAGCTACAGAAGCTAACGCCAACGATGCAGCCTCCCGTGGTGGCTCAATTTGGGACGACGAATAATCCTTGAGGATGGAAGTAAAGAAGAGCAGGGCGGCAGACCTGGAGAGAGGCTGGACACAGCGGATGCTACTGGGAACAATGGTGGCACTGGCGGTGCTGTTCGTGGGGCTGGAGATAACAATCACTCCCGACGACCCGCTGGACGACCCTGAACTGCTGGCACGACTGGAGACGGAGATGGAACTGCCGGCACTGATGCAACAGGAAGAGGAGATGACTGCGGCGGTGATAGTGGAACCGAAACCGGCAACAAAACTGGTGGTGGTGGACGAGATGGAACAGATGAAGGAATGGATGCGCGACGACGAGCTGATGGAGACGGACCTGGACGAGGAGCTGGAGGAGCTGGCAGAGGAGCTGCGGGAGATGGAACCACCACCAAGCGACGAGGATGCCGTGAGCCTGCGCATAGCAGAGGACGCGCCACAGTTCCCGGGCGGACCGGTGGCGATGATGAAATGGCTGACAAGGAACCTCCATTACCCGAAGGCGCTGGAGCCACAGCACGTGCAAGGGAAGGTGGTGGCGGAGTTCATCGTGAACGAAGACGGGAGCATAGCATACGTGAAGGTGACCAGCGGACTGCATCCGCTATGCGACGCAGAGGTGCTGCGCGTGTTGAGGATGATGCCACGATGGAAGCCGGGTGTGATGGACGGCGAGCCGTGCCGCACGAAGGTGTGCGTGCCGGTGGTGTTTAAGAATTAAAGCCTCCCCCCCTGCCCCCTCCAACTGGAGGGGGAGTAGTGCATCCGCTCGAGCTCTGGACGCTTGCTACCGGAGGGACGCAAGAAATCTCAAACCTCCGCTCGACCTTGGTCGCTTGCTACCGGAGGGACGCAAGAAACCTCAAACCTCCGCTCGACCCTGGTCGCTTGCTACCGGAGGGACGCAAGAAATCTCAAACCTCCGCTCGACCCTGGTCGCTTGCTACCGGAGGGGCGTAAGAATTTCAAATCTCAAATCTCAATTCTCAAATCTCAAATCAAACTCATGGACTACGAAAGAATAAACCGCGCGCTGGAGGAACAGCGCTGCAACAGAAAGCCTCAGTCGCTGTATGAGCCGATAGACTATATGCTGGGACTGGGCGGCAAGAGGATCAGGCCGATGCTGATGATGATGAGCTACGGGCTGTACAAGGATGACCCGGAGAGGATCATGATGCAGGCACTGGCGCTGGAGACGTATCATAACTTCACGCTGCTGCACGACGACCTGATGGACAACAGCGACAAGAGACGGGGACAGGCGACGGTGCACCGCCGCTGGAACGCGAACACGGCGATTCTGTCGGGCGACACGATGCTGGTGCTGGCCTTCCAGAGGATGCAGCAGTGTGACGACAGGCACCTGAAGGAGGTGATGGCGCTGTTCACGCAGACGGCACTGGAGATAGACGAGGGACAGCAGTATGACATGGACTTCGAACGGCGCGACGACGTGACGGAGGAGGAGTACATTGAGATGATACGACTGAAGACGAGCGTGCTGCTGGCCTGCGCGATGAAGATAGGTGCAGTGATGGCAGACGCACCGGCAGAGGACGCCGACCTGCTCTACCGCTTCGGCGAGCGCATAGGACTGGCATTCCAGCTGCAGGATGACCTGCTGGACGTTTACGGCGACACGAAGGTGTTCGGCAAACCGATAGGCGGCGACATCGTGGAGAACAAGAAGACGTTCATGCTGATCAACGCGCTGAACAGCGCCGACGACAGCCAGCGACAGGAGCTGGAGCGATGGATCAAGGCGACGACATTCGTGCGCGAGGAGAAGATCATGGCGGTGACGCGTCTCTACGACGAGCTGGGCATACGCCAGCGCTGCGAGCAGCGCATAGCCCAATACTTCGACGAGGCGAAGGCGCTGCTCGACAAGGTGGCCGTGGACTCGGAGCGGAAGCAGGAGCTGCGCGACTACACCGCCAAGATGATGCAACGTAACTATTGACTGAAATAAATCTCAACTCGCAAACCTCAAACCTCAAACCTCAACTCTCAAATCAACCCATGGATTTCATCGATACTCATGCTCATCTGGACGGCCCGGAGTTTGACGACGACAGGCTGGCGGTGATGGAGCGGGCCCGCGAGGCGGGATGTGTGGCGATATGTGTGCCGGCCATCGACCTGGCATCGTCGCAGAGGATACTGGCACTGTGCAAGGAGCATCCGCAGCTGCTGCACGCAATGGTGGGCCTGCACCCAGAAGAGGTGAACGGCGGCTGGCGCGAGCAGCTGGCGGCCATCAGGGAGCTGCTCACGCTGCCCGAGGTGACGGCCATCGGCGAGGTGGGGCTGGACTTCTACTGGAGCCGGGAGTATGAGCGGGAGCAGCTGGAGGCCTTCGAGGAGCAGCTGCAGTGGTCGGCAGAGACACAGCTGCCGCTGATGATCCACTGCCGGAAGGCGCAGAACGAGATGGTGAAGATGATGCGGCGCTACGAACGTGACCTGCCCGGCGGCGTGTTCCACTGCTTCACGGGCAACGAGCAGGAGGCGGCGGAGCTGCTGCAGATGGAGCGCTTCGTGCTGGGCATAGGCGGCGTGCTGACGTTCAAGAAGAGTCATCTGCCGGAGGTGCTGCCGGCATGTGTGCCGCTGACGCGCATCGTGCTGGAGACGGACGCGCCCTACATGGCACCGGTGCCCATGCGCGGCCAGCGCAACGAGAGCGCATACATCAGGCAGGTGATAGCCCGCCTGGCCGAGGCGTATGGCGTCAGCGAGGAGCAGGTGGCTCGCGTGACAAGCGAGACGGCGAGAAAGGTTTTGAGAATGAGAAATGAGAAATGAGAAATGATAAAGAAAATTAAAAAATGGGGGCGAATGGGACGGATATGAAATAAAAAGTGTAATTTTGCACCCGCTTAACAAAAGGAGAGATGCTCGAGTGGCTGAAGAGGCACGCCTGGAAAGCGTGTGACCGTCAAAAGCGGTTCGCGAGTTCGAATCTCGCTCTCTCCGCAGGAAACAGAGCGAGATTCAAAGCGCAATAGGCGAAAGCAAGCGCGTTGGGTCTCGCTCTCTTTTCTCACGAATTATTTCATTCCAGTCCGGCTACTGAAGTTGATACGGACGCCCTTGTCATCTACCATCATGTCATTGCCTCCGTTGTTACCGTTGCTGACGGTAGGCTTGCGCTCACCGTCAAGTATCTCGCGGCACATGTTCTTGATGTCGGTAACACGCTGGAGGGTCTCCAGATTGTCGCCGCTGTAATGACCGGGAAAGAGGAAATGGATGTCATGCTGCTTCATATAGCTCTCAATGCGCTCGGCAGTGTACATCTCGGTGGAAAGGTTGGTGAATACCAGCAGGTTGGTAGAGCCGAAAGCGTCGCCGCTGAATCCATAATGTCTGGCCTTGTCGAAGAAGGTGGTGCTTCCTGCCGTATGACCAGGAGTGAAGATGACCTCTATCTCACGGCCGCCAAGGTCTATCACTTGGCCATCGTGAAGGTACTTGATCTGCCCCTTGTAGTTACGCATGTTGTTCGGTACGATGGGCATGTCGCCTGCGTTCAGATAAACCTCGGGGAAAGGGCCTACTCCACCCACATGGTCACCATGGGCATGGGTTGCCATCATGGTGACAGGCTTGGACGTAATCATTGCCACAATCTTGTCCAGCTCAGGAATGTGTGTCCCCGCATCAATAAGGAGTGCGCGTTCGCTGCCCTCAACGAGGTAGAGGGACTCATTATAGACTCTATGACCGTTGCCTATCCAGGTATGCTCGTCAAGCTGGCGGAACACCACTTCGTCATCCTGGTAAACGACCTTGCCGCGAAGGTCACGACTGTTAATTGTCTCCTGTGCCTCAACCGTATACGGCATCAGACCAAGCAGCACTGCTGCAAAAAAGATGTATGCTTTCATAAATAACGAATGAGTTCTTATGCTGTTAATACTACTATTTGAGCCATAATTACTTAAACTTTGTTGCAAATATAGTGCTTTTTAGGTATAAATGATTAATTTTGTGCCAAGTTTTGAGAATTTTTAGGATTTATGGGTAACACGAAGATAATTAACGGTGTATCTGACACCAAGGTGGAGCTGGAACATGCAGGGGTCGCAACTGTGATAGAGATAAGAGAAGCGGCTAAGAGCCAGGCGGCTGAGATAGCAAGTCTGATTATGACGGCAATGACTGATGATTGCTGCCTGTATTTCTGTGGTGACGGCTATGGACTGAAAGACTTCCGCAAGATGATGACACTGTTGGTGGAACGAGAAGATTCGCAGTATAGTTACAAGAACACGCTGGTTGCCCTTGATGAGGACAGAGTGGTTGGCATTTCTGTAAGCTACGATGGAGGGATGCTGCATCGGCTACGCCAGGTATTCATAGAGGCAGCCAAAGAGTATATTGGCAAAGACCACTCTGGAATGGACGACGAGACACAGGCAGGGGAGCTATATCTTGACTCTTTGGCCGTCATGCCTGAGTATCGCCGTCGAGGTATTGCCAAACTGCTGATAGAGAAGACAAAAGAAAAAGCAATTAGTCTGGGGCTGCCTTGTGTCGGCCTGTTGGTGGATCAAGAGAATCCTTCTGGAGCGGCATTGTATTATTCCGTGGGATTTCGGTATGCGAATGACGACATGTGGGGAGGGCACCCTATGAAACACTTGACATGGTGAAGAAGCAGCTTGTAACTATCGTCGTCTTGATGATTCCGATGGCTTGAAGCACATGTCGGGCTAACTAAGAAGAAAGGGAGCAACACCCCCGATGGATGCGGCTCCCTTTATGTGCTGAATCAGAATTCACGTTTATGACACTTCGATAGCCTTAGTGACCTTCTCCTTCGGCTCGGTCTTCGGCATCGTAATGGTCAGGATGCCATCCTCGACCTTGGCAGAGATCTGGTCCTTCACCACGTCGTCAGGCAGCAAGTAGTTCTGCTCATAGTTCGAATAGCTGAACTCGCGGCGCAGATAGTGATGATGCTTGTCCTCATGCTTGTGTTCCTGCTTGTTCTCAATGGCGATGGTGAGGTTGCCCTCGTCGTTGATGCCTACGCGGCAATATTCTTTCTTAATGCCTGGAGCTGCAAGTTCCATCGTGTAGGCCTTCTCACTCTCCTTGACATTGACTGCGGGTGCTGTACTGTTGGCACGAGGCATAAAATCAGTGTTAAAGAAATCATCAAACATTGTTGGGAACC
>JAEEGK010023692.1_pt1 | contig 12781 bp, 5 predicted proteins | sample 8958771 | NCBI WGS metagenome assembly JAEEGK01 (sample SAMN16246547, study PRJNA631951) | gut metagenome | biome: gut microbiome; feature: rumen; material: SC-attached | host: Bos | place: Iran: Karaj | collected 2018-10 | reverse complement strand
TTTAAATCTTTCATCCACTTGATCTAATAATCTTTTTACAAAAGATATTCATTCTTATCTTTTTTGAACTTCTTTTTATTAATTGATGAATATAATATTTTTAATTTTCTGACATTTATTATTTTTAAAAAATTAAAAAACAAATTATTTTTTACAAATATAACTAACAAATGATAAAAATAAATAAAATAATACAATTATGTCTGAAAATACAAAAAAAGGAAATGGTGAATTAACATATAGAGAAAAATTAAATACAACAATAGATTACTTAACAGAAGATAAAAGATCACCTTTTAAAAAAGCATTAAAAGAGCATAAATTTGATTCAGAAGTATATATTCCTCAAACAATGACAATAAATAAAGCAGAATACAGAAAAAAAAATTATTTATTAAACAGATTAGTAAAATTTAATTACGACTACTATATAAAAAAACAAAATTTAGACAAAATGCAAAAAGAAAATGATAAATTTACTAGACAATATACATTAGTAAAAAATGAAAATGAAGGAGTAAGAAATGCATACATTCATGATATAGAAGAAGTATATAAATTAAAAGGTTTTAATCCAAAAAATGTAACATATGCAAAAGATGAAAATGTATTTGATCCTTCACTTCTTTTAGAAGAAAAAGAAAAATATCCTATGACATGTAAAATTGAAGATAAAATTGATATTAAAAGAGATATTGCTTATTTAGATAAGTTTGAAAAATTAATTAAAGAAATGAAAGGTAAAAGTAAAGAAGAAGAAGAAGAAGAATTAGAAAAAAAAAATAATAATTTAGCTAAAAGTGTTACTTTTAATACTGATAAAAGAGATTCTATATTTGTTGATGAATATGCAAACGCAATGGAAAATGTTAAAAAAAAAATTATGGAAGAACTTAGAATTAAAAATATGTCTTTGAGACAATTAAAACAAATGAATTTTAATTTAATGAATGAAATTAAACAAACTAAAGATAGTTTAAATAATATTAATGATGATGAATTTTATGATAATAAAAAAAAAAAAAAATATATTGTTGAAGATGTTTTTCTTTCTTCTAAAGGAATGTTAAGAAGTGCTAAAAAAAGAAATGAACCAAAAGATATTGAAAATAAAAATATTTTACTTGAAGAAAATCAAAATATAAAACAAGAAAAAAAAAATGAAGAAATTATATTAAATGAAATAGATAAAAAGGAAGATAATGAAAATAATGAAAAAATAGAAGAAACAAAAATTGAAGAAGAAAAGAAAAAAATAAAAAGAAAATCACTAGTAACATTAACACAAAGAGAAAAGAAAGAAAGATTTGAAAAAGAAAAACTAAATAGATTAACAAGAGTATATCAAAATATATTAAAAACTAATTTTAAAATTGAAGAAAAAAATGTAAAAAATTATATAAAGGCATATACTGAAAGAACAATAACTGAACCAAATCCAAAATATGGAAGTAATTTACATGGATTTTTAAATGATTTTCATAGAAATATTACAAAAACAAATGTTCCTAATTTAACTTATGAAGTAATTGATGCAATGAGAGATATTAATAGAATAAATAAAAATTCTTTTGATTCAAAATATCAAAATACTCAACCTATTGAATCAATGCATAATCTTGAAGATTTATATGAATTAGATGAAAAAATCAATCAATTAGGTTATGATTATACTGAAGCTCTTCTTAATAGAAAAGATGCATAACTTTTAATTAGTATATAAATATAAAAAAATAATTTTTAGTTAATTCATTGAAAAGAATAAATATATTTTTGAAAAAAAAATTTAAATTAAATTGAATTTTATTTATTATTTTTATGGTAAAATTTTTTTCTTAGTTCATATGAATCTAAAAAATTAATTGCTTGATTCTCTTTTTTAAAATCAAAATAAATTTTTAAATTTTGATAATGACTATTATTTATTATCAATTTAATTATAGTTTTTTTCTTTTTAATATTTATTATATCATGAATATTCACATCATCAATTAAACCTAAATCTAAATTATTATTCAAATAATTTAGAATAAGAAAATCAATTTTTTTCATTAAAATGATACATTGATTATTTTTATTTAATATATTTTCATTTACTTTTTTTACAAAACAATCTATCAATTGATAATTAAATTTTTTAACCATTTCGTTAATATGATTTAAGGGTATTTTTTCAATATATTTGAATTTAAATTCTATTTTTTTATTTTTATCATCTTTTTTATCATTATTTTTAACATCATTAATTATTAATAAAGGACTATTAATATTTAAAGAATTATTTATTGATTTCTTTTTTTTACATAGATTACATTTAGGATCATGATTAAGTAAATTTATATCAAATTTTGAAATTAATTGATGAATTTCATTAAATCCTCCATAACAAAAAGATATATATGGATAATTACAATTTAACAAAGATATAAGTAATTTTTTTAAATTATCATATTCTTTTAACTTAAATTGTTTTCTTTTTGATATTTTACTTATTAAAGTTTCATTAATTTCTTTTTCAACTTTTATTTCTTTAGCCTTATATTTATTTATATTTTTTTTTTCAATATAATAATCATCTTCAAAAGATTCAAAATAATTTGTTTTTGAAGTCATAAAAATAAAATGATAATTTCCTTTATCACCTAAAAATCTTTCAGTAATTTTTTCTGTAAAATCATCACTTTTTAATTCATTTTGTTCTACCATAATCATTTTAGGTAAAAAACCAGTTTTTTCATTTTCATCTTCAAAAGTACCATATTCTAAAATTCTTAAATCTAAAAGAATATATTTAATATTTTTATTAATTTTCATATTACAATGTTCACAAATATGGTGTTTTGATTCATATTTATTGTTATTACTTTCTATATAATTGCAACATAAATCATCTGGACATTTTATAATTCCATTATAACAAATATAAAAAATTTCACTTGGAAATATTGGCATAGCAATTAATGAATTTGGTTTATATTTTTCATAACAATTTTCAATTTCATCAGAATGATATTTAAATATTTCTAATTTATTAGCTAAAATTCTAAAACTATAAGGTGTTTGTTTTCTTAATTCAATGGCAATTTGAAATATTTTCCCCATTTCATCAATATTATTTATTGTTAATTTTGTTATTATAAAAGGAATATTTATTTTATCTTCTTTTAAAAATTTTTCTTCATTGAATATCAAAAAAGCAACTGCAAAATAATGCATTAATAATTTATCATCTAATCCTATTAAAAAATTCCAAAAATAATATGTTAGTTCTAAGTCAAGTTTAGAAGAAAAAATTGTTAAAAACCAATTTGTTGCATACATTTCTGGTAAAATCATTAATTTATCAAATAAATTGTAAATTTCTGGTTTGTGATATTTCAATAGTAAATTAAGTAAACTTAATGAACTTTTTAAAGAAAAAATTGTTTTTTCATAATAATAATTTAAAACAAATTTATTTATTATTCCTTGAGATAACTGAAAAATATCTTCTAATGAAATATCTAATTTATATTTTAAAAATAATAGAGCACCTATAATTTCATTTAATCCTTGTTTATATTTAATATTATTATAATCACAATAACAATTAATAAGAAATTGTAAATTGTTTTGATAATCAGGGAATTCAGAAGATTCTTTACCTCTTGTTCTTAAAACATCTTTAAGAATAATTTTTTTATTTTCTATTTTATCATTTTCATTTACTAAATAATTTGTAAAAGAAATTTCTTTAGATTTTTTTATATATAAAATATCCTTCCATAAATTTATAGTTTGTAAAGATATATTGGCAATTTTTTTTTCTTTTTTTTCCATATTTTTAATTTTATTAATATTATTTATGTTAATAACAATATTTTCACTATTTTCTTGATTATTAATTTTAATATTTTCCTTTTTAATGCTATTATTATCAATTTTTTTATTTTTTTTTTGATAATTATTTTCTATATTTTCTTTTATAAATCTATTATTATTTTCAATATTTTCTTTTTTTCCATTATTATTATTTTCTATTTGATTAACATTTTTTTCTATAATAATATTTTGATTTTTATCTTTTTTATTTAATTCAAGGATATTTTGACTATTATTATGTTGTTGTATATTATTTTCCTTTTCTAATTTAATTTTTTCATTTTGTTTATTTTGACTGGTTTCAATATTTATGTTATTTGTTATGTTTCTATCAGTTTTAATCTTCTCTTTATTAATATTTTCATTTATTTTTGAATTAATAATTAATACTTCGAAATGTTTTACTGTTTTTTTTTGTATATTACTTGATTTCAAATTATTAATTTCTGGATTATTGTTTGAGAATAGTTTTACTTTTATATTCAAATCATTTTTTGAAAATTGATTATTTTCTTGAATCATAATAATTAAAATTAAATTTCATCTATCATAATAACTTATTTTATTAAATAATTTTAATGAATTTAGGAAAATTAAAAAAATTTATTATAATTTTTTTTAAATTTTTATAAATCTAATTTTGAATATTCAATAATAAATATTGTTTATATTGAAAAAAAATATCATCTAATATATTAACTTTTATTATGAGTACAATCATTTGTTGTAATATTATCTATACTTCTATGAATTTTATTATTAAAATTAATTTTATTTTCATTATTATTTTTATTTATAGAGTTATTAATTTTTGAAATGATATTATTTTTCTTTATATTATTCATACTTTTTGAACGATATGAAAAGCTTAATTGTTTATTACAAATATTATTATTATTACTATTTTTTAATTTTTCAATGTTGAATAATAAATTTCTTTTAAATCCATCATAAGAACTAAAATTTAAATTAGGATTTCTATCTATTGCTTTTTTAGAAATATTTTTTTTAAGATATTTATAAAAATTATAATCATCTAAAAGTCTCCTAGTATTAATAACTGGTTTTGCAGAAATAAAAATTTGTTTTAACTTTTCATTTTCTTTCTCTATATTTTTATATTTTACAAATTTATTATAATATAAACTTTCAAAAGCAGGACATTTTAATGGAATATTTATTGATTTATTATAAGGAGATGGATGAATTTTTACTTCACACATTTTTTTATATAATATTAAATTATTTATTTCAATTTGTCTATTTAATTCTCTTTGTATTTCTTTTTTACATCTTTTTTCTTTTAAAAATTTTGGTTGATTTGGAATTTTAGTATCTATTGATTTTTTTACATTTGTTAATCTTTCTAAATGACCTATATGTTCTTTTAGACGATTCCAATTATTGCAATTTGAATTTGAATAGATTATATTCCACATTTAAAATTTAAAAATTAATTATTTATATTTATATATATTTACTTATATAATTCATATTATATTATATTATATTTTTTTATTAATAAATTTAATCAAAATTTTTAAAATTTTTATTGAATTATAAATGGAAAACAGTTTAACAGAGTCTCAAGAAATTCATATTTATAGACATAATGATAAAAATAATAATGATATGATAGAAGAGGAACCTGAAAAAGAAATAAATCAAAATATAATATCAAATAAAGGAAATAAAGATGAAATAACAAAAAATTCTAACAATTCAGATGAAAAAATAAATAACCAGCAATCAATAAATAAAGATAATTCAATCCCATTAAAAAATAATTCTACATTACAAGAAAGGTTAAAACAAATATTCCAATCAAGAATTAATAAAATGGAAAATTTAGGAAAAAAAGAAATTCCAGAGGAATTAAAATATAATAGTGATGAAAGTTATAGTTCTGAAGATATTAATATTAAATCATGTCATAGAAATAAAGAACAAGAAGAAAAAATAAGAAATAGATTAAATAAAAAAAAAGAAAATGAAGAAGAAAAAGAAGTTGAAATAAATATTAATGATAATATTGAAATGAATGATAATGAATATGAAAAAAATGAATTTAATAATAATGAAGAAGAAAAAGAAATAAATGAAGAACAAAATATGAATAAAAAAAATGAAGAAGAAATTGAATTAGATAAAGATAATCCAATTAATATTTCATTAGAAAAAGAAATAGAATATAATAATATAGATATTAAAGATGAAGAAAATGAAGAAGAAAAAAATAATGAAGAAAAAGAAATTGAAATTTCAAATAATAAAAAAAAAGATAAAAATAAAGAAACATTTGAAGAAGAAAAATTCGAAAAATATGAAAATAGTGAAGAAGAAAAAAAAGAAAAAATAGAAGATGAAACAGAAATAAAAACCTCACATACAAATAATACAAATAATAAAAATGAAAATGAAAATGGAAAAATGAAATTAAAGGAAAAATTATTATTATTAATGAATAAAAAAAAACAAAAAGATGAAGAAGAAGAAGAACAAAAAGAAGATTTAATAAATAAAAAAGAAAATGAAAATGAAGAAGAAGAAAATGAAGAAGAAGAAATAGAAAACATAAATAATAATAAAAATATTTCTAAACCACCATCAAAATTTATAAGAGATGAAACAGAAGAAAATGAAGAAGAAGAAGAAAAAATTGAAGAATCAACTCAAAAAAAACCTGTTAGTGGATTAAGAAATATTATTGATATGTTAAAAGCAAAAAAATTAGAAAAAGAAAAAATGGAAGAAGCTAAAAATAAAAATAATAAAAAAGAAGAATTTTCTGAAGAAGAAAATAATGAAAAAGAAGAAGAAGAAGAAGATGAAGAAGAAGAAAGAAGAAGAAAAGAAGAAGAAGAAAGAAAAAAAAGAGAAGAAAAAGCAAAAGAAAGAAAAAGAAGAGCTGAAGAAAGAAAAAAAAGACAAGAAGAAGAAGAAGAAAAAAGGAAAATTGAAGAAGAAAAAGAAAAAAAAAGAAGAATAGAAGAAGAAGAAGAAAGGAGAATTTTAGAAGAAGAAAGAAAAAAATTAGAAGAAGAAGAAGAAGAAGAAAGAAGAAAAAATGAAGAAGAAGAAAAAAGAAGATTAGAAGAAGAAGAAGAAAAAAAAAGAATATTAGAAGAAGAAAAAAAAAGATTTTTAGAAGAAGAAGAAGAAAGAAAAAGAATTGAAGAAGAAGAAGAAAAAAGAAGAATTGAAGAAGAAGAAGAAGAAAAAAGAAGAATTGAAGAAGAAGAAAAAAAAAGAATATTAAGAGAAAAAAGAAAAAGATTTGAAGAAGATGAAAAGAAAAGAAGAATTGAAAATTTAAGAAGAGATGAAGAAAGAAAAAGAATTGAAGAAGAAAAAAGAAAAAAAGAAGAAGAAGAAAAAAAGAAAAAAAATGAAGAAGATAAAAAAAAAAAATTGGATGAAAGAAAAAAAGAAGATGAAAAGAAAAGAAAAAAAGATGATGATGAAAAGAAAAGAAAAAAATTTGATGATGATAGGAAAAAGAAAAAATTAGAAGATGAAAAAAAGAAAAAAGATGAAGAAGAAAAAAGAAAAAAAAAGATTCAAGATGATAAAAAAAAGAAAAAATTAGAAGATGAAAAAAAGAAAAAAGATGAAGAAGATAAAAAAAGGAAAAAAATAGAAGAAGATAAAAGAAAAAAAGAAGAAGATAAAAAAAGAAAAAAAGAAGATGAATTTAATAAAAGAAAAAAAAAATTAGAAGAAAAAGAAATAGAATATAATAATAATAATATAAAAAATAAGCAAGAAAAAATTCAAAAAACAGAACAAAAAGAAAAAGAGTTATTTAATAAAGATATATCAATAACATCAACAAATTATCGTAAAAAAGGTTCCTTTACAAATTATATGGATTATGAAAAAGAACCAATAATATTTGATGAAACACCAAATAAGAATGATAGATCTTTTGATAGTGGAAATACTTATCAAAAACCAAGTAATTCTTTATATTTAACTCAAACAAATGGAGGAAGAAGTTCAACTAATATTGTTTATACTAAAAAAGGTATGAGAGGAAGATCAAATGAAAAAATTAATAATAATAATAATATGAATAATAATATTAATAAAATAAATAATTATAATAATATTAATAGTAATTATAATTATATTAATAATCAGAATAAAAATTATAATAATGGATTTAGTAATAATAATAATTATAATAATGATTATTTTAATGGAAGTAATTATATTTCCCAAGATATGTCAAATAATTATGGAACTAATACTAATAATGTTAATATTTATTTAAATTCTATTAATGGAGGATTAAATTCATCTTATCAAGATTTTGGTTATAGAAAACCTACACAAATATATTGTAAAAGTCCAAATAGATATAATAGAAAGTCAACTACAATATTTGGTTCTCCAAAATTAACATATAATAATGTAAATAATCCATATGATTATTTTGAAAATAATAGAATTAGTAATGCAAGTTTAACTGGAATGAATAGTATGACAAATATACATAATTACACAAATATGGCAAATATGAATAATTCATTAACTTATAATAAAAATTATTATAATTATCATAATCCACAATCAATAAATAATCTTTCAATTAATTTAGAAGATTTAATGATTCTTGAAGAAAAATTATCTGAAATAATAAAATCTTTAAATAGAAATAAAATAATTTATAATGAATGTTTTGAATGGTGGAATTACTATTATAATTGTTCATTATATGGAACAATTGAAAAAGTTTTTAAAGGTGAAGATTCAGGAATAGTTCAATCAAGTATAAATTATGAATTATTAACAATAATGATATGTTATGATATATCATATGATCAAAATAATTTATCAGAAGTTTTAATAATGGTAAATGCAGTATTAAATTTAAATCATAAAAATTTATTAATTATTTGTGAATATATATTAAGTAAAATATCAAATGATAGTTTAGGAAATACTTGGGTATATAAATTAAAAAATATAGTATCAACATCAAAAAATAATTCAGAAGACAATGATTACATATCATATAATGGAAGATCACTTAGTTTAATAGAAAAAATAAAATATAATACAAGTTGTATTTCAAATGATTTAAGAATAATATTAAAAAATTATACAAAATCAAAACAATTAGAAAACTTAGTATCATTATATAAAACAATAAATGATAAAAGTTATGAAGAAATAAATAAATTTTTCAGAGAAAATATAATGAGAGTTGAAAACCCAAATGCAAGTGTTTTAGCCTCAGTAGTTTTAAGAGAAAACTCAAATTTTTATCCAGTAGAACCTCCATATTTAAAAACAAAAAATTTAAAAAATTATACTTTAGTATTAGATTTAGATGAAACAATAATTCACTTTAAAGTAAATCCAAACAATGACTCAGAAGGAGTATTAAGAGTAAGACCAGGAATATTTGAATTTTTAGAAACTTTAGGAAAATATTATGAAATTATAGTATTTACTGCAGCAACTCAAGATTATGCTGATTTATTAATTGATGCTATTGAAGAAAATAAAATATATTTTGATTATAGATTATATAGACAACATGCAGTTATTATTGATAATGATTTTGTTAAAGATTTAAATCGATTAGGAAGACCTTTAGATAAAATTATTATTGTTGATAATATGCCTCAAAATTTTAGACTACAAAAAGAAAATGGAATAAATATTAGAGCTTTTTGGGGAGAAGATCCTTATGATACTGCACTTATTGAATTAACATCTATTTTAGTTAATATAGCTAAAGAAGGAGGAGATGTTAGAAAAAGTTTAGCTAAGTATAAAGATGATATTGTTAAGAAGGTGACTACGAATATTTCTAAAAATAATAATTAATTATTAGTTTAATTTATTTTTTTTATATTTATTATAAGTAATATTTTGAAAACAAATGTTTTATTTTTTTTAATATTTTATAATAAGTTGATTTTAGAAATTAATAATTTAATGTTATATAAATTAATTTTTTAATCATAACTAATTATAAAATTATTAAATATCTTTCATTTTTATCTTTTTTTTTTTATTTATCAATTATATAAAATCATTTAATTTATTTATCAATAATAAAACCTTAAAAATTAATTGAATATTTTTTAATTCTTTTCAAGAAAAAATATTTATTTAAATTTTTTTATTTATTTTTTAATAAACAATAATTATTATTTAAAAAATTTATCAAATTCAATCTTTTGATTTAATATTAATATCTTGTTCGCTTTCTGATTGTTGGTCTAATAAATCAAATTCTAAAGTCACTAATCCATACATTTTACTTTTCTTTTTTACTTTATGTTCAGCCAATAGTATTTGAGAATTAGCTACTTTAATTTCAAAAGAGAAATATCCATCTTCTCTATTGCTTAAACCTTCTAATTTTTCATTTTCATTATTTATAACCTTTTCTCCTGAAATTGTAAAGAAATAATATTCACCAGAAACACTTACTTTACATTTTAATCCTTTAACTGATCCATTCATAGCAAATTGAATTACAAAAACATTTTTTTTATTTTCTTTTTCATCTTTTTTTATAAAATATCTATATTTTGGTTTATATTTTGTTCCAACAAATAAATTCATTCCTAATTCATCAATTAAACATTTTTTTAATTTAAATTCTTTTCCTTCTTCAGCAGATAATTTAATATACTTATCTTCAATTTCAATTTTATCTATCTTATCAATTGGGTCTTCCATAATATCTTTTGATACTTTAACTAAGAATTCTTTAATTTTTTCTTCAATTGGAAATTTTTTAATACCAACAAAAACTACAATTTGATTTTTAATATAATCAATTGTAGTTTTATTATAATATTTACCTGCTTCTGTTCCTTCTTTTGCCATAATTAAATGAACAATATCTTGTTGTACTTGGTTATTATCATCATCATCATCATTAAACTCTTCTGTATAATAAATATAATTATTATTTTCTTTATCTTTTTCTGTTATATCATCAAAAATAATCATATTATTCGCTTTTAATTTAAAAGTTAATGATAAAAATAAAGTATCCTTTATATAATTTTCAACTTGTTCTTTTTTTTCTAAATTTTTTAAATTATGTATAATAAATATTCTTTTATCTCCACATTCTTTTTTAACTCTATTTAAAAATTTTTGATCTGTATAAGTTAATTGTCCAACAAGAACAAGTAAAATATTAGCTTGAGTTAAAACAAATCTTTGTAAAAAATATTCAGTCATTTGTCTATCTTTTGCTAAATCAGTAACTTCTTCAAGATATTCTTTTTCACTTAATTCATCTTTTTTTTTAGATAATTTATAAACATCATTCTCAACTAAAGGAGTTTCAAAACCTGCAGTATCAAGAAGAATAATATTTTGTTTATCAATTGTAGGATATATTATACTTAAACCTCTTGTTTTACATGCATATCCTTTAGGAATCTCTTCTCCAGATATTTTTCCAAGTATCCATGATTTACCTTTATTTTGATTTCCAATAACTGATACAACAACACTTGGTTTATTTTTCTTTTCCTCATATCTTTGTTTTCCTTTATCTGTAAATTCTTCTTCCCATCCTTTATCTAACAGTGATTTCATTGCATTAATATCTATCACTAAGTCATAAATGTCTGTTGGTTCTTTTTGCATTATTTATTTTTATTTATTTTAAAATTTATATAGTTAATTTAACTATTTTTAAAAAGAAAATTTGAAATTGTTTGATAATATGAATATTAATTGATTGACATAATATTTATTATAATTAAAAATATATATTTATTTTAATTGTGCATTGAAAATATTGATTTTATTATTTATGATATTTCTCAAAAAAATAAATAAAAAGTAACAGAAAAATTAATAAGTTAATTTCAAAATAAAACATATAATTTTATTTTATTTAAAGAATAAAAAAAAATAAGAATATTAAATTTATTTTTTAATCAGAAAAAATTTGTCTATCAAAAAAAATTATAATTTGATAATGGCAAAATTAAAAAATATGATATTTAAAATTATCCATTAACAAATATAAATGATATAATTAATAATAAATTTGAAAATAAAAATATAAAAGTTTAATAGCTAAATTAGTCTTCTTTTTAAACATATAATCAAACATAAAGATTTTAATTATAATAATTTAAAGAAAATATAGATTTAAATCCAAGAAAATAAATTATATAATAAATGTAAAATTTTTACATTCTATATAAATGATATTAAATTAATTATAAAGGTATGTTTTTAATTAATAAATATAAAGATAATAAATATAGAAGATATTTTTTTGCTTTAAAGATTCTTATTAAATTATCAATTTAAACACATTTTTTAAGTGTAAAGGAAAATTTAATATTAAAAATATCAATTTCTTTATTATTCTATAATGAATAATAAATTAGAGATTTGTATTAAAAGAAATGTATATTATGATATAAATTATATCAATTATAATATTTGAAAATAAGATATTTTTTTAAACAGTAAAATATTATAATTTAATTTGTTTTATAATTAAATTATTAAAAAATAATATTAAAATAATAACAAATATGGAAGTTAATAAAAAAGAATCAGATAATGAAATCCTTGATAATGTATAAAACTTTTTTTAAAACAAAAAATAGTTATATTCAATAATATCTCCTGAAGCTTTAGAAAATAGCAAAATAACAAATTTATTAAATGATCAATTAACAATAAAAATCAAAGATTTATTAGAAATGAAAGAAATATTAAAATTTATTCAAACAAAAGAAGAACTTATTCCTTTATTAAACAAATGTGATTTTTTAAAAATTTCCAATGATTCTGAAACAATAACATATGATTTACCAGAAGGATTAACAGTTTTTTCTATATTAAACATTCCTTCAAAATTAAATAAAACTGAAGTTGAAAAACAAATTGAATTAGATAATTTACAATTTAG
>JAEEGK010023691.1_pt1 | contig 12782 bp, 8 predicted proteins | sample 8958771 | NCBI WGS metagenome assembly JAEEGK01 (sample SAMN16246547, study PRJNA631951) | gut metagenome | biome: gut microbiome; feature: rumen; material: SC-attached | host: Bos | place: Iran: Karaj | collected 2018-10 | reverse complement strand
GATTGGCCCTGATGGCCTATTCCACGAACATGAAGGTGCCGCTCATACTTTCGCTGGCGATCCTAGAGGCGATCGCCATCATGATCCTAGGAAGCGGGATGATCTCCATCATGGGGGGCCGGTCCGAGCCCGCCCTGTGGGATGGGGTGATCCTGTGGTTCGACATACACATGACCGTCGACAGCTTCAACAAGGCGTGGCTGATCTTCTTCCGTGCGATAGCCGGGGTGACGCTCATGCTGTCGTTCGCAAGCTCGACGCCCATACCTCATCTCGCCCAGGCCATGAGGAGCCTGCACTGCCCTGCGGAGATCACGGAGCTCATTGTCCTGATCTACAGATACGCTTTCCTCCTTCTGGAGAAGTTCCTCGTGATGCTCGACGCCGCGCAGTGCCGTCTCGGCTACAACGGCTCCATGACCGCGATAAAGTCGTACGCAGGCGCCATGACGGGGACTTTCATATTCTCGATGGAGCTGGCCGACAAGTCCGAGGCCGCGCTCGCCTGCCGCAATTATAACGGCGTCTTCCCCGTGTTCCATCCGCCGAGGAAGATGTCCGTGAAATGGGTCGTGGTGTCCATCGGCCTGGCAGCCGCGCTTTATGTGATCGGGCTCTGGACCGTCGGATGGATAAACATGGCGGAGCTCTTCGCGCCGCTGTTCGGATGGGTGATATGATGGCATTGTTCGAACTCGACGATGTTACGTTCAGCCACAGCCCCGCCTTGCCGCCGGTCATGGACGGGTTCAGCCTCTCGGTGGACGAGGGGCTTCGCACGGCGATCCTCGGCGCCAACGGGGCCGGGAAGACGACCTTCTTCTACACGCTCACCGGCGTCAACAAGCCGCAGAAGGGGCAGGTCCTGTACAAGGGCGCCCCGGTCGAATACACCAAGGAGGGTTTGAGGAACTTGAGGTCGGAGGTGGCCGTGGTCCTTCAGAATCCCGACGAGCAGATATTCTGCTCTCTAGTGGAGGAGGACGTGGCATTCGGCCCTCTCAATCTGGGCATGAGCACCGAGGACGTCGAGGCCAGGGTTGCCAAGGCGCTTTCGGACGTGAGGCTCACGGGATTGGAGAGGCGTCCGCTCCAGCAGCTGTCCGGAGGACAGAGGAAGAGGGTCGCGATAGCCGGGGCCTTGGCGATGGATCCCCGCGTGATGATAATGGACGAGCCCACCGCGGGGCTGGACCCTCAGGCGTCCATGGAGGTCATGGAGATCGCGGAGAAGCTCGCATTGAGGGGGGTCACCGTCCTTATCTCGACGCACGACGTCGATCTGGCATACAGGTGGGCCGAGGTTTCCGACGTCCTCTGCAAGGGAAGCGTCGAGCATTCGGGCAACGCCGAGGAGTTCTACTCCGATGCGGAGAGGGTATATGCGTGCGGCCTTCTGGCTCCCAGCGTATTCTCTATCAACCGCGAGGTCTCGGCCATGCACGGGAAGGATCCGAAGCCGTATCCCCGCTGCCCTTGCGAGCTGTTGGCCAAGTTCGGCGGGTCCAAGCGCTCCGGAAGGGTCAGGTTGGTCCCTGCCGGACCTGAAGAGGCCGTGAACGCCATGGGGTCCGCTATGAAGGACATGAAGGACGCATGCTCCTGCATCTACGGCCCTGATGTCAGGCGCGTCCTGGGAGGGTCCGCGGACGTCGCGTTCGACGGAATGGACGTGTGCTTCTCCCGCGCCGTCGAAGGGAAGGACTCGGTTCTTGCATACGATCCCGTGTACGAGCCGTTCGTCCGGGGGCAGATCGACAGGCTCAAGGAATTCGGATTCGACGTGGAGGCGGTCTGATGGCAGATACGATATTGGAGGCGCGGGACGTAGTCTATTCGTACAGCAGGAAGGGGCCGAAGGTCCTGGACGGCATGTGCATCAAGATAGACAAAGGGGTGAAGACGGCCGTCCTCGGGTCCAACGGGGCGGGGAAGTCCACTCTCTTCAGCGTCCTAAACGCGTTGTACAAGCCTCAGAGCGGCACGGTCCTGTACAAGGGGGAGCCGCTGTCCTACAGGCACAAGGGCGTCATCAAGATGCGCTCCGAGGTGTCCATACTGTTCCAGAACCCCAACGACATGATGTTCAAGCCCTATGTGGAGCAGGACGTGGCCTACGGTCCGGAGAATATGAAGCTCCCCAAGGACGAGGTGGACAAGAGGGTCGAGGAGGCCTTGTTCACCGTCGGGATGGAGGAGTACCGCAAGTCCCCGATAATGAAGCTGTCATACGGGCAGAGGAAGAGGGTCACGTTGGCAGGCGTCCTCGCTATGAGGCCCAGCGTCCTGATCATGGACGAGCCGACGGCGGGGCTGGATCCGCAGATGGCCTACGAGGTCATGGAGATAGCCGAGCAGCTGCATTCCTCCGGCGTGACGGTGGTCATGTCCTCCCATGATACCGACCTGGTGTATTCGTGGGCCGACGAGATCCGCGTCCTCGGCGGCGGAAGATGCGTATATTCCGGGCCTCCCGAGGATTTCTACGGAGACCGCGCGGAGGTTCAAAGGGCGGGACTTATGCCCCCGTCGGTGTTCTCCATAAACGAGGCGCTGTCCAGATCCGGGGCCTTCCCGTTGGAGCCTCTTCCCAGGACCAGGGCGCAGCTATCGGTCAAGATCTCGGGAAAGGGCGACGCGTACGGGAGAATGCACGTGATCCTGGCGGACCCGGAGACCGACGTGCCCGGTTTGATAGCATCCTCAGGCCTGAAGGGCATCAGCACGGGCGTGTGCGGCATATCGGCTAGGATGGCCGCAGAGTCGTCCGGGTTCAAGGCGGACTTCCCATACAACGGGCCGGAGAACTGCGTGTCCAAGTGCATGACGGGCCAAGACTCCGTCCTGATATGCGACCCGGCTATGCTGGGCGTGGCGGAGTCGTCCGTGAGGTTCATAGAGGCCAACGGATACGGTTCGATAGAGACTGACGTGGTGAATCCAGGCCTTTCGGACCGAGGTCTGTCTCGGCGACGGACAGGACGCGTCATTAAGGCCGTCTGTCCGATCGCCGCTTTTCAAATCGCTTCCGGACGTCCACGGGTCGGAATGCGGAAACGACTCAGACGCGTATTGCGGCGGCGCAAGCCGGAGCGGTTTGCGACAAGTTGGTTGAAACGCGTTTATGTTTTGTCATAAATGACCGAGAGATTCTCGAATCGCGTTCATTATCGACAGATCATGGCCCTATCGCCCGGTTCCTTGTTGCAAGTTCGGAGGATCAGGGCGGTCAGCCACGATTAGTTTAATTAACTGGTGAATCAGTCGTGAAACCGGTGTTCGTGAGCGCGTCGGTCCGAACAGCACGGAGGACTATCAGATGAGGCCGGTTGCTGCATTGGCGGTGGCATTGATCGCGTTGCTGTCGTCGTCATTCATTTCAATCGCCGACACGGGTTCGGCTGATTCGGCACATGAAAACGACGAGTTTCCGTTCTACGAGGGGATGGAGGAGCATGTCCTTTCGTCCATCGATGTGATCACCGAAGTGATATCCAAGCGCAGCGACAATCTGCCGTTGCCCTCAGGCATGGTTTCCATGTTGGAGGCGGTGGTCGAAGACGATGCCGAAGATTCTCAAGCGGCGCAGGTCGCCGGCCATGTCCGTTATGCCGAGGACGTCGAAATCGAGGCGCTGCGCATCCTAGGCGGCGCCGAGGTCGTGGTCGAGGACGGCGTGACCGTCACGGTCCATAGGCTTTCCATCGAATCCGGCGGGAAGGCAATCTCGTTCTCCACGATCGGGCAGGGCCGCATCGTCATCGGCTCGCTGTCGATGGAGGGTCTGGTCATGCCACTGCCCAAGATCACGGTGCGGGCTGACGACGCGTCCATCGAATCCGTCTATCAGCGCGACGGCGAGGAAAGGTCCTTCCTGCTGGACGTCTCGTACATTCAGGACATAGCGGTGACGATCGGCGATTACACGACGGTCTATTCATCTGAAGAGCGGGCGGACATCCGCATGTCGATAAGCCTCGACCTCACGGATTTCAAGGGCCATGTCAACGCGCCGGGCCCCCAGTCCACCATCGACAGGCTGCTGAGGTACATCGGCTCCCTGGACCTCATCTGGCTGGATCTGGAGATAGACGTCGGGGGGAGCTACGGAGTCGCCGACTATCCTACCCCGTTCCAAGTCACCGACATGAGGCTGGCGATAGATTCCCACAAGGATCAGGACGCTCCGTACTACAGCGTGGAGCTGTCCATCGGGAATGTGCGCATCTATCCCGTGGACAATTCGAACATGCGCATATACATGGAGCTGCCTGCCACGAAGATGAAGGACGGAAGCAGGCCGACGATGGACAGGTCGGAGGAGTTCAGGCTTACGGCGGACTCCATCAAGGTGGACCGCGTCGAGCCGGACGAGCCTCTGGACGTGCATGTGGAGGATCTCGATATCGAGATGGCCTCCGGCTCCGACTCCTTCGTGTCCCTGTCGATGAAGAAGATGGCGTTCAAAGGAATCGAATACGATGAGAAGGGCGCATTCAGGGTCGACACGACCGTCACGGATTTCAAGACTAGGTTCGACGGCACGGCGTCTGAAATCCTGGACGACATGAACGGGTTGATGAAGAGGATTCTTTCTCTCGACGTCGTGGAAGGGGTCGTCACCTTGGGGAAGACCGAATACTGCAGGTATGACGCGGACGGAAACACGTTCCAGAAGGTGACAGTCAACGGCCTGGACATGAAGGTCAGGTTCGCCATCCCCCAGTTCCGCATCCATTTCCATCTGGACTCCTACGAATACGTCGATCCCGGCAGGGACCTGTCGTCCGGTCCGATAGATTTCGAGCTGTGGGCGGGCATAGACACTGGATTCGACATCTGGGGCATCGACAGCATCAAGGGCCTGCTGAGGATCCTGAGCATGAGGTCCGTCGCAGAGGTGAGCCTCGAAGGCGACCATGGCTACAGCTACGTTCTGGGCAAGGGGGAGGCGTTCTTGATAGCCCTCGCCACCGAAGGGCTGGTGCTCAAGTGCGGGGACGACACCGTGAGCTTCGACAAGGCGTCCGTCATGGGCCTCTCGCTGAAGGACGGCATCGAGATCAGATACCTCAGGATGACGGACGGGGATGCCGCCCATAAGATTCCCAGCAGCCTGCGCGGCAAGCTCACCGATGAGACGATCATAGAGCTGTCCAACTCGCTCGGGCTGCAGAAGCTGTCCGGAAATGCGAGCATATCGGTCAATACGGACATCGACAAGAGGGAGGCGGGCCTGTACCGCATAGACGTCTACAGGAACAATCTGGAACTGACGCAGCACACCGTCGGCGACGGATGCATCGTCTTCAAGACGGACAGCATGGGCACGTACGCCGTGTCCGGCCCGTTGAACGAGCCCGAGAAGACGGCGACGGCCGTGGCGCTTCTGGCGTTGGCCGTGGCGCTCGGGGCGGCGACCGTGCTGATAGGCAGACGCCGTTTCGCCAATCGGAAGGGGTGAGAGGATGGACTGGGAGAAGACCAGGGCAAGGACGAAGATAGCCTTCGACATCCTCTCATTGCTGGTAGGGGCGATACTGGGCCTGGTGATGATCGGCCAGGGGCTCCAAAGGATCTCCATGGGATTCGACGGCGATGCGAGCATCCTGTATTACCTCGGCAATTCGATAATGATCCTGGGCGGGGCGTCCGTCGTCATTTTGAGCATCAAGGACAGGGTGAGGATGACCGGGGCGTATGCGCTCACCCTAGGGCTTTCCCGTCTATGCCTCCGTTGCGGGGACATATGCTCGACCACCGAGATCTACGTGATCATCTTCGAGCTCGTGTTCGTCGCGCTGGCATTGAACCTCGCCCGCATCGGGTTCCATTTCGCCAGGGGGAACGTGGTCAGCCGCACGTCGCTGATAATGACGGCGTCCATAATGGCCAGCACGGACCTGTTCCTGATCGTGGCGGAGGATTATGTCGAACAGTTCTCCGCCTATCTGCCGTTCGAGATAGATCCGTACTACTTCATGCTGAACTTCCTGATGTACGTCGCACTGGTCGCGCTTCTGGACACCAAGGTCATCCGTGACAACACGGTGATGGCCAGATACACCCTGGTACTCGACAGGATACGCGCGGCCCACTCGCTGGAGGAGGGATCGTACATCTACGACGACGTCGCCAGGGACCTCCTGAACCGTTCGGGCCCGTCGTGGAGGCGCATCGACGACGGCTTCGTGCAGTCGGAGATCGTCTTCGACATCTTCACAGGCGATCTGAGGTCCACCGCGGTGGTCCAGATATGGAAGGGGAAGGAGCCCCTCTTCATGACCGTGATGCACGAGGGCGACTCGATTTTCAACGCCAACAGGTTCAGGGTCGACAGGTTCACCGAATCCGACGGCATGCTGCACGGAATCGGGAAGGACGGAACGAAATTCAGCGTCCTCATCAGAGGGAGGGATCCGAATGAATTCTAAGGGATGGTGGAAGAGCCAAGCCGGCATCAAGACCGTCAACAAGGTCCTGGTGGCGGCCATGGGGCTGTTCATGATAGGCATGGCCATAGCCGGGACCATAATGACGCTGGAGGAGCCGCTGATAGGCGTGGACTGGGGCTACATGCTGATGCCGGTCTACGCCTACTCGGGGGTGGTGGTCCTCCTCTCCCTGGACAGGCCCCTTAGATTCGCCGTCTTCATGGCCGGGGTGACCTTCGGGGCGATGAACATGTTCCAGCAGCTGATTATACTGACCCAGATAGGGACGGTCCCGTCGGCCGTGCTGGCAGTGATCATGGATCTCGCCATGATAATCAGCTCGATCCTCTGCCTCATGGGGGACCGCTACGGATCCCTGCGTCTTCTCGGAATATGCCTCATCAGCTTCGTGACGACGTTCTCGGCCCAGATCATGGACGTCCTGGGCGTCACGGACTACATGCTCGGGTACACGACCTTCTGGTGGATGATCGTGGAGTGCGTCTTCCTCTTGGTGTTCATGATAGTGCTGCTGAGGCCCGGAATGCGCGAGGAGTCGGTCAAGAGCAGGATGAGGAAGGGCGTCATAGTCGTCGGCTCCAAGCTGGTGTCCGAACCGTCGGTCTCCATCGGATCGAAGGACGTGAACGCCTTGACGGGGTCCGATACATCCGGCTGGACCGTGAACGGCGATGCCGATCCGATAGAGTCGGAGTACACGGCCGAGGTCCGCGACGGAAAGAAGATCGTGTACTTCACGTCCTGCAGATGGAGGGGGGACGACGTGATAAGGGTGAGCATCGTGCCCGACATCAAGTACAGGCTGTACGGAAGCGGATTCGTTCTCAGGGGGCACACCATAGAGGAGTCCGGCGGCGCCAGGTACCTGCGCCTATACGGCGACGACGGGTTCTTCCTCAGGATATTCATCGAAGAAGGCGATCTGCGCAGGCCGACGGAGGACGATGACGATTACTTCGAACCGGTCGAATACGTCGGAGACAAGGTCATCACAGGTTGAAAACGAAGGACGGGGCTACCGGGCCTCGTTTGCTCCCGCAAGGGCGGGTGGCGCCTCGTGCAGTCGAACGGAGGATCCTCGGGAGGTCCTGTCCGGACATGCGCAGAGGATTCGAGGCGCGCCGGATTGATGCAGTCTTCGCGGAACTGCCTGATCGTACGAGCGGGGGCTTTCTACAAGGGCGATAGAAAGGTGGGATGGCGTCGAGAGAATGCAAAACGCATCGGGCCAGACAAATCGGGCGCTTCGCCGCATGGCGGAGTTTCTTAGAGTCGTTCGCCAATCTCCTTTCGCTATGTTTTGCAGAAATCGGCATTCTTGAATCCATTCTACTCTTGAATCACAGGCAACTTTGCTGATTGTTCGCAGGGCTGGAACCGCTTTACGATAATGCGCTGTCGCCAGCTGCCAATCATTATATATGGATACATCTTAGTTTCTTATGGATATATAATCCAAGTGAAGATTATGGACTCAAAAACGACGAAAATCCTCGCAGTCGTTGTGATTGCGGTCGTTATCGCCGCCGCTCTGACGGTCTTCTTCGTCATGAACAACAAAGACGACAAGGGGAAGACCAGTCTGGGTTCCGGAAGGCTCCTGGTCTACGGCAACGCGGACAACGACGACTATTACGACGAGGCTGATGTAAATCTTATAAAGAAGATCGCTGACTCGGGAACTTGGGATTCCACGAAATATCCCTTCGCCGATGCGAACTACGACGGAAAGGTCACTCAAGACGATGTTACGTACATGCAGAATTTCCTGAAAGGCGGAAAGGGCAAGATGTATTACATCGACCACTACGGGAACACGTCCTACTTCAACTACCCCCTCGGGGACAGGAAGATCGCCGTCGTCGGATCCTCTAGTGGAGGATATCACGGACTCATCGCTGGGCAGATGCTCGGATTCTACGATAAAATCACCGCGGCCGACAGCAGCCTGCGCACGATGGACGAGTCTATCTACCCCGGTGTCAGCAAGCTTAAAGACATAGGGAATTACAACTCCGGCGACATCGACACAACGGTCGAAAACATCATGACTGCGGGCTGCTCCGTGGCGCTCGGAGGAGTCTACCAACCGGTCTACGATGCCATGCATCAGATTCCCGGAGAGTATGATTACATCCTCCTCTACACCTCGGCCTTCATCGCCACGGGCGGCGGACCCGACGTGGTGGCCAAGACCATGACCATGGGCGTCCTTCTTGACTGTGCGGACGAGGCCAGGGAGTACGTCAGGTACTATGACGACCTCCAGTCCCAGGTCAAGAAAGCTGCCAGCGAACTCAAGAACATGTCCTATGTCATCTGCTACAACACCAAGAACGCCGTAACGACGCACATCGATACGGTCGCGAACGACGGTTCGTGCGCCGGCGACACCTGGATGATCTACAATCACCTTCCGATGACGGACATCGCGGACCACTCAGGCAAGAACTACTACGAGGTGGACATCGAGACCGTTCTGCAGTGGGACCCGGATGTTATATTCGTGGTGGTCTCCGGCAATACCGCGGAAACGGCCGAAGAAGCCAAGGCCGTGTTCGAGGAAAGGGCAGCGTACTTCTCAGAGAGCAGGGCATACAAGAGCGGAATGGTGTTCGGCTCGTACTACGCCGTGATGGGAACGGTCATCGGAGTGAGTCAGCTCAATTTGCTGGCATCGTATCTCTGGCCCGGATCCTTCAACGAGGAGGCCGGATGGGACACGCTCCAAAAATGCCTGGATGACACCTTGATCAACCACATCGACGTGAGGAAATCCGGATACACGTATCTGTACCGTATGAACGCCAAAGCCTGATCAAACGCGGTTCCGGGAACACCGGGACCGCACATTCTCCGAATTTGATAATGGGCCTCCTCACAAGGTGATTTAGTGGAAGATTACGAAGCCGATCCACGCATCAGCAGAATCGTCAGCCGCAAGGTCACGCGGTGGCTGAGCGAGGATGCAGACATAGAACAGCAAGAAGAGAGTTTCCTGGATTACAAGAGGTACGTGGCCCGCAAGTGGGTCTTCATGGCCATCTGCGTCGTGGTCATCGTACTAGTCATGGGGTTCGCCGTCACATACGGGACATACGACATAGGGTTCATGGAATCATATCAGATAATCTGGGACCATCTGACCGGTAATATCACCAACACGACGAAGGACCATATAATCGTGAACCTGCGCATGCCGCGCGTCGTTGTGGGCATCGTGGCCGGAGCGGGACTGTCTGTGGCCGGAGCGGTAATGCAGAGCACCCTGATGAACCCCCTTGCCGACTCGTACACTACCGGCGTGTCCTCGGGCGCTTCGTTCGGAGCGACCGTCGCCATGACGTTGGGGATGACGGCGGCATCAGGTTCACAAGCCATAGTCATCAACGCATTCCTTTTCGCACTGATCCCTACGGCGATGATCATCTCCGTCTCGAAGATGAAAAACGCATCCCCTACGACGATGATAATGGCGGGGATAGCCATCATGTACATCTTCAACGCCTTCACGACCGTCATGATGCTCTGGGCCGACGAATCTACCCTGGCGGAGGTCTACCAGTGGCAGGTGGGCACCCTTGCGGGGACGACCTGGAGCGAGGTTCCGATAATGATAGTGGCGGTTCTGGCAGGGATCGTCGCGGTCCAGCTCTTGTCCAGGAAACTCAACGTCCTGGCCACCGGAGACGATACCGCAAGGGCCTTGGGAGTGGACGCTTCGAAGATGAGGATCATACTCCTGGTGATCGTCGCCCTCGTGTCTGCGGCCGTGGTCAGCTTCACCGGATTGATAGGATTCGTCGGACTGGTGACCCCGCATATCGTGAGGATCTTCATAGGCGCCGACAACAGATACCTGATTCCTGCATCGGCTATCGCCGGTTCGGCGTTGCTTGTGACCGCAGATCTTCTGGGAAGGGCGATCCTCTCGCCGGTCGTGCTGCAGGTAGGGGTTGTAATGGCCTTCATCGGAGGCCCCATGTTCCTGTGGCTTCTGATGAGAAAGAACACCAGGGTCTGGGGATGATGACATGACGAAGATCGATCTGAATCACGTGTCCTTCGGATACAACGCATCGACGCCTGTGCTGAAGGACGTCACCTTCACCATGGACCGCCCAGGCCTGTACTGCATCATCGGACCTAACGGAGTCGGGAAGTCCACCCTGGTGAAGTGCATCAACAAGCTCCTGGAGCCCACTGAAGGGGACATCACGATAGACGGCAGGTCCGTCAAGGACATGACCATCAAGGAGGTCGCCGACTACGTCGCGTTCGTCCCCGCGAACTCCTTCGACTGCTTCTCGATGCCAGTCATCGACACCATCCTGATCGGCAGGCACAACAAGCAGAAGTGGCGCACCACCGCGAGAGACCTGACCATCGTCCACAAGGCGATGGACATGCTCGACCTCGAGTCTCTGGCTATGCACGGGTTCAACGAGCTCTCCGCGGGGCAGCACCAGAGGGTGGCCCTGGCCAGGGGACTGGTCCAGGAGACCCCGGTCCTGATCCTGGACGAACCGACCGCCAACTTGGATGTGAAGCATCAGGTCTACGTTGCGGAGATGCTGAGGGACCTGTCTATACGCAGCGGCATCACCGTGATCATGATCTGCCATGACCTGAACATCGCGGCCAGATACGCGCATCAGATCATAGTCATGGCCCCTCCAGGCGTCGTCGACTGTGTCGGGACCCCCGACGAGGTCATCACGGAGGACGTCATCCGCAGGATCTATGGGATAGACTGCGAGATCGTGACTTTCGAGAATAGCCCCCATGTCATCCTGAAGTCCACGTTCGGCGCTGACGAGGATGCGCTGGACTGGGGCGAGGAGAGCTGAGAAAGCCTTCAAACCTCCCGGCGGCCTTGGCCACCGGGTCCTTTCATGATATCGGAGCAGCAGGGATGCGGGATTTTCGCTGCTCGGAGGAGTGCAACGAATTCCAGATCTCAGAAGGTTAAAAAGCAGGCGTTCTGCGCCATAGTGGGACCAAAATGGTGTGGATCTTGTATAATCTCTACAAAACCACTTAGCATCATTGTGGAAAACCGGCAGCCATTCTGCGTTTTTAGCGGGAGATCCGAATTCGATGGCGCGGAGCCACCTCCATGCCATGATGGCGGACAGAAGGTAAAGATGGCGCCGAGAGAGAGATTCGAACTCCCGAGGATTGCTCCAGCGGTTTTCGAGACCGCCGCCATACCGGGCTTGGCTATCTCGGCTTGTCCGAGCGATTAGGATTACATTATTTAACGTCTTGGTCAATCGGGCGCACATGTCCGACGTGGTCTTAGAAGTCAAGAGGGCGAAGGAGGCATCCATCTCGATGGCGGTGTTGCCGACATCCGTCAAGAATGCCGCGCTGGAGGCCATGGCTTCGGCGCTGGACTCCCGCAGGGCGGAGATCCTGGAGGCGAACGTCAGGGATCTGGAGGCTGCGTCCGCCATGCTGAGCCGCGGGGAGATCTCGCAATCCATGTTCAAGCGCCTCAAGATTGACGACTCAAAGATAGACGGGATGATCGCCGGCATACGCGACGTCATCGGTCTTGCCGACCCGGCGGGGGAGGTGATGTCCGCTTTGGATCTGGACGACGGCCTCACCCTGTACCAGATACGCTGCCCCATAGGCATGCTCGGCGTGATATTCGAGTCCCGCCCGGACGTCGTGCCCCAGATAATGTCCCTCTGCCTGAAATCGGGGAATTCCGTGGCTTTCAAAGGAGGCCGCGAGGCGCTTGAGTCCATACGCTCGCTGTTCTCCGTGCTCAGGGACGCCGCTTCTTCCGCAGGCGTTCCGAAGGAGGCCTTCGTGCTCATGGAGTCCCGTTCCGACATAGACTCGATCCTCGGCCTCGACGGGTACATCGATCTGCTCATACCCAGGGGATCGAACTCGTTCGTCCAGTACATCCAGTCGCACACCAAGATCCCGGTCCTGGGGCACGCCGCCGGAATATGCCACGTGTACGTGGACCGCGTCTGCGACATGGGCATGGCCGTCGACGTGGTCGTGGACTCCAAGACGCAGTACCCCGCCGTCTGCAATGCGGCGGAGACCCTTCTGGTACATTCCGAAGCGGCCGAGGAGTTCCTTCCCAAGGCCGCCGTCGCGCTCGGAAGCCGCGGAGTGGAGATAAGGGGGGACGAGAGGACCTTGAAGCTGGTGCCTTCCGCCGTCCCCGCCACGGAAGAGGACTGGGACACCGAGTACGGAGACCTGACGATATCGGTGAAGGTCGTGGACTCCGTCCAGGAGGCGATAGCCTTCATCAACCTGCATGGGTCCCATCACACTGATGCGATATTGACATCC
>JAEEGK010023688.1_pt1 | contig 12782 bp, 4 predicted proteins | sample 8958771 | NCBI WGS metagenome assembly JAEEGK01 (sample SAMN16246547, study PRJNA631951) | gut metagenome | biome: gut microbiome; feature: rumen; material: SC-attached | host: Bos | place: Iran: Karaj | collected 2018-10 | reverse complement strand
CAGGAGCAGCGTCCTTCACGGCCGGGAAAAAGTCTCCACGCTGCATCTTGAACACATCGTTTACCGGCCAGGAAAGAGGTTTCTTGAGCTGGTAGGCCGCCGTGGCGCGGATATCGGCGGAAGAAGCACCGAAGAGGATCCTATACGCTCCTTCCGCAGCCTCCCAGGCTGACGTAAGTTCATTGAAAGAAGCCAGGGAATAGTTGTCCACTTTCATGGTAAGCACCTGGCTCTCACCGGGTTGGAGGAGATTGGTCTTCCCGAACCCCTTGAGTTCGTACACCGGTTTCTCCAGGCCGCCGGCCGGGGCGCCCACATAGAGCTGCACCACCTCCTTGCCGGCCACGTCGCCCGTATTGGTAACGGTGATGGAAGCGGTAAACCCATCGGGGCCGGCCTTGACGACAGGTTTGGAATAGCCGAAACAGGTGTAGCTGAGGCCATGGCCGAAGGGATAGGAGACTTCCGCGCCCGCAGTCTGGAAATAGCGGTAGCCCACCCAGATATCCTCCGAGTAGCTGGTGAAATCCACGTTTTCCTTCGCGTGATAGGGAGAGAGCGGATCGTAGTCGAACGGGAAATCGGCCGATGAGGGGATGTCCAGGAAACCGCATGGGAAGGTCATGGGCAGCTTACCGGATGGATTCACCTTCCCCGTCAGGACGTCGGCAATGGCGTTGGCGCCTTCCTGGCCGGGCGCCCAGGGCAGCACGATGGCATCCACCAGATGCTTCCAGGAAGCCGTTTCCACGACTCCGCCCACATTGAGGACCACCACCACCCGCTTTCCTCGGGGACGATAGGCCTTGTTCAGGTTCACCAGCAGTTCCCGCTCCGTAGCGGAGAGTTCGAAGTCGTTCTCTACGTGCCGGTCCTTCCCTTCCCCGGCCTGGCGTCCGAAAACTACCACAGCCACATCGTTCAGGGAAGCCTGGAACCCGATGGAAGAGGCGGTTATAAACGGTTCCTCCCGATACTCGTTATCCTCCACGGGTTCGATCGTGAAGCGATGCTTCAGGGCCTGCGCTTCCAGCGCGTAATAATTCTTAAGACCCTCGTCCAGGGTGAATCCGGCGTTCTCCAGGGCCTGGGTCATGGTGACCACATAAGGCTTGGTCACATCGCCGGAACCGGTTCCGCCGGCAATGAAATTCTCGCTGGAAACACCATACAAAGCCACTCTTTCATGACCCGTCAGGGGCAGCGCATGCCGTTCGTTGCGGAGCAGGACGATGGACTCGGCCGCCGCTTCCCGCGCCGCAAGGGCATGGGCCTTCAGGTCGGGATGGCTGGAGTAAGGATATTTCCGGAAATGGGGCGTCTTCACGACGTACTCCAGAATCCGCCGGACGTTGCGGTCGACCTCTTCCATGGAGATGCTTCCGTCGCGGACACCGGCGAGGATGCGCTCGATCTCCACATCGGAACCCGGGTCCATCAGGTCGTTGCCGGCCTTGACCGACAGGGGGGTATCGTCCTTGAGCCCCCAGTCCGTGATCACGATGCCGTCGTACCCCCACTCGTCCCGGAGGACGGAGGTCAGGAGTTCGTAGTCCTGCTGGGTGTACTTCCCGTTGAGTTTGTTGTAAGAACTCATCACCGTCCAGGGTTTCCCTTCCTTCACCGCGATCTCGAAATTCTTCAGATAGATCTCCCGGAGCGCCCGGCGGCTCACCAGCGCATCGTTCTCGGTCCGGTTCGTCTCCTGGTTGTTCACCGCATAATGCTTGACGGAGGTTCCGGTCCCATTGCGCTGGATGCCCCGCACGTAAGCCGCCGCCATCCTGCCGGAGAGGAGCGGGTCTTCCGAGAAGTACTCGAAGTTACGCCCATTGAGCGGATTCCGGTGGATGTTCATGCCCGGAGCGAGCAATACGTCCACGCCATATTCCAGGACCTCATTGCCCAGGACGGCGGTCGTACGCTCCACGAGGTCAGTGTCCCACGAACTGGCCAGGAGCGTTCCCACCGGGAATCCCGTCGCCACCGTATGGGCGGGATCCCTGAACGGATCGATCCGGACGCCGGCCGGGCCGTCGGAGAAGATGGTCTGCGGAATCCCGAGACGCGGGATGGCCCGCGTTCCCCCCGCCAGGCCCGGGACCAGGTTGTCGGAACTGGTTCCCACCAGGAGAGAGGCCTTCTCTTCCAGGGTCATGGCCTGCAAGACCTCGTCGATGTTGTCTTTCCGCAGCTGTGGCTGTGCAACGGCCGAAACCAGGGATAAGAACATACCTACCGTAAAACTGAGCTTTCTCATAAATGAGGGTTTTATCAAATCGCTTGATCCGTGAAATGTCTACTTATAGAAGAGCCGGGATGCAGGAATGGGCAAGAAACCCGCCGCGCTAGGCGCTTTCCAGGACCAGGACAGTTCCTGGCCTTCATAATCATCGAAGTACACCAACTTGTAGGGATGCAGGCCCTTCATCAGCGGAATCGTTCCCGAAGCCGTGGCGGCGCTGTGGGAACCGTCGTTGTTCACCACGCACACGCCGTCGATCCAGAGGGCGCTGCCGTCGTCGCTCTTGAGCGCGAAGGACCAGATGCCTTCCTCCGGCACATCGATGTAACCGGAGAAGAGGTAGGCGAAATGGTCCTCGTCAGGAGCACCGGCGATGGAAGGTTCCTTCATCGTGCCAGTTGCCTCCGGCGGATCGGGTTCCACCTGGGAGACCAGCCGGAAGTTCGCCGTGTGATAGGTGTAGCGACAGCCGGACTGCAAGCCGGCCCGCTCCACGGACGGCTGGAAGTAGAGTTTGTGCGCCGTGCGGCCGGTGACCGGGGACGGCGGGAGGCCGTCGCGGAAGGCCCGGGCGCGGATAATGCAGGACGCGTCGATGCGGAAAGGCCCCGCATAGCGGGGACTGGCTTCCGTGGGTTCGGTTCCGTCCAGCGTGTAATGGATGGCCGCCCCTTCCGTCCGGCAGGTGAGCGTCACCTCCGCCTCGTCCGGGAAAAGGACCAGGTCTCCCTGGATCGCGGGCGGACAGACGAAAGGCTTCGTGGTAAGCGAATAGGGTGCGGGCAGGTTTTCCCGCTCCGCTACGGGATTCGCGGACAGTTTGAACGAAAGCACTCCCCCGCCCATGATTTCGTCATAGGTGAGCCAGTTCCGGTCCACGGGTTTGCCGTTCAGTTCCACCCCGGCGATGTAAGGGTGACTGGGGTGATCGGCCTTGATGGTCAAGGCCTTGCCGCTCGCAAGCCGGATGACGGACTCCCGGAAGAGGGGTGCCGACAGGATGTATTCGCCGGAACCGGGGCAGACGGGATACAGGCCCAGGGAAGCGAGCACGTACCAGGCCGACATCTGTCCGCAATCCTCGTTGCCGCTGATTCCGCCAGGCTCGGTGGAATAGGCTTCCGTCAGGATCACACGCACATACTCCTGCGTCTTGGAAGGGGCGCCAGCCCAGCAGAACAGCCACGGGAAATTGTGGCCGGGTTCATTGCCATGGGCATACTGGCCGACGATCCCGCGGATGTCCGGATCCAGCACATCCTGTCCGTCGGGCTGGTAGGTGAAAAGGGAATCCAGGGCGTTCCGGAGCGCTTCCTGCCCGCCCAGCAGCGAGGCTACACCCGCCATGTCATGCGGGACGAAGAAGCGGTAGTGCCAAGGGGTCGCCTCGGTATAGTCCCGGGAACCGGACAACGGGTCGAAGGCCGTAGACCAGGTCCCGTCCGTGTTTTTGCCGCGCATGAAGCCGGTTGCGGGGTCGAAGATTTCCCGGTAGCTACGGGCGCGGCGGTCATATTCCGCGGCGACGTCGGCATGTCCCAGGGATTCGGCCATCCGGGCGATGCACCAGTCATCGTAGGCGAACTCCAACGTTTGCGAGACGGATTCAATCTTCAGGTCGGCGGGAATCCAGCCATACTGGAGATAGAGTTCGGAGCCATTGACGTTGGCCTTGTTGGAGGAGGCCACCATGGCCGCAAGGGCCTTTTCGCCGTCGAAACCGCGGATGCCGCGGAGCCAGGCGTCAGCGATGACCGACACGCTGTGGTAGCCGATCATGCAGCCGGTCTCATCGCTGGCGAGCGGCCAGATCGGGAGTTCCCCACGGCAGTCGTAATCGTCCAGCATACTGCGGACCATGTCATGGACGAAGGTCGTATCCAGCAGCGTCTGCAGCGGATGCCAGGCCCGGAACGTATCCCACAGCGACAGCGTGGAATAGAAGTGGCGGCCTTCCGGCAGCTGCCGGTTCCGGCCGGTCTGGTCGCGGTAACGGCCGTCGATGTCGTCGATGCGGTTGGGCGTGATGAAGGTGTGGTAGAAGTTCGTGTAGAATAAGTCCGTAGGTCCGCCCTTGACCTGGATCCGGCCGAGCGCGTCGTCCCAGATGATACCGGCGCGCTTCCGCAGGCCGTCGAACTGGGCGCCTGCCGTTTCCTTCACCCGGTTCGCACGGGCTCCGTTTGCGTCCACGCCGGAGATGCCGGCGAATAGCGTCACCTCCTCCAAGTCATCGGCAAAGGAGAAAACCAGCAAGCCGGGTTCCGGCTCCTCTGCTGACAGGAAAGGCTTGGTGAAAACAGCGGAAAGATACACATCCCGGTCATCGGCCCAACCGGACACCCGTCGGTATCCCAGGATTTCGGAGCCATCGAGGGAGATCCGGTAATCCGTGGCCTTGCACCAGCCGCCAACGCAGTGTCGCGCATCGAACTGGATGAGCCGGGTTCCCTCCCCCTGGAAGGTGTAACGGTGTACGCCGGCGTTGGGCGTGGCGGTCAGTTCCGCGGTGATGCCCTTGTCGAAAGAGACTTTGTAGTAGCCCGGGCGGGCCTGCTCGTCCTGATGCGAAAACGGTAGCGGCTCCACTACGTCGAGTCCTGGCGTTACCAGGAAGTCGCCCAGGTCCGGACAGCCCGTTCCCGAAAGATGCGTATGGCTGAAACCCAGGATGGTATCATGGTCGTAATGATAGCCGGAAGCGGTATTGGCATCGGTGTCCGGACTCAACTGGACGGCGCCGAAAGGTATGGTCACGCCGGGATAGGTGTTCCCGGCGAAATCCGTTCCGTTGAACACGTTCACCAAATCCGCCGGCTGCCGGCCGCAAGCGGCCAGCAGCAGAACGGTGAGACAGGATCGCAAGAAGGCTTTCACAACCTATTCGTAATAGAGCATGGAGGCCGGGAGGTTGTCCACCGCGATCCCGGGGCCTTCCAGGCCGATGGTCACCTCATCGCCGCCGTAATTCTCGAAATACTGGACCTCCAGGCGGTGATAGCCTGCCTCCAGTTTGAGGAAGACATCCTTGAAACCGCCGCCGTCACGGTCCACGTCCCAGATGAGCCGGCCGTCCAGCCAGCCCTTGGAACCGTCGTCCGTACAGATGGAAAGGACATATTCCCCTTCCTGGTCGATCTTCATCAGACCGTTGAACACGATGCCGAAATGGTCTTCCTGCTGCTTGACGGCGTCGGTGCCGAAGACGGGGGTGATGCCTTTCTTCTTCACGGGAGCGGCCAGGACCTCCTTGCAGCTCATGAAGTTCCCCTCATTGTAGGCATACCGCAGGCCCTTGCCCTTGGGCGTCGCCTTGACGGCCGGCAGGGAGATGTACTCGGGCTTGGCTTCTTCATTCTGGAGCGCCGGATCGAACGGTTCGCACTTCACGCCGTTGCCCGGCGTAAAATCGACACCCAGGATGTCGGCGATGGTGGCCGCGAACTGCTTGGTATAGAACACGCCGTTGTCGGAGGTCTCACCCAGGGCGGGGATGCCCTTGCCGAAGGCGACGAACCAGGTCTGCTCAGAGCCCCGGACACTTTCCCCGTGGCTCCGGAAGGCGGCGCCGTAGCCACGACCATGGTCGCAGGTCAGGAGATAGGTGGTCTTGCCCTGGTAGAACGGGTCTGACTCGCAGTATTCCACGATGCGGCGGATGTAGAGGTCCGTCCAGTGGACGGCATCCAGATAATGGTCGTAAGCGCCACTGTGCGCGAACTCGTCCGTGTCACCAAAACCCACGTAGAACACCTTCGGATGCTCCTGCTGCAGGGTTTCGAAAGCCATGCCGAAGGTGATGCAGTCCAGACGTTCGCTTTCCCCGAAGCCGCCGTCCGGAACGCCGGCGTCCACATCCTGCATCATCCGGGCGGCCCGGGTGTCCGTGTAGGAGGGTTCATGGCCGCTGCTGCCCGGAAAACCGCCGCGGTCGTTGTTCATGGCAAAACGGATGCTCTCCCAGGAGGAGTACATCATCACCTTGCCTTTGTAGCGGGGATCCTGGTTCACGACCTCCATCACGCTCACGTTCGGGTTGGGAACAGGGTCGTTGGAGTTCACCCGCTCGTTGTCCGCCCAGCCGCAGAACATTTCGCTGTAGCCCGGATAGGAGAAGTTCATGGTATTGTCCACCTGCATCCGGCTGTTCTTGGTCCGGTTGCCCAGCATATAACCATGCTCGGGGGCATAGCTCCATAAAAACGGCATCAGGGCCTCGCGGCGCTCCTCGGCGGTTTCCCGCCAATACTTCTCCTTCAGGGCGTTCACATTCCCGACAAAACGGGTATCGTTGATGAGCGCCTCGTCGGCCCCGCCGTAAAGCTCCTGCCAGCGCAGGCCGTCGAAGGTGATGATGACAAGGCGGGGATCATTGCCCCCCTTGCTGCAGGAAACCAGCGCCGCCAGCGCCAGTACTCCCAAAACGAAGAATCTTTTCATGGATTATCAGGTGTTATCAAGAATCATGTGGTTACATCTTCAAATATACGAAAACCTTCACAAAAAAACATAGTTTTTCCCCATATAATGGGGAAAGGCACCCCAAAAAAAGCGGGGACGAAGCCCGAAGCTCCGCCCCCGCAGGAAGCATATATCAACCAACCCGTTTATTGAGCCTGATAGCAGCCGGCATTGATCTTACCGCCGACCACGCGCGGTTTGCCGTCGAGGTCGGTGGTGTAGGCGCCGAGGAGGCCACCGACCACGTCGCTGTTCTCACCCGTGGTGAGCGCCTTGCCCGCCGGATGGAAATCACCGGCGGCGGCGTTCACGAAGAGCGTATTGAACTCGCTGTTGGGGACGAAGGTGCAGGCAGCCTGGGCCGCCGTACGGGCCGCATCGGAACCGGCGCGGTGGATGAAGTCATTCGCGCTCACACCACCCATCACATTGCTGCGGACGATGTAGTTGGCATCGGAACCGCCGATTTCGTTGAAGTCGGCGACGCGGACCTGCATCTCGAGGAGATACTTGGGCTTGATAGGCATGTCGTACCGGTCGGTATTCTCGGGATTGCTGGCGACACCCGGCAGGAAGTACCAGTTGCCCGCCACGATGTTGTTCACGAACTCGATGTGGGTGCCGCCGTTACGGAACATCACGGCGCTCCAAGGAGAGGCATCCGCACTGGAACCGTCACGCCAGTTCACATTCTCCACGAAGGTGCTGTTCACCACGTAGGCCTGGACACCGGCCTGGCCGTGGATCGCGCCCGTATAGCCATACTGGGCGATGGAGGCGTTGCCGTGGAACAGGCTGTTGACCACCTTGACCGAGGCGCCCGCGCCGTTGATGGCGATACCGCCACCGTGGGCATCGGCCTTGTTGTATTCGATGACGCTGTTCGCGAGGATCAGGTTGTCACCGGGCTGTTCGGTGCAGAAGATACCGCCACCCTGGCTGGAATTGAAGCAGAACGCGACGCGGCACCATTCAACCGTGACCGTACCGCCGACGACCAGACCGCCGCCATTGCCGTTGATGAGCTCGAAACCATTGATCGTGGTGCTGTTTCCGGCACCGACCCGGCCATCCACGCAAGTGATCTTGTTGTTTCCGTCGATCACTGTGCGCTTGGAGAAGTCCTGATCGTTGAAATCGTTGATCCAGCCGCCGCTCAGCGTAACGTTGGAGCGGAGCTTGATGGGAGCGGCAAACACGGCGCCGGCCTCCACGCGCACCTCGGCGAATTCCTTGGCACCGTCGATGGCAGCCTGCAGGTCAGCCCCGGCCTTCACGGTGACGGGCGGGATGATACCGGTCGTATTGGAACCGTAGATGATGTCGCCTTCGGTGGAAGTCACATAACCCCAGACGAAGTAGTCCTTGCCAATCTCCAGTCCATCGATGGTGATGAGGTTTCCGGTGGTGGAAGGAGCGCCGTTGGCTTCCAGTTTCTTACCCTTGGTACGGTCGTTCTCCTTACCGTAGATGACGCCCCAGCTCTGGTAGTCATCCGGGAAACCGGTGGAGAAGTTCAGGCGGATGTCGGCCTCACCGTTACCGTTGCGGGCCAGGGTCGTGGTCACGGAAGCATCCAGGCTGTGGGCCTTCTGGTTGATGACCACCTTATCCGAACTTCCGGCGATGGAGAACTCGGCCCGGCGGATCAGGCCGGAGGTGTTCCGGCGAAGGGTGAAGCTGCCGTTGCCGTTGGAAGAGATCCATTCATAGAGCGCGTCCGGAGTTACCGTTCCCGAAACACCGGGAACCGTAACGGTCTGCGGCAGGTAGTCTACGATGACTCTGTAAGGTTTCTGCTCGATGTAGCGGTCCTTCTGGGCACAACCTGCGACGAGAAGGGCGATACCTGCGAGTGCAATCAATATCTTTTTCATATCGAACTTCATTTTAAAGGTTTACTGCCAGGACGGAGGATTCTTGAGTTTGCCGGCGGACTTGTTCAGCTGCTGGGAAGGATACGGGAAGGTCATGAACTTCTCGTTCCAAGGCAGCTTGTTGGTATAGTCCTCATACAGACCTTCTTCCCAAGGGGAATTCGGGTCGGTACGGTCGGCATAGTGACGGACGCGCGGACGGTTGTTGAGCTCGTTCAGGGCCAGGGCCTTGATCTCGGGAGCGCCGGAATAGGCCCAACGCTTGCAGTCATAGGCGTGGTCGTTGGCCATCTCGAAAGCGAGCTCGCAACGACGCTCGTGATAGAGGTCGGTCCAGGTGGCGTTGCCGGAAAGCGGCTGCAGGTGGGAGCGCTCACGGATCTTGTTGATGTCCTTCGCAGCGGCGGCGCCGTTACCGGCGACGAGGTTCGCCTCGGCACGGAGGAGCATGCAGTCCGCAAAGCGGATGAACGGCCAGTTGATGAGGGTACAAGGCCAGTCGGCGTTGTCCAGGACCCAGCCCATGCCGATCGGATCGGCCGGAGCGAACGGCTGCAGGAACTTGTAGATCTGGAAACCGGATTCCACGTTCACGGAAGACCAGAAAACGCGGTCCTCGCCGAAGTACGGGAACACGTCACCATACTCCAGGATGGTCGCGGCCAGGCGCTCATTCTTCACGCCGCCCACGTTATCCTTCGCCATCTCTTCGTAGATGTCCAGGGTGGGCTTGAACTGGCCCCAGCCGTTGAACTTACCCCAACCCTTGTCCTCGAGGGAGATGCCGGGGAATTCGACGGAACCGTTACCGGCGTTGTTCTTGCCGCCCTTGGACGGATAACCCCAGCAGTACTCCTTGGTGAAGAACTTGGTCACATCCGGTGCGAAGAGATCGGTGAACACCGGGTGCAGGCCACGGCCGTAGGTATTCTCGAGCTTGTCCACGCAGGTAATCACGTTCGGCCACTGGCTCTTGTCCCAGGTGGCCCAATAGGCATAGACCTTGGCCATGACAGCCACGGCGCTCTGCTTGCAGGCGCGGCCGATGTTGGCATCGTCATAATCCTCGACCCGCGGCAGGAGTTCCTCGGACTTCTGGAGGTCGGCGATGATGAGCTCGTAGTTCTTCATCACGGTCTCCTGCTGCTCGGGAATCTCGTTGTTATAGCCGCCTTCCACGGTCTCATAGGCCACGAACGGAACGCCGAGGTCCTTGGTACCGTAACGATAGGCGATGAGGAAATGATAATACGCACGCATGAAGTAAGCCTCACCCAGCGAACGGGTTTCGACTGCTGTGAGTTCGGTGTTTTCCTTCTTTTTCAAGAGGGAATTGATGATCCAGTTGCAACGGTTCATGCCCTCCTTGTAAGCGTTGTTGAAAACGCCTGCGATCGGGCCTTCGTCACCGGTATACTCGAAGGTAGCCAGGGTGTTGAAAGAACGGGTCTTGCCCCAGACGATATCGCTGGCGACAGCCTGCTCCCAGTAGAACTCACGACCCATGAAACCTTCCTGGGGAAGGCGGGCATAGATACTCTTGACGGCATCGATAGCCTGCGCATCGGTCTGGAAGAACTGGTCCTCGGTCGGGGAACCCTTGGAGGAATAGTCCAGGAACTTGGCACAGGAGGATACGCTCAGGATGCCAAGGACAGCAATTGCGAGAGAAATATATTTTTTCATATCCACAGTCGATTAGTAGTTAAGCTTGACACCGACGGCGAAAACGCGGGAAACCGGATACTTGATGGTATCGAAGGCGCCCACTTCCGGATCCATGCCGGAGTACCGGGTCCAGGTGAGGAGGTTCTCACCCGTCACGTAGATGCTGCAGGAACTGTTCCGGTCAGCGAAATGACGGACCTTCTGCATGACCTTGGTCAGGTCATAGCCGATGGTCAGGTTCTTCAGGCGGACATAGCTGCCGTCCTCGATGTAGTAGTCGGAAGGCTGCGAGAAGTTTCCGTTCGGGTCGTTCTTGGACAGACGCGGCAGATAGGTGTGCGGGTTCTCGGGGCTCCAGGCATTGAAGATCTCCTTCGCGCGGGAGAAGTTGCCTTCCACATCGGAGAGGATACGGGACTTACCCACATAGGCGATATTGATGCCGGCCACACCCTGGAACATCACATCCATATAGAAGCCCTTCCAGTTGAAACCGGTGCTGAGGGCAAAGGTCTGCTTCGGCGTGTTGCTGCCGCAATACTGACGGTCGTTGGTATCGATCTTGCCGTCGTTGTTGAAGTCCACGAAACGGAGGTCGCCGGGCTGGGCGTTGGGCTGGATGAGCTTGCCGTCCTTCTGGTGGTCATAGACGTCCTCCATGCTCTGGAAGATACCGTCGGTCTTGATGACGTACCAGGAGTTCAGCGGCTGGCCGGGTTCGCTCTGGATGAGCCACGGCACGCCGCCCCAGTCGCCACCGCCGGTCCACTTGCCGGGGTTGCCCTCATCGTCCAGGATACCGGTGGAGACCACCTCATTGTGGTTGTAGGCGAAGTTGCCGGTCACATAGTAGCTGAAATCCTTGCTGAGGTTGTCCCGCCAGGTGGCGATCAGTTCGATACCGCGGTTGGCGATCTCACCCTGGTTGACCTTCATGGCATTGCGGCCGATGGTGGCCGGCCAGCCCATGGTCTGGTCCTGGATCAGGTTGAAGGTGCGCTTGTTGTAAAGGTCCACCGAGATGGAGAGACGGTCTCTGAACATGTCGATATCGACACCGCCGTCCAGGGTCTGGGAAGTTTCCCAAGTCAGCTCATTGTTGATGGCGTTGGCCGGGAACCAGAAGGTTCCGAAGATCTGGTTGGCGGCGATACCGTAGTTGGGTGCTTCGTTCCAGTTGGAACTGCTCAGCGTGTTGGACTTGTAGTGCCAGCCGACGGAACCGAGGTTACCCACGCGGCCCCAGGAAGCACGGAACTTGAGGAGGGTGATATAATCGTTCTTGGGGAAGAACGGCTCGCTGGAAACCTTCCACGCACCGGTGACGGCCGGGAAGTCGCCGTAGTTATGGGCATCCGGCAGACGGCCGGCATAGTCACGACGATAGGAGGCGGTCATGAAGTAACGGTCGTCGAAGCTGTAGGAGACACGGCCGACGAACGCGATGTTGCGGTCCATGTTGAAATAGTCGCTGTTGATATCCTTGGAGGAAGCGAACTTCATGAACTGCATTTTCTCGGACTCGTCCGCCAGGCCGACGCCGTAGCCGCCGAAGCCCCGCTGCTCCTGGTTGTTGATGGTGAAAGCGCCGAGCGCACCCACGGTATGCTTGCCGAACGTACGGTCATAGGTGATGGTGTTCTCGCTTCTCCACTGGAAATCACGGGAAGCGCTCACGCTCAGCCGGTTACCAGTCTCACGCTTACCGATCTCAGGACGACCGGGGCTGAAGGACTTGGAGTTGCCGTTGTGCACGTTGATGGTGAACAGGGAGGATAGCTTGAGTCCACGGATCGGGGTGATATGGATCCCGGACGTGCTCCAGAAGTCCACGCTGTGACCCCATTCGTCATTGGCCAGCAGCAGACGCAGCGGGTTCACGGTATCACCGTGGATATCGGCGAAGTTGCTGCCGTACTTGGCAACGTACTCAGGATCCTCGGTGGTGGTACCGCCAAAGATTCCGGCGTAAGGACCTGCCGTGGCATAGGCCTCGGCGGACGGCGGCATCCAGAGGGCGGAGAGGATGACACCCGTGTGCGCGGAGCTATCGTCGACGCCGCGGCCGAAACCGTCGTCATAGGACATCGTCTCGGTGAACTGAAGCCACTTGTTCATCTGGTATTCACCCTGGAAACGGACGCCCAGATTCTTCTTATAGGTGCCCACCATGATACCCTGGTTGTCCTGGTAGTTGAAGGTGAGACGGCTCTTGAACACGTCGGTACCGTAATTGAGCGTCACGGCGTGGCGCTGGTAGGGAGCCACGCGGAAGCACTCGTCCATGAAGTTGGTGCGCTGGACGCCCACCCAAGGGTTGACTGCCGGATCCCAACCGGAAGGCAGGCCGATGCCGGCGTTCTGGTGGGAGATGGTCTTCATCCGGATTTCTTCCTCCGCCGTAAGGGGCTCGGGGAGATTGTAGGCGCTGCGGACACCGGCGATCACGTCATATTCCACATGGATGCCCTTATTGGCTTTCTTCGTGGTGACGAGGATAACACCGCCGGCACCGGAAGTGGCACCGTAGA
>JAEEGK010023686.1_pt1 | contig 12784 bp, 8 predicted proteins | sample 8958771 | NCBI WGS metagenome assembly JAEEGK01 (sample SAMN16246547, study PRJNA631951) | gut metagenome | biome: gut microbiome; feature: rumen; material: SC-attached | host: Bos | place: Iran: Karaj | collected 2018-10 | reverse complement strand
GGGAAAAATCCAATGTACAAATGCTTTTTCTTTTCTATCGGATCTCCGGTATGCCTTGCTTTTTTTATGGTGTACACAATAATGGCAACAAGATAAATATATGGTACAACGACAAGGAACAAGTCAAAAACTCTGGTGGACTTTAGGTTTTCATCTATAAGTAACAGAGGATTGATAATATATGTAACGACCAAAATCAATACTGAAATCCTAAAAGGCAGGCTTAACAGAAGCCTAAGTTTCATGGAATTCCTGTTAGATACCTCCTCTACCGCTAATACAAACTTGAGCCAGCAGTAAATAATGCCGGTCATAATTACGAAATTTGAAAAATTAGTGATAAGAGCCGAAAGTCTGCTTGCCGGGAAGACACCGGAATCAAAGCCTGCCCAGATCACATCAGATATAAAATACAGCATAAACGCAATAAGAGCCTGATCATATTTGATCTGCTTTTCCTGCCTGTCTACACCTAAACAGTCATGGATAAGCATAATGCCAAATATGACGGCTCCTACCATATTCGCAGATGCATAATATATAAAGTAATCTGACATTTACTGATCCTTCCCACGATTAAATCACATAAATGACTTCTCGTTACATATAGAAGTTCAATAAATTATTATAGCACAAAATCACATCATATGCAACTGCTGTAATGTATTAATCAATTTATCGTTTGTTTAATTACCTCATTTAGTAAAATGAAAATTAGTTGATACAAATATAAAAAAATGGTATAATATACAAACTGATATTTGCTGAAGGGGGGTATGGTTACTACATGGAAGGTGATAAACTGCGTGAACAATTTATGACTTATGTAGAGCGCATGAGAAAAGTGCGCCTTCTTTCAACGCCTTCTTTGGAAGATGTCAGTATAGCGGAGGATTACAGTCGCCTTCTGCTCTCAAATTTTAAAAAAATAGGTGACTATGCTTGTGAAAACCGTATTATGCTGGATGAAACACTATTTCCACTGCTAAATAAAGCAGGCTCACTTACAGAGGAAGAAACAGAAAATCTGAATGAATTAAACAGAATGCTTGCCGATGGTTCACTGGCTACGGAGATAGACTTACATCTCTCAGAATTGATCAGCGATTTCCTTTTCAGGAAAGAAGAAAAACAGCTCCCAACACGAAAAAGCAGTCGTAATGACATAGAAGTATGGATCCGTTTATTGGAACGCCGGGTAGACATTCTTTATACCAGGCTTTACTATTGCGGCCGGAGTAATCCACACGAATGGCAAAAACATTTAAAGATCAGGCTACCCATGAAGATCTTGTATATCTGCTTGAACATAGCAGAAAGGATATGTACAAGGATACCTATTATAAATTAAAAGAACTCTTACAAAAATAAACGATCACCGAGAGTTACGATGATCGTTTATTTTTTACTGTCCTGCTTGCTGCATCTTATAATAGAAGCCTTTAAGTGCCATAAGTTCAGAATGTGTTCCCTGTTCAACGATCCGGCCTTCATGGATAACAAGAATAAGATCTGCATTCATGATGGTGGAAAGACGATGTGCAATGGCTATGATGGTACGTTTGCCTGCCAGCTCGCTTATGGCTGCCTGTATCTGACGTTCGGTCTGTACATCGACGGATGCTGTGGCTTCATCCAGTATGATAATTGGGCTGTTACGGAGTATTGCACGAGCTATGGCTACACGCTGCTTTTGTCCTCCGGATAATCTCAAACCTCTTTCGCCTACCTGTGTTTCATATCCGTCAGGCATTGATAGGATGTCTTCGTGAATATTGGCAGCTTTAGCTGCTTTTTCTATTTCTTCCCTGCTGGCATCGGGACGTGCGTAGCCGATGTTTTCTGCTATGGAGCCGTTAAACAGGAAGGTATCCTGGAGTACCGGCGATATGTTGTGACGGAGACTTTCCAGGGTTACCTTTTTTATATCCTGTCCGTCTATCAGGATCCGGCCTTCGACAGGATCATAAAAGCGTGATATGAGCTGTGTCGCAGTAGTTTTTCCTACTCCGGTAGGTCCGACTAAAGCTACCATCATACCGGGTTCACAGGAAAATGAAATGTTTCTCAATACAGGTATTTTATTTTCATAGTTAAATGATACGTTTTCAAAGCTGACAGCACCCTTAACATCTTTCAGATCTACAGCATCCTTTTCATTTTGAATGGCCGACGGTGTTGAAAGTATCATGGTAACACGTTCGGCACCTGCCAGAGACTGCTGAAGGTTTTCGAGAAGATTTGCAAGGCCTGATACGGGAGCATAGAATAGAGAAAGATATAAAACAAATGCAACTATATCCGCTACGCTTATCTGTCCGCTGTAGGCAAGATATCCGCCGTAGAAAACTACCAGGACTGTACCTGCTGAGGAAAGCAGTTCGACACAGGGATGGAAGATGGCACTTGCTTTTAGTGCACGGAGCATGGCGATAACCTGTTCAAAGCTCTTCTGACGGACTCTTTCTCCCTCATAGGATTCCTGACCGAATGCCTGGATCTCGTGCAGACCGGAGAGACTGTCCTGAAGCTGTGCATTGAGGTCGCCCATAACCTTTTGTGATGCACGGAAGAATGGCCGTACGATTTTGGCAAATATAACTCCGGAGATAAGTATCAGCGGTATGGGGCAGCAGGTGATAAGAGCCAGCTTCCAGTTGATGGAAAGGAGTATTATGAGCACACCTGTAAATGTAACAAAGTTGGTGATGAGATCCGGTATCATATGAGCATAAAGAAGCTCGAAATCTCTGGTATCGTTAACAACACGGCTCATAAGGTCGCCGGTCTGCTTATCATGAAAGAATCCCAGATCAAGGCTTTGCAGTTTGTTGTAGAGACGGCTCCTCAGGTCTCCTACAAGATACCATGCAGCCCTGTGAGCGAGGTAGTTGCTCAAAAATCTGAAAAGTACACGCAAAAGATATAATCCAAGTAATATGAGAGCTAACAGCTTTACTGAAGAAAGGCTTTCATCATCCATGCCCTTTTCGACATATCCTGTCATGGCAGAAAGTACTTTTGGAGCTGACAGATTTATCACTGTAAGTGAAAATGTCGAGAGTATTGCTATGATATATAGGCCTTTATATCGTGCGGCTTCTTTAGTGAGTTCCCAGAGTGTCTTCATAAGAGCATCCTTTCGTTGATATGCCATCCGTATATCTTATCATTGACATAATAATAGAAAAGAATAATAAAATATGAAATGGATTATTTTGTATTTATCACAGCATAATACATTGTTTTATAAAATAATCAGAGTATAATTCGTTATAGAAAAAAGAAAACGGAAGGAGAAGAATTCAATGTTTAATTTCAACTATTATACACCTACCAAGGTGGTTTTCGGCAAGGACACCGAACTAAAGGTAGCCGACCTTATAAAGGAATACGGCGGTAAAAAGGTACTGATCCATTACGGTGGCGGAAGTGTTATCCGTACCGGATTATTAAAGAAGGTTACGGATATTCTGGATGCAGCGGGGATTACATATATTACACTGGGCGGGGCAGTACCGAATCCACATCTTAGCCTGGTGTATGAAGGTATAGAGCTTTGCAAGAAGGAAGGCGTTGATTTCCTTTTAGCAGTAGGCGGCGGCAGTGCTATCGATTCTGCAAAGGCTATCGGTTATGGCGTAGCCAATGAAGGCGATGTATGGGATTTCTATGATTATAAGAGAAAGGCTACCGGATGTCTTCCTTTGGGAGTAATACTTACATTGGCTGCAACAGGAAGCGAAATGAGTGATTCATCGGTTATCACTAAGGAAGAAGGCCTTGTAAAGCGTGGATACAGCAGTAACTACTGCAGACCGAAGTTTGCCATAATGAATCCCGAGCTTACCATGACATTGCCCGATTATCAGACTGCCTGCGGATGTACCGATATTATGATGCATACCATGGAGCGTTATTTTACAAACGGTGGAAACATGGAAATAACAGATGCTCTGGCAGAAGGTCTTATCCGTACAGTCATGAAAAATGCTAAGGTGCTGGTAAAGAATCCTAAGGATTACGATGCGCGTGCTGAAGTTATGTGGGCAGGAAGCCTGGCACATAACGGACTTACCGGATGCGGAAATGATGGCGGAGACTGGATGACACATAAGCTGGAGCATGAGCTCGGAGGTCTGTACGACGTGGCTCACGGTGCAGGACTTGCTGCTATATGGGGCAGTTGGGCTAGGTATGTGTATAAGGAGTGCCTGCCGAGATTTAAGAAATTTGCGATCAATGTAATGGATGTTGAGGATACAGGTACGGATGAAGAGATAGCGTTAAAGGGTATCGAGGCTATGGAAGATTTTTACCGAGAGATCAAGATGCCTACGAACTTAAGAGAGCTTGGAGTAAATGCTACCGAGGAAGATCTGGTTACCATGGCACATAAGTGTGCGGTAGGAGTAGGCGGAGAGATGGGTTCTGCCAAGCTTCTTAATGAAAATGATATGTTAGCTATTTACAGAGCAAGCATGTAATAGAAACGGAGTGTCCGGGGGGAACACTCCGTTTTTATTTTCTTTTTTATGGTTTAGTTTTTTGCGAACTTATCCGATATAATATATATTAAAGGAAAATATGAGGTTATGACTATGGAATTTAAGATACTTGTTACAGGGAAAAATGAAGAGGTTGCTTCAGATCTGCACGAGCATCTTGTTACAGACAAGGGGTATACGGTTGTCAGATGTGAGCCTACAAATGCAGCTATATTTGATACTCTTTTGGATGAATCCCCCGAGGTGGTCATCATATGTCTGGGCGAAGAAACATCGGAGTCGATCAAACCGTTTGATCTGTTGAAAAACGGTACACATAAAGGAAACTGCATAACCATAGTAATCGCAAACGAAAAGGATGAAAAACTCTTCCTGAGATATACCAGATTGGACAGGGCCTATCTGCTTTCAAGGCCTGTTTCTTTAGATGCTCTTTATGATAAACTGGTAAGTATTGAAAGCGAAGTAGCAAAGGAGCAGGAGGAGAGTCAGACCAGGGTACGTGAATTTGTCAATGAAAGACCGGAGAAAGAATTTAAGAGAAAGCATATTCTGGTAGTTGATGATGATACCGACCAGCTTTTACAGATCCGGGAGCTCCTTAGAGAGTTTTATGATGTAACACTTGTCAGATCCGGTAACGATGCATTTAAATTCCTAAAGAAAAAGGTACCCGACCTTATCCTGCTGGACTATCTGATGCCTGAAAAAGACGGCTCTGACGTTGCCAAGGAACTTCGTGAAACAGAAGAGTACGCCGAAATCCCTATAGTATTTTTGACCGGTATGACGGAAAGAAATGCCATCCTTGATATACTGGCTGAATTAAAGCCACAGGGTTTTATCATAAAACCGGTTAAAAAATCGGAACTGATAGCTAAGATAATTGATGTACTTGGATAACAAGGCGGGGAGTAATGACATTGGAACATATAATTGATATGATTCAGGGCACAGGTCTTGATATTAATAAAGGAATAGAGTATACTGGTGGAGAGGAAAACTATATCTCTGCCGTTCAGCGTTTTTATAAGAATCATGATAAAAATAATGAAAAAATTGCGGAGTATTATGCAAGTAAGGATTATAACAGTTATATGATAGCCGTCCATGCCTTAAAGAGTAATGCTAAAATGATCGGTGCCAATGATTTGAGCCGGTCTTTCGAAGAACTTGAGTCGGCAGCCCGTGAAAACAATATATCTGTCATTGAGGCAAAACATGAGGCGGTATTACAGGTATATACCGAACTGGTTGAGAGGCTTAAACCGATCGGAGATCTGGAAGAAGTGCATCCTGCAGACGAAATATCTGCGGAGGAGGCAAAAGAGGTTTGCGAGCAGCTTCTTTCGGCACTTGATGATTTTGATGACAGCCTGGCTAAAGAGCTTGCCGTGAAACTTTCAGGATATCCTTTTAGGATCACACAGCGCGATAAGCTAAAAGAAGCTATCGGACTGATAGATGATTTTATGTATGACGATGCAACAGATATTATAAAAGAAATCTACCCGGGCATCGAATAGCAAGAGCTGTATTACAGAAAGGTGTCTCATGAAGAAGTTAGGTTTTTTGAACAAAAATCTTTTCTTATACTGTGGACTGAAAAAAGAAGAATTTGACAGTATTTACACCCTGATCATGGAGCGAAATGTTAACCTTGTAGCGAAGACATCAGTCGGAATAATGGTTTTGGGTGTTTTTTTTCTTGCGCTCAATTTCTTCCTGGGGACCGATAATCTTGCTGCCTACTGGGTATTGATAGTCGGTGGTATTATATTATCTCTTACGGGAGAGCGCATAAAGAACTATGCAAAAATTACTTCACTTTTATATTGCTATGTATTTGTCCTTACCGTTATAGCATATGGTATGGTGCTGAGTGTACAGCCTTCAAATGCCGATTCACCTTCTACAAGTATTGTCGTTTTTCTGGCACTTGTACCACTGGTTGTTACGGATAAGCCTTATCGGATGGGAATTATTGTTTTTTTATCCACTGCCGTATACCTTCTTATGAGCCACAGTATCAAAAGCAGTTCTGCATTCAGTACGGATATAATGAATACACTTACTTTTTCCGTACTTGGCTTCCTGCTTTATCTGAGTCTTACAAGCAGAAGCGTTAAAGAGATATTCTACTGGATACAGGCGGCTGAAAATGAACGTATTAAAGAGGAAGCAAGAGTTGCAGAGAAGGCAAATCGTGCCAAGAGCGTATTTTTAGCTAATGTGTCTCATGAAATCAGAACTCCTATGAATGCCATAATCGGTATGGATGAAATGATACTCAGGGAAAATCCGGGCAAAACAGTAGAAAAATATGCCATGGATATCCAGAGTGCCAGCAAAACGCTTTTATCCATAATTAACAATCTCCTTGATCTGAGCAAGATCGAGTCAGGCAAGATGGAGCTGGCTCCGGTTGAGTATAATGTGTCATCCGTATTAAACGATCTGATAAACATGACTATGAAAAAGGCTACGGATAAGGGCCTGAAATATAATCTTGAAATATCTCCGTCAATTCCTTCTGTATTATGGGGTGATGAGATTAGGATAAGGCAGATAATGCTTAACCTGATAAATAACGCTATAAAATATACTCATGAAGGCAGTGTAACTGTTAATGTCTCATTTGACAGGGAAAGTAAGAAGTTAATGTGCCGTGTTGCAGATACCGGTATAGGCATACGTCCCGAAGATATGGAAAAGCTGTTCAGTTCTTTCCAGAGACTAGAAGAAAACAAAAACAGGAATATCGAGGGAACCGGACTTGGCCTTAATATTTCAAAACAGCTTTCAGAGATGATGGATGGCGGTGTAGAGGTAGAAAGCGAGTACGGAAAGGGTACCACGTTTACTGCTACCATGGTCCAGAAGGTGATGGATGAAAAGCCTATAGGCGATTTTGTTGAGAATCTTGCAAAGCTTCAGGAAAAGAAAGAAGAGTATAAACCTTCCCTGATAGCACCTGATGCACATATCCTTGTGGTAGATGATAATGATATGAACCTCAAGGTGCTCAAAGGATTACTTAAAAAAACAAAAATACAGGTTACGACTGCAGAGTCCGGAGATGAATGCATCGGGCTGCTTAAGGAGCATACATATCATGCAGTACTCCTTGACCAAATGATGCCCGGGAAAACCGGTACGGAAACTCTGAAAATCATCAGAGATGAACAGCTGGCTGATATTACTCCCATCATCGCTCTTACGGCAGATGCTGTTGCTGATGCAAAGGATGCATATATAAAGGAAGGCTTTACCGATTATCTGTCTAAGCCTGTTATCTATCAGGAGTTGGAGGAAATACTAAGGAAATATCTTGATAAAAGCCTGCTCGTAAATGAGGAACCGCAGAAACCGGTTGATAATAAAGGTGCTTTGACAAATGATAAACCACTTGTAATCGTTATTGATCCTTCATCTGATAAACTCCGTGAAATGAAAGATTTCCTGGGTGAAAACTGTAAAGGCGTATTTGTTAAGGATATGGAGAGTGCGTCTAAATACTTGGCTAAACATAGTTGAGCAAATTTTTTGCACAATTTACACAAAATTAAGGTTCAATATACTTTCATTTTTGATGCTATACAGAGCCTTTTGTGAAAGTTGCACAAAAATCACCCCTCGTATTTGGTGAAAATCCACAATTCACCATCTTGATTTTTGAATTATGCCGCGTTATAATCTCAACCATCAAGAGGGAAAAAAGTCTAATAACCTAAGATATTAGAGTGCTTAGGTACGAGGGGAGAGATTTTTATGTTAATGAGAAAATATGTTAAGCCTGAAACTTGGGTAAACAGAAAGAGCATCAATAATTCAATGTACGGTATCAAATTGACAGACCGTGAGGCTTATTTTACAGGATACTATCTTGATAAGAAGTATACAAAGCCTGAGTTTGCACATTTTGATTACGCTGCACTTTTCGATGTTGAAAGAGCTCATGCTGTTCTTGAGGAAATGAAGGCTCAGGGAATAGAGAATATCGAGATACAGAGTTTTGCTGAAGGTATCGTATGTGAAGAGGATTACGCAGCACTTGATAAGATGTTAAATCATACATCACTTTTCAGATCGATCGTTAACGTTATAGCTAACAGACGTTACATCAGAGCCGCTATGGACAGGATCCAGTCAAGAAATGAGAACTATCAGTTACTTACAAAAGCAATCGTAACAAGCGGTAAGACAGATATCAACAATCCCGAAAAGGCAATACCTTTTAATATTGCCTGCTAAAAAATAGCACAGCTGTCTGTATATATAGAAAGAAGTCGGCCATTGAGGTCGACTTTTTTATTTATACCTGCGATACAACCATAACACCCCTCAGCAATCAGTTGAGGGGTGGTATTATTTATTGCCTATTTTACGGCTTTGCTGTCTCTTTCCTCACGGATGATCTTTTCAAATTCTTCGTACTTTAGCGCACCTAAATCTTCTCCTGCGCGATGTCTTACAGAAATTGTCCCGTTTTCCATATCCTTATCACCAACAATTATCATATAAGGAATCTTTTGACCCTGAGCCTCACGGATCTTATATCCGAGTTTTTCGGGACGGTGATCAACCTCAGCTCTGAATCCTGATGCTTCCAACTGTTTGGCGATACCGTCTGCATATTCACCGGCACGGTCTGTTACAGGCAGCACTATAGCTTGGACGGGAGCCAGCCACAGAGGGAAAGCACCGGCAAACTGCTCTGTGATAATGCCGATAAAGCGCTCGATAGAACCGAATACAACCCTGTGTATCATGGCCGGACGGTGTTTCTTGCCGTCAGCTCCGATATATTCCAGTTCAAAACGTTCGGGCAGCTGCATATCGAGCTGTATTGTTCCGCACTGCCATGTACGGCCCAAAGAATCAGAAAGATGGAAATCCAGTTTAGGTCCGTAGAAAGCGCCGTCACCTTCGTTTATCACATAGCTTTTACCCATATCATCGCAGGCTGCTTTTAATGTATTTGTTGCAAAATCCCATGTCTCAAGATCGCCCATATGATCCTCGGGCATTGTGGAAACCTCTATCTGATATGACAAACCGAAAACAGAATAAACTTCGTCAAACAGTTTAATAACATTCTTTATCTCATCGCGCATCTGATCCCATGTCATGAAAATATGAGCATCATCCTGTGTAAAGCATCTTACCCTGAAAAGACCGTGAAGTGTGCCTGATAGTTCATGGCGATGTACCAGACCGAGTTCGCCGACACGTAAGGGAAGCTCTCTGTATGAATGCTGCTCTGACCGGTAGACCAGCATACCACCGGGACAGTTCATGGGTTTTATGGCAAAATCCGTATCATCAATGACAGTTGTATACATTTTGTCTTTATAATGCTGCCAGTGTCCGGATCTTTCCCAAAGATCTCTGTTCAGCATCATAGGTGTAGATATCTCAACATATCCGTATCTCTTATGTATTTCCCTCCAATATTCTATCAGAGTATTTTTAAGTACTAATCCTTTGGGCATAAAGAACGGGAATCCGGGGCCCTCATCAGCCAGGAAAAACAGTCCCATTTCCTTTCCAATCTTACGATGGTCACGGCGCTTTGCCTCCTCAAGCTGTACAAGATATTCTTCCAGTTTCTCTTTTTCAGGAAATGCTATGCCGTATATTCTCTGCAAGGACTCCCTGTTTGAGTCACCTCTCCAGTATGCTCCGGCACAAGACAAAAGCTTAATGCCGTCTCCGTTTACAATGCCTGTTGACTCAAGGTGCGGTCCTGCACACAGGTCTGTAAATTCACCCTGGCTATAAAACGATATGACTGCATCTCCGGGCAGGTCATTTATGAGTTCTACCTTATAAGGCTCATCCTTCATTAACTCAAGAGCCTGATCCCTTGGCAGTTCAAATCTTTTTAATTCCAGTTTTTCTTTGCAGATCAGACGCATTTCGTTCTCGATTTTTTCCAGTATCTCGGGGTTAAAACCGAAATCGGCATCCATATCATAGTAAAATCCGTTCTCAATCGCAGGTCCTATAGCCAGCTTAACTTCCGGATACAGGCGCTTTACAGCCTGGGCTAAGATGTGGGAACATGTGTGCCAGTAAATCTTCCTGTACTGCTCGTTTTCAAAATTCATTTCGTTTCTGCTCATAACTTTTTCCTCCTGTTGTAAAAATTTTTTCATCTGAATAGTGTTACAACATAAGAAAAGCACCCATAAGACACATATATATGTATCCTAAGGGTGCATTTAGCACGGTTCCACCTTAACTTTTCACTTCAGATTCTATCAAATCCTATCTCTTAACGCGAGCACACGGTAACGCTTACTAAATTTCGGCCTTACAGCTCAGGAATGGTTTTCGTCCATCGTCCTCATAAACAGCTCTCACCATACTGCCGTTCTCTCTGGATGATTCGTAATGAATTACTCTTTCCGTCATTGCTTTTCTTATGTTAGTTTGTAAAATACCACAGAAAATTATATTTGTCAACCCCTAAATATCTAATTATCAAATAAGAAATATGGAATTACCATGGAATTAAACCGGATTGACATTACCGATAATATTTTGTAAAATTATACTACTGGTATAAAAATAAATATCCTAATAGTACTGATAATGTATGGAAATATCTCAGAACAGAGTTTAATATATAACCATGATGATCAGTTTCGGAGGAATTCAATTATGAAAAACGAAAAAACACTATATCAGCAATTAAGAGGAGAGTTTTTTCATCACAATAAACTGCTTTTTGGTTTAGCGGCATTCTCGGCTTTCTTTTCAGGATTTGGAGGCTTGATAATTTCATGGCTTTTAAAAGCACTGATAGATACAGCTGCTGATGAACCCGGATCGATGTCGTTTGGAATGGACATGATATTGGTGGGCGTTTTTCTGGTGTTGATGATAATGGCATTTATACTTGATTATTCAACACGTCCTGCTTTTATCCGAAGAGCCATGATACAGTATAAGAACATGGCTTTTGATAAGCTGATGGGAAAAGGTATCGCTACATTCCGTGATGAGAGTACAGCAACTTACCTTTCTGCACTTACAAACGACGCAACAAGCATAGAAACAAATTATCTGTCCCAGCTTCTTTCGCTGTTTACAATGTCGGTAATGTTTTTTGGGTCTATTGCTTTGATGATCTGGTATTCGCCATTATTTACGGCGGTTGCAGTCGGAGTAACGATCCTTCCGCTTTTGGCCTCACTGCTTACCGGCAAAAAAATGGTTACCGCTGAAAAGAAAGTTTCTGAACAGAACAAGAATTTTACGGCAGTACTTACCGATTGTCTGGGAGGATTTTCCGTTATTAAGAGCTTTAAAGCAGAAAAAGAAATCTTTAAGATGTTTTCCGCTCAGAATAAAGAACTTGAGGGCTCAAAGTTTTCGAAAGAACGCATTAAGACCATAGTCGGTCTTATAGGCTCCATGGCAGGTATGCTTGCACAGACAGGAGTATTTGTTGTGGGAACATATCTTATCATTTCGGGATACGATCTGACTACAGGTACTGTAATGATGTTTGTCAATCTTATGAACTTCATGATACAGCCGATCGCAGCTCTGCCCGGATTGCTTGCGGGACGCAAGGCTTCATTGGGTCTGGTAAAGAAACTGGCTGATGCTTTGGAGCAGAACAATGAAAAGAGCGGAACAGAAGAACTTAAATCATTAAACAGTGAAATTTTATTAAAGGAGGTGTCATTTGGGTATGATAAGGAGAAAGAAATACTTCACAATGTTTCTGCTGGGTTTAAGGCCTCAGCTGCTTATGCGATAGTCGGAGCAAGCGGAAGCGGAAAGTCGACCTTGCTGAATCTGATAATGGCTTCGAGTCCTGATTACACGGGTAATATCCTTATGGATGGTAAGGAGATCAGGGATATAAAGGCAGAATCTTTGTATGACGCAATTTCGGTCATCCAGCAGAATGTATTTGTTTTTAATGCATCTATCCGCGACAATGTAACGATGTTCAGGGAGTTTCCCGAAGAAGAACTTGAAGCAGCGATTAAGCACGCTCATCTGGATGAGCTGATAGCAAAACGAGGAGAGGATACTCTTTGCGGTGAGAACGGAAGCGGACTTTCCGGAGGAGAAAAGCAAAGGATATCTATTGCAAGAAGTCTGCTTAAGAAATCCTCGATACTTTTAGCAGATGAAGCTACTGCAGCGCTGGATGCACAGACCGCATGGCAGGTTTCAAACGATATCCTGGATCTTGAGGGGATTACGCGAATCGTAGTAACCCACTCTTTGGAAGAAAACCTGCTTAAACG
>JAEEGK010023685.1_pt1 | contig 12784 bp, 9 predicted proteins | sample 8958771 | NCBI WGS metagenome assembly JAEEGK01 (sample SAMN16246547, study PRJNA631951) | gut metagenome | biome: gut microbiome; feature: rumen; material: SC-attached | host: Bos | place: Iran: Karaj | collected 2018-10 | reverse complement strand
CGGCAAGAACAAGGCGGAGGAGGCGGCTAAGATGGCCGTCACCAGCCCGCTGATGGAAACCAGCATCGACGGCGCCAAGGGCGTTCTGGTGAGCATCGTCGGCTCCATGGACATGGCCCTGGAGGAAGTGGAAAAGGCCGCCGGCCTGGTGCAGGAGGCCGCCCATCCGGACGCCAACATCATCTTCGGCGCCGCCTTTGACGAGAACATGGAGGATGAGATCCGGGTAGTTATCATTGCCACCTGCTTTGACAACGGCCCCAAGCCCGCCGCAAAGCAGCCGGAGCCCCGGCGTGCGGCTCAGGAGCAGCCCCAGCAGGCCCCCGCCCGCTCCGCTTCGGAAGGGGACGACTTCGGGGATATCCTGAAGATCTTCAACAAGCGGGATTCCGGGAACTGATCGATTTGACGCAGCGGGCGGCCGGAAGGCCGCCCGCATTGATTTCTGCCGCGCCGGGCGCGGCAGGGGAGGACATATCCCTTGGATACAGCACTTGTGTTTCCGCAGCCGCTGATCACGGCTCTGAGCTTCCTGTTCTGCTTCTGCATGCTGGCTCCGGCCATGTATTACGTCTGGTTCGTGTACCGGAGAAGGCTGGACCACAGCGCCATGCTGGGGGGCCTTGCGGCCTTCTTCCTGTTCGGCTATCTCCTCTCCGGCCTTCTCCTGGGCTTCATCGCACCGGAATCCCGGCGGGAGAGCATGCCCGGCTGGACCTACGCCCTGCTCCGCTCCGTCGTCCTGGCGGCGGTGGAGGTGGGGGGCTGCTGGCTGTGCCTGTGGTTCCTCCGCCGGGGCAGACCGGCAAATAAGCGCAATGTGCGCATCCCCATCGGCTTCGGCCTGGGCTACCGGCTTTTTGACCTGCTGTATCTGGGGGCCTTCAACGCCCTGTTCCGGCTGCTGAACGCCATGAGCGTGAACCGGGACGGCCTGCAGACGGTGCTGGACGGGGTGGAGGCGGACGCCGCTCCCGCCCTGGAAGCCCAGCTGCGGCTCCTGGCGGAGTCCGCGCCCCGGGTATACTGGCTCAGCGCGGCGGACTATCTTTGCATGCTGGTCATCTCCGTGTGCGCGGCCCGGCTCCTGTGGTACAGCCTGGAGGGCGGGCTGCGTCCGGCGGAGCCGAAGCTCATCGGCCTTGTGCTGGGCGTCCGCCTTGCGGGAGAGTGGCTGCTGGCCATGTATCAGACCGGGGCGGGGAGCTACGGCCTCTGCGCGGGATGCTACTATGTCCTCACGGCGGCCCTGGCCTGCTTCACCTGGCGGGAGTGCTCCCGTAGGGACGATAAGGAGCTTCTCCATGATGAGCATTTGAAAAGCCGGATCAGAAAACGGCGGTAAAGGAAAACCGAATGGAAGCGCGGCGGGGCGTATGCTCCTCCGCGCTTTTTTGCGCGCTGACGCAGCCGGTCCCATTTCCGGCCCCGGGCGCGGAATCATGTTGACAAAAGTCAGCGTTTGCGGTATCGTATTGCTGACAAATGTTATTTTGAAGAAACGGAAGATTTTGGGCATACTGAAACCGGCGCGATGCGCGTCGGCAGACCCGGAGGTGAGCGTATGATTTCCGTGGTGATCCCCGCCTATAATGAGGAGAAGTCCGTTCCGGCGGCGGCGGGGCGGGTCGCAGCCGTGCTGCGGGAGAGCGGGATCCCGTATGAGCTGGTGTTCGTGGACGACGGCTCCCGGGACGGGACCTGGGAGGCGATCCGGGCCGCAGCCGGGAATGACCCGTCGGTGCGGGGCCTGCGCTTTTCCCGGAATTTCGGCAAGGAGGCGGCCATCCTGGCGGGGCTGGAGGCCAGCGCGGGGGAGTGCTGCGCGGTGATGGACTGCGACCTGCAGCATCCCCCGGAAAAGCTGCCGGAGATGTACAGGCTATGGCAGGAGGGCTGGGATGCGGTGAACGGCGTCAAGGCGGACCGGGGGCGGGAGAGCGGCCTGCGCCGCCTGGCCGCCGGAGCCTTTTACGGGATCATGAGCCGGGCGGCGGGATGCGATATGGCCGGATCCTCCGACTTCAAGCTCCTGGACCGGAAGGTCGTCCGGGTCCTGGTCTCCCTGCCGGAGCAGGGCGCGTTTTTCCGGGCCCTCGCCCCCTGGACCGGCTTCCGGCAGACGGAGACGGAATACCGGGTGGAGGAACGCCGGGCGGGAAAGAGCCATTGGTCCCTGCCGGCCCTGACGCGCTATGCTGCATCGGGCATTGCGGGCTTCACCGCCGCGCCCCTGCAGGGCGTCACGGTCCTGGGCTGCGCCGTCCTCCTGGCGGATCTGGTGCTGGGGGCGGCGAGCCTGGCGGACCTGGTCCGGGGCAGGGGGGTGGAGGAGCTGCGGATGCTGCTCCTGGCGCTCCTGTTCCTCGGCGGCTGTCTGATGCTGGGCATGGGCGTTCTGGGGTACTATCTGAGCAGGGTGTTTGCGGAGGTGCGGCACAGGCCCCGGTATCTCATCGCCGGGCGCTGCGGAGAAAAGGAGGAGGACGAATGAGGGAGGGGCGTTTCCGCCTGGAGTCTCCGGGCGCGGCGGCGGAGAAGCTGTATCTGCGGATCCCGAAGCATCTGCGCCTGACCTTTTTTGCATCCCTGGGGCTGGGGTTTCTCACCCACGGCTACGCATTCCTGAACAAATTCACGAACCACGACGATCTGAACCAGATGTTCTATGCCGATTACGGCACGGCCTCCGGCCGCTGGCTGCTGCCTCCCGTGCTGCGGCTGGACGGGAACATCAGCATGCCCTGGATCATCGGCGTTCTCAGCCTTGTGTTCCTGGCCCTCACCGCCTGCGCCGGAGCGGAGCTGCTGCGCATCCGCCGTCCCCTGGGGTGCGCCGCGGTCTCGGCCCTCACGGTGAGCTTTCCCGCGGTGACGGCCACCTTTGGCTATATGTTCACCGCCTCGGGCTATTTCTTCAGCCTGTTCCTGGCGGCGCTGGCGGCTCTGGCGGCCTGCCGCCGGGGGTGGCCGGGCAGCGCCGCGGGGGCTGTGCTGCTGACCCTGTCCATGAGCATCTACCAGGCCTATCTCCCCGCCGCGGCGGTGCTGATGCTGGGCTCCCTGCTGCTGGAGGCCCTGGACGGGCAGCGGAGCTTCCGGCAGCTCCTGGGCAAGGGGCTGCGGCTGGCGCTGACCCTTGCCCTGGGGGTCCTGGCCTATCTGCTCACCGTGCGCCTCACCGCCGGGGAAGGGCTCACGGACTATGAGGGCATTGCGGACATGGGCCGGGTGTCCCTGGGCCGGGTGCCCAGGCTGGTGTATTATGCCTATCGGAAATACTGGTATTTCTTCTGGCAAAACGACTGGGGCTGTCACTTCTCCTTCCTGCGCTGGGGTTTTCTCCTCTCCGGGCTGGGCAGCCTCTGCCTGGGGGCGGCTCTGCTGAAAAGCCGGCAGACAAGCCTCCCCGTGACCCTGCTGGCCCTGGCGCTGGGGGCGCTGTATCCCCTGGCGGGCGCCCTCATCTATGTGATGGTCCCCGACGGCTACGTGCATATCCACATGCTGTATCCCATGGTCTATATCCTCCTTCTGCCGGCATCGCTGCTGGAATACGCCGGACCGGGGGAGGCGGGGCCCGGGGACGGCGTGCTGCCCCGGCTCCTGAGCTGGGTGCTGCTGCTTACCCTGGGCTTCACCGCCTATTCCTACTGGCTCACGGACAACAATGCCTATATGAAGGCAGATCTCGCCTTTCGCCAGTGCGCCGCCTGGTCGGACCGCCTGGTGGCGCGCATAGAGGACTGCGAGGGGTATGAGCCCGGCATGAAGGCGGTGCTCCTGGGGAGCGACAAGCGGGAGGCCGCCATGTCCCCCACGCCGGAGCTGGACCTCTCCCGGCTGGTGGGCATCTTCGACCTTGGGGATCTGCGGAGCTTTTTCACCTACCGTCATTTCCTCCGGTATTACCTGGCCTATACGGACCCGGTGTACACCGGGGACAGCGAGACCGCCGCCCTCTTTGCGGCAAAGCCGGAGGTGCTGGCCATGCCCCTGTATCCCCGGCAGGGGAGCGTGAAGGTCGTGGACGGCGCGGTGGTGGTGAAGCTGAACGAGCCGTGACGAAGTGCGGAAAAACAAAACGCAGGCCCGGAGGCAGAAGCCTCCGGGCCTGCAGTATCCTGCATTTATTCGCTTTCCAGAATCACGCTCAGCGCCCTGAGCTGGGGACCGATCTGCTCCGGAGAGGCGCCGCCCTGGGAGGTGCGGCGGCGGACGCAGGCGTCCAGGTCCAGAGCCGTGTACAGATCTTCGTCAAATACGGGATCGGCTTCCCGGTAGGCCTCCAGGGGAAGCTCCTCCAGGGTGACGCCCTCCTTCACGCAGCGGCCCACCAGACTGCCCACCAGCTTATAGGCTGTGCGGAAGGGGACGCCCTTCTTTTCCACCAGCCAGTCCGCCAGGTCCGTGGCGTTGATAAAGCCCCGGGCTGCGGCCTGACGCATGCTTTCCGGCTTTGCCGTCATGCTCTCCAGCATGGGGGCCAGGATGCCCAGGCAGGCGTCCGCCGTGTCAAAGGCGTCGAACACCGCTTCCTTATCCTCCTGCATGTCCTTGTTGTAGGCAAGAGGCAGGCCCTTCATCATCGTGAGCAGGCCCATCAGATCCCCGTAGACCCGTCCGGTCTTGCCCCGGATCAGCTCCGCCATGTCCGGGTTTTTCTTCTGCGGCATGATGGAGGAGCCGGTGGTCCAGGCGTCCGACAGCTCAATGAAGCGGAATTCCCAGCTGGACCAGAGGATCAGCTCCTCGGAGAGCCGGGACAGATGGGCCATGAGTATGGACAGGGCGGCGCACAGCTCCAGGACGAAGTCCCGGTCCGAGACCGCGTCCAGGCTGTTCAGGCTCACGCCGGTGAAGCCAAGGGCTGCGGCGGTGTTCTCCCTGTCAATGGGATGGCCGGTGCCCGCAAGAGCGCAGGCGCCCAGGGGGTTCTGGCTGTCCATCCGCGCCGCGGCGTCCCTGAGCCGTCCCAGGTCCCGGGCCAGCATCCAGGCATAGGCCAGGAGCTGATGGGCAAAGGTGATGGGCTGGGCCCGCTGCAGGTGGGTGTATCCCGGCATGACGGAAGCCTTGTTCGCCTCCGCCTGGGCCATCAGGGCGCGCATGACGCACCGGATCTTCTCCCGGGTCTGGGCCGTGCGCTCCCGGAGGTACAGACGGGCGTCCACCGCCACCTGGTCGTTCCGGCTCCGGGCGGTGTGGAGCATCCGCCCCGCGTCCCCCTTCCGCCTGGTGAGCTCCGCTTCCACGAAGCTGTGGATATCCTCGGCAGCGGGATCGATCTGCAGAGAGCCCGCATCCAGCTCCGCCAGGATCTCCTCCAGACCGTCCAGGATCTCCTCCGCCGCCCGGGCGGGAATGATCCCCCGGGCGCCCAGCATGGCGGCATGGGCCATGCTGCCCCGGATATCCTGCCGGTACATGCGGCTGTCCACCCGGATGGAGGCGTTGAAGTCGTCCGCCGCCGCGTCCGTGGGACTGGCGGCCCGCCCCTCCCAGAGCCGGGCCATCAGGCTTTCTTCCCGTCCACGACGGCCTGGATCCGGGTGGGAAGGCCGTAGAGCCGGATGAAGCCCTCCGCATCGGACTGCCGGTAATCGCTTTCCCCGAAGGTGGCGATCTCCTCGGAATACAGGGTGTTGGGGCTCCAGACCCCCGCATTGATGATATTGCCCTTGTACAGCTTCAGCCTCACCTTGCCGGTGACCCGCTCCTGGGTCTTGGTAACGAAGGCCGCCAGGGCCTCCCGCAGGGGGCTGAACCACTGGCCGTTGTATACCAGCTCCCCGTAGGTGATGCTCAGCTCCTGCTTCTTGTGCAGGGTGAGCTTGTCCAGACACAGGGTCTCCAGCACCTCGTGCGCCTTGTACAGAATGGTGCCGCCCGGGGTCTCGTACACGCCCCGGCTCTTCATGCCCACCAGCCGGTTTTCCACCAGGTCCAGCAGGCCGATGCCGTGCTTGCCGCCCAGGGCGTTCAGGGCGGAGATCAGCTCCACGGAGCCGATGTCCTGCCCGTTCAGCTTTACGGGCACGCCCTTGACGAACTCCAGCTCGATATACTCCGGCTCGTCCGGCGCCTGGAGGGGGGAGACGCTCATCTCCAGGAAGCCGGCCTTCTCATACTGGGGCTCGTTCCCGGGCTCCTCCAGATCCAGACCCTCGTGGCTCAGGTGCCACAGGTTCTTATCCTTGGAATAGTTGGTCTCCCGATTGATCCGCAGGGGCACGTTGTGGGCCTCCGCATAGTCGATCTCCTCATCCCGGGACTTGATGTCCCACATCCGCCAGGGGGCGATGATGGGCATATCCGGGGCGAAATGCATGATGCCCAGCTCAAAGCGCACCTGGTCGTTGCCCTTGCCGGTGCAGCCGTGGGCGATGGCGTCCGCGCCCTCCGCCTTGGCGATCTCCACCAGGCGCTTGGCGATCAGGGGCCGGGCCATGCTGGTGCCCAGCAGATAGCCCTCGTACTTGGCGTCCGCCTGCATGGCGGGGAAGATGAAGTCCTCCACCAGCTCCTTCTTCAGGTCCTCGATATACAGCTTGCTGGCGCCGGTCTTCAGGGCCTTTTCCTCCAGCCCCTCCAGCTCGTCCGCCTGGCCCACGTCCGCCGCCACGGCGATGACGGAGCAGCCGGGGTAGGTCTCCTTCAGCCAGGGAATGATGATGCTGGTATCCAGGCCGCCGGAATAGGCGAGAACGATCTTCTTGTATGACATGCTGTATTCCTCCGATCATGGTCGTTTTTGAAAAAAGATGCGTTGAGTATACCCCGAAAATCCCAAAGAGTCAAGGGGGTAAAAAGAATATATATGCACAAAGAATGAAAGTATATGCGCGAATGAGTTGGCAAAGGGGCATGAAAAGCCCCGTCTCCGGCGTTGCCATTTTGCCCGGCCTGTGGTAATGTATCCTGGGGAGGTGGGAAAGTGGAGCTGAGACCCATTGCCAGGGTCCATTCGGACTTTGCCGGCAAATTCGGCGTGCCCAGGCAGAGCGGCCTGGTGCCGGAGCTCACGGCGGTGCTGGAATTCGAGCCGGAGTTCCGCAGTCCCGAAGCGGTGCGGGGCCTGGAGGCCTTTACCCACCTGTGGCTCATCTGGGAGTTTTCCGAAAACGCGGACCGGGGCTGGCGGCCAACGGTGCGCCCGCCGCGGCTGGGAGGCAACCGGAGGCTGGGCGTCTTTGCCACCCGTTCTCCCTTCCGGCCCAATCCCATCGGACTCAGCTGCGTCCGGCTGCTGGAGCTGCGCATGGACCGGGAGCGGGGCCCGCTTCTTCTGCTGGGGGGCGCGGACCTGACGGACGGCACGCCGGTTTACGACATAAAGCCCTATATCCCCTATGCCGACTGCCGCCCCGAGGCCTCCGGCGGCTTTACCGCGGAAACGGAACGGCGGACGCTGGAGGTGGAATTTCCCCCCGCGCTGCTGGAAAGGGTGCCGGAAAATAAGCGGCAGGCCCTTTTGGGAGTCCTGGCCATGGACCCCCGGCCGGCCTATCAGGAGGACCCGGAGCGGGTCTACGGCTTCCGCTTCGCCGGTCTGGAGCTGCGCTTTACCGTGGGGGAAGGGGTGCTCCGGGTGACGGAGGCGGAGCCGGTGAAAGAGAAATAACGGAGTGAATATACAGGAGGTATGCACATGCGGGTAAAACTGACTGCCAATCGGGACTTTCCCATCGGGGAGATCGACCCCAGGCTCTACGGCTCCTTCATCGAGCACCTGGGCCGGGCGGTATACGGCGGCGTCTATGAGCCGGGCCATCCCACGGCGGACGACGAGGGCTTCCGGCAGGACGTGCTGGAGCTGGTGAAAAAGCTGGGGGTGCCCATCGTGCGGTATCCCGGCGGCAACTTCGTCTCCGGCTACCGCTGGGAGGACGGCACCGGGGACAAGGCAAAGCGTCCCCGCCGGGCGGAGCTGGCCTGGAACAGCATCGAGACGAACCAGGTGGGCATCGACGAATTCCAGTCCTGGGCAAGGAAGGCGGACAGCCAGGTGATGATGGCGGTGAACCTGGGCACCGGCACTCCCCGGGAGGCGGGGGACCTGGTGGAATACTGCAACTTCCCCGGGGGCACGGAGCTCAGCGAGCGGCGGCGGGCCAACGGGTACGACAAGCCCTTCGGCATCCGCACCTGGTGCCTGGGCAACGAGATGGACGGCCCCTGGCAGATCGGCCACAAGACGGCGGAGGAGTACGGCCGGGCCGCCTGCGAGGCCGCAAAGATCATGAAGCTGGTGGACCCCTCCATCGAGGTCGTGGCCTGCGGCAGCTCCAACTCCGGCATGAACACCTTCGGGGAATGGGAGCTGGAGGTGCTGAAGCAGTGCTATGAGCAGGTGGACTATCTCTCCCTGCACAGCTATTACGGCAACCGTTCCGGCGATACGGCGGAGTATCTGGGCTGCAGCCGGGACATGGACGAATTCATCCGCAGCGTGGAGGCCATGTGCGACGCGGTGAAGGCCATCCGCCGCTCCGGCAAGACCATGCTTCTGAGCTTTGACGAATGGAACGTGTGGTTCCATTCCAACGATGCGGACAAGCAGATCGCCCCCTGGCAGGTCGCCCCGCCCCTGCTGGAGGATATCTATACCTTTGAGGACGCCCTGGTGGTGGGCTGTCTGCTCATCACCCTGCTGCGGCACTGCGACCGGGTGAAGATCGCCTGCCTGGCCCAGCTGGTGAACGTCATTGCCCCCATCATGACGGAGACCGGCGGCAGGGCCTGGGCCCAGACCATCTTCTGGCCCTTCCTGCAGGCCTCCGCAAACGCCAGAGGCACCGCCCTGCGCACTTTGGTGGACTGCCCTGCGTACAAGGCGGGAAAGTACGGGGATATGCCCGCCGTGGAAGCCGTCATGACCGTGAAGGACGGGGAACTGACGGTGCTTGCGGTGAACCGGAGCCTGGAGGAGGACGCGGACCTGGAGCTGGAGCTGCAGGGATACGGCCCGCTGCGGCTCCTGGAGCACAGCCGGCTCTGCAGCGACGACCTGAAGGCGGTGAACACGGCGGAGGACCCGGACCGGGTAAAGCCGGAGCCGGGGGACGGGAAGACCCTGCTCCGCCATTCCTGGAACCTGCTGCGGTACCGCATTGCGGATTGAGCCGGCCCGGACCGGCTGCGACTTGGGAGGATAGTAAACGATGGCAAAAAAGTATGAGGCCCTGTTCACGCCCCTGAAGGTGGGCGGGATCACCCTGAAAAACCGCATCGTCCTCTGCGCCATGGGGGGCACGAACCCCATCGGCTTCGGCGGAAAATTCGATGAGAACACACGGGACTATTATATCGCCCGGGCAAAGGCCAACGTGGCCCTGATGATCCCCGGCGTGGTGAACGTCCATACCGCTTCCGAGGGACGCTCCTGGCTGTATGAGGAAGAGGAGATGTTCCTGGGCCCCATGAAGCGGCTCATGGACGACATCCATGCCTACGGGGCAAAATTCTTCCTCCAGCTGGGCACCGGCTTCGGCAGGTCCCAGATGGTGTTCCCGGGCATGGACAAAATGCCCCGGGAGCAGCTGCACAATATGCTGATCGCCCCCAGCGACGGCCTGCCCAACGTATGGGCGCCGGAGCTGAAGCACCGGGCCATGACCCGGGAGGAGATCCTGGAGACCATCCAGGGCTACGCCAAGGCCGCCGCCCTTGCCCAGAGGGCGGGGATCGACGGCGTGGAGATCCACGCGGTGCACGAGGGGTATCTGCTGGACCAGTTCTCCATGGCGAACATGAACCACCGGACGGATGAATTCGGCGGCAGCCTGGAAAACCGCCTGCGCTTTGCCACGGAGATCATCCGGGAGATCAAAAAGCTCTGCGGCAGGGACTATCCCGTTTCCGTGCGGTACAGCGTGGCCAGCAAGATCCGGGGCTTCAATCAGGCGGCCCTGCCCGGGGAGGCCTATACGGAATTCGGACGCAGCATGGAGGAGAGCCCCGCCGCCGCCCGGATCCTGCAGGCTGCGGGCGCGGACATGCTGAATGCGGACAACGGCTCCTATGACTCCTGGTTCTGGGCCCATCCCCCCATGTATATGCCCATGGCCTGCAACCTGCCGGAGGTATCCTACCTGAAGCAGTTCGTGGATATCCCCGTGATCTGCGCCGGGCGCATGAACGACCCGGATATCGCGGCCGACGCCGTCGCCTCCGGCAAGGTGGACGGCGTGGGCATCGCCCGGCAGCTCCTGTGCGATCCCGACTGGTGCGATAAGGTCCGGGCGGGAGACCTGGAGGACATCCGCCCCTGCATCGCCTGTCATAACGGCTGCTTCCCCGTGACCCGGTACAAGGGCCTGAGCTGCGGCATGGTGGGGCATATGGGCCGCTGCGCCCTGAACCCCGTGACCTTCCGGGAGAAGGAGCTGGAGCTGAAACAGGCGGAGACGCCCAAAAAGACCGCCGTCATCGGCGGCGGCATCGGCGGCATGGAGGCCGCCAGGCTCCTGGCCCTCCGGGGACACAAGGTCACCCTGTATGAAAAGAGCGGGGAGCTGGGGGGCGTGTTCCGGGCTGCCGCCGCGCCGGAATTCAAGGAGATGGACAAGAAGCTCATCGACTGGTACATCCGCCAGCTGGAGAAGCTGCCGGTGGAGATCCGGCTGAACACCGCCGTGAGCCCGGAGATGCTGAAGGACCTGGACGCGGAAGCGATCATCGCCGCCACCGGCGCGAAGGCCAGAAAGCTGCCCATTCCCGGCTTCGACGGACCCGATACCGTGGAAGCGGTGGACTACCTCCTGGGCCGGAAGAGCGTGGGGGACAGGGTGGTGATCATCGGCGGCGGACTCACGGGCTGCGAGATCGCCTACGATCTGGCCCTGAAGGGGAAGAAGCCCGTCATCGTGGAGATGCAGGACGATATCCTGAAGGTCATGGGGCTCAGCGCCGCCAACTCCAACATGCTGCGGGAGCTCATCCGCTTCTACCATATCGACGTGCACGTTTCCACCGCCCTGCAGGAGATCCGGCCGGGGGAGGTGCTGGTGAAGGATGAGGCGGGGCAGACCCTCCGCCTGCCGGCGGACAGCGTGATCCTCTCCGTGGGGTACGTGCCCGACGCCCCCCTGGGCGAGGGGGATCCCCGGGTGCAGGTGATCGGGGACGCCCATAAGGTGGGCAATCTGATGACCGTGATCCGGGAGGCCTACGACGCCGCCTACAGGGTATAAAGACATACGGACGAAAAAACGGGCTGCGGCGGGGGAAAGCTGTTTTCCCCCGCCGCAGCCCTTGCGCGCGCTTTGTTATTCTGCCAGAACGATGTTCTGGCACCAGACGCCCTTGTGGATCAGGATCAGGCCAATAGCGCATTTCACGATGCCGGAGAAGCGGACGATGAAGAACAGCGGCACGATGGGCAGCGCGGTGAAATGGATGAGGCAGTAGGCCAGAGGAATGGTGACCACCCAGGAATAGGCGCTGTCAAAGAGAAACGTGATGAAGGTCTTGCCGCCGCTGCGGATGGTGAAATAGCTGGTGAGGGCCACGGCGTCGATGGGCATCTCCACGGCTGCCACGATGAGCAGCATGGAGGCCAGATGGCGGACGGTATCCTCCGTCCGGTAGATCCGGGGAATGAAGGGGCTGAGGGCGGCAAGCAGAACGCCGATGACGGCGCTCACCGCCACGGCAAAGGCAATGAGCTTCCTGTCCGTGTCCCTGGCCCGCTCCAGGTCCCCGGAGCCGAGCTGCTGGCCCACAATGATGGCAACGGCGTTGCCCATGGCCATCATCACAACGCTGAACAGGTTCGTCACCGTGGTGGTGATGTTCATGGAGGCCACCACGCTGAGGCCCCGGAGGGAGTAGCACTGGCTCAGCATGGCCATGCTGCCGGACCAGAGGAGCTCGTTTGCCAGCAGGGGCAGTCCCTTCAGCAGGACGTTTTTCAGCAGGGCAGGGGGCACCCGGAACCGGGAGCGGTACAGATCCCTGGTGAAGGGGCAGCGCTCCGGGTCCCGGTGGGAGCCCACGACAACGATACCCAGCTCCACGAAGCGGGAGATCACCGTGGCCACAGCCGCGCCCCGGCCCTCCAGGGCGGGGAGCCCCAGCTTGCCGAAGATCAGCAGATAGTTCAGCACAAGGTTCGTGAGCACCGCCGCCACGGCGGCCTTCATGGGCAGCACGGTCTCGCTGCACTCCTTCAGGGTGCTGGCATAGACCTGGGTGAACATGAACGGGAAGAAGCCCAGCATCATGATCCGGAGGTAGCTCACGGCGTGGTCCGCCGTGGTCTCCGCGTCCCCCACGTCCGCCTCCCCCTGGAGGAAGAGCATCACCATGCTCCGGCCAAAGAGCAGGAACACGGCCACGGCCGCCGCCGTGACGAAGAAGCCGATACAGAGCTTGATGCGGAAGGTGCTGCGGACGCCGTCCAGATCGCCGCTGCCGAAATACTGGGCGGTGAAGATCCCGGCGCCGGAGAGCCCGCCGAATATGCCCAGCTCAAAGATCAGGATGAGCTGATTGGCAATGGCCACGCCGGACATCTGCTCCGTGCCCACCCGGCCCACCATGACGTTGTCCAGCAGGTTCACAAAGCTGGTGATGCCGTTCTGCACCATGATGGGCACGGTCACCGCCAGCACCATGGCGTAGAAGGCCCGGTTTCCGATGAGCCGCCGTTTATTCATTCGGCCTGAGCTCCCGATACATGGCTGCCGCCTCGTCCTTCCCGGCGTGCTCCGCCACGCTCACCACCTCCACCCGCAGGAGACGCTCGCCGAAGCGGAGCTCCAGCACGTCCCCGATCTCC
>JAEEGK010023682.1_pt1 | contig 12784 bp, 17 predicted proteins | sample 8958771 | NCBI WGS metagenome assembly JAEEGK01 (sample SAMN16246547, study PRJNA631951) | gut metagenome | biome: gut microbiome; feature: rumen; material: SC-attached | host: Bos | place: Iran: Karaj | collected 2018-10 | reverse complement strand
CTCGTGTTGATAGATGATAGACGCTGTCATTCGTCGACAATGGTCACTTTTTTCTCCTCTACCGTCTGTGTCTCACCCTCGTCGGTGGTTATGGTAATCCGGCGTTTGCTCCACCACTGGGTGGTCCAGCCGGAAGCCAAATGGATTTCAGTCGCCGTGAATTGTTCCATTGTCGCTTGCATATGGGAATCGGCGATGCCCTTGTCTATCTCTTTCTCCATTTCATCCAGTGGCAGATCCGCCGGGAGGACGGTTTTCGTGGCAGCGAGCACGGACTCCCGGAGAAAAGGCATCAAGGCATCACTATCCACCTGGAAATAGGAGCGAATGAGCACAAAGGAAGAGTCCGATTGCTCCTCGTCTACCCAAAAGTGCAGATTGATCGGCAATTTCCCGGTCGTGTTCGGAAGGGGGCTGTTGAGTTCCTGTTGGACGGAATACTCCTGATCGAGCCGAAGCCGGGCTCCATGATAGAGAAGCAAGGGGACGACATCGTCCAAACAGGCCGTAACAATGGTTTCGGGACGGCAGACAAGATCCGTGTAGGTGTCGATAAGACCTTGCCGGGTCAGGCCGAGTTCCTTCAGGGCCTTCTCGTCGTGCTTCGCCAAGACGGCATCGACCGAGAGGGGGATCGTCCGTTTCATGGCTTCTGTCAGTTCATCCAGGTTGACGATGTCTTGGACGGTACCGAATTCATTCGTCTGGGTCCGGATGACAATTCCCTCCGCCACCTTACTCACAACCTCTGCCCCGACATTCAGGCTCAGGTCAGAAGAGAATACGTCCTTGTAGGACGTTTGAAGGATATAGGATTTTTCCGTTTCGTCGACCACTTCGAAAACCCGGGTCTCCGAAGACGCGCTCGCCGTGGTCTCCGTTCCATCCTTTTCAATCTTGACCGTCGTGCTTTTGCATTCATATACAGCTTGGTCTCCCTTATGCCAATAAGCACAAACCTGGACGGTAGAATCAGGCATCATCTGTGCCGACGCAAGAAAAGGAAGGAAGGCAATTAAAGCCGCAAACAAGCGTTGTTTCATACTGGTCATCTTTACTCAGGCTGGGAACTCCGATTTATCGATATAAATATAAGTCATTTGGCCGAAAAGAAAAAGGGCTCATGCCCTTTCTCCATAGCGTTATTTCACAATCTCATATTCATCGACACCTAATGAGTTGCGATAGGAGCATCCGCAGACCCCTGTTTTTTCGGGAGGTCTGCTGGTGGGCGCTTTGCAAGTGGGTTATAATCAGCGGGTTATGGACAAGTGCCCCGCAATCCATGGCGCACAAACAAAAACGCCCCGCATTGCTGCGAGGCGTTTGGAGCGGAAAACGAGACTCGAACTTTCCTTTATAAATCATTGATAATCAATATTTTACGCTATTGTATTACGACATCAGGTGAAACATAGGTGAAACTTTCGCGGCCGTTTGAGACGTATTTGGGATACGACTTGAACGGCCATCTTTATCTATTAAGACGACATCTGCGGACTTCAAATGCCAGCCGTTCCCCAGGCAAATCGATTCAAAATAGATATACGCAACCCGATAAGGCCTGTCATTAAACGGACGGGGTGATCAGTACGCGCCAACCTCCTTCGTTGTCCCGGGCTTCGATGTAGCCTTTTTCCTTCAGGCTGGTCAGCAGACGCTGGACGGCGGATTTGTTGATGCCGAGCTGTTCGCGGAGACTGTCGATAGTGACGGCAGGTTGGGATTGCATGATTCTGAGGATCCTGGCATAGTTGGGCGTGCGGAATTCTATCCGCTGGCCATCGTACCACCAGACGTTCTCGTCGGGCTCCGTCAGGAAGCGGACGTCATTGTAGATCTCTTCGGCAACCAGCGAGGTGAAGAACCGAAGGAAAGGACGGATACGGTCCAGATCCGCATGGGCACCGACGCTGGGTATGGAGCCGACTTCAAGGTCGGCCTGGTGAAGTGCCCCCAGGTATTCCTTCTTGGATCGGCTGCGGACGACGATCATCGGAAAGTCATGACGAGCGAGGATGTAATTGACGATGAGCCGGGCGATACGTCCGTTCCCGTCTTCAAAGGGGTGGATGCGGATATATCTGTAGTGAAACAATGCCGCAAGCTCGACAGGTGAGAGCCTGCCTTTCGCCTCTTCTTCATTGTACCAGTCAACAAGGTCTGCCATCAAGGCCGCCGTCTCTTCCGGGGCGGCATACTCGAAACGGTCTCCATAGCGGGTGATGACGCTGTTCGGGCGGGTCTTGTATTGTCCGGCATGAATGACATAGCTGGTCTGCTGACCGCCCGGTAGCTCGCGGTACACTGTATAGTCCTCGCGGAGCAGAGTCTTGTGTAGCTGGCGGATGAAGTTCTGGGTGAGAGGCATATCCTTGATGCCGGCCTGTTCCTGCATCATCTTGAGACCGACATTGCTGGCCTTCATTTCTTCCAGGTCCTTCATCTCGGCTTCACCGACAACCTTGCCGAAGAGCAACAGGAGTTCCGTTTGGCCATAAGTGAGCGTATTGCCCTCGATATGGTTGCTGTTGAAGTTGAAATCCACCGTGAACTTACGGCTGAGACGCTCCCTGTCTCGCCCGGAGAGGGGTTGTATGGCATTCCAGGCAGCAATCGCCTTGGGAACTGTTAAGTACTTCATTGTAGAAATGTTTTCTAATTGGTGGTAAATATACCACTTTTTGCCAATTTTTTAACGTTTGACAAAAAAGCAATGGGTACGACTTTAGGTTGAGACTTCAATATCCCAAATGCCGGAATGACGTCCCGGTAGGCGAACTTTATGGGATAAGGTTCAACAAAACCTGTGAGTTCCCGCAGCTGGATAACTCCCGTTCGTTGATGAACTGAACAACATCGAGGAATTCGTCTGTCTCGAAGTTGGCTTGGAGAAAGTTCTTGCAATTGATAATCAAGAACTCATCTTCTTCAAGAAAGACCTCACTCAATCCCGCTTCGGGCTGTCTCATATATGATACGCAGTCAATCAAGGCATCCCAATTCATCCCGAAGAAATCAGGGAATCCTAATTCCTTTTTCAAGACTTTAAGCAGTCCCTCTTTGTTGAGGTTATCAAAATTGATAGTTATTTCTTTAGCTTTCATTTTTGTCTTAAACTGTGTCTTTGTAAAAAGGAGATGATTTCTTGGGGGCAGGCTTGGTTGGGAAGAGTTCTCTGAAAAGACTCATATCAGATTCATGTCTCCATCGACAAAACCGAATCCCAATCCTTTCTTTTCCTTGAGAAGGCCGGCATACTTGCCTTTCTTGAGGTATTTTTCCAGATGAGACCGGAAGGAAGACAGTTGCTTTTCCCAGGACTCGTCACTTTTCCATTGAATGGGATTGTTTCTGTTGTCGAAGACTTCGTCACAGGCCCAATCGCTGTCGTCTTTGTCGAAGGAGCCGGCACCGATGATTTCGGCGGACCAGTTTCCGTCTCCATCGTCATACAGGTTGAAGCAGAAAGCCTCTATCCCGTCTGGAAGTTCGGTCGATAAGGTCGTGTCAACCCACTTGTCAAATTCAGCGTATTGTAGACTCTTACCACCCAAAACACCTAGCAAACTCATTATAATAATCTGAATGTGATACATAATTACATTTTTGGGAGGCGCAAAGGTACAGTATTTTGATTACTCCCAAGTAGGCTTATTGAAAGCGGATTCGAGGGATTCGGATCGTTTGATGGTTCCGTCGTCGTTGACTTGGATGGAGTAGTACCCGCCGACATTTTCGCCATCCTCATCAATCAGGTCTACAGCAAAAGAGGACAAGACGAAGGTGTTCCTGGAAATCCGATTGGATTCGACGGCGTTCCCAGTCCCGTAGCCCTCGCAGGCTAAATGGATTGTGCTTACCGCCACACCATTCTTGGCTACGAGGGCAAAAGCATCGTGATAACCGACTTGTTCTTCATTTACTGCCGTGTAGATATAACAATCCAGAGAATCAGAGACATCGATTGTTCCACAATATTTGTATTCCGTATTTGACTGAAGGAGTCTTTTGACCCATTCACCTCTGGACATATCGACGAGGGAATCATAGTGATTGACCACATCAAGACTCAGGAATTCCTTCAACGCCTCTCCGGAGATTCTTTTTCCTTTGGGCATCTCGAACTTCATTCTCTTTCCGTCAAGTCTGTACCCCCACTCTTTGAAGGGCCACTGTTTCAAGGGCTCCCCGTTTTGAGAGAAAAAGGCTTGAAGGTGATCGCCGATTCTGTTATAGTCCTCAGTGGTCGCCTGTTCTATTGAAACGGTTCCGGGATTTGTAACCTGATGATGCCTCTTGTTCCCGCAAGAACACGCAAAAATGACGAGGAAAGACAATGCTATGAGGGACAATTTTTTAAGCATGGTATGATTCAATCTGTTTTTCGTTTGAAAGAACACACGGGATGGTCTCTCCTCCCGTAATCATGAAACCCTTGGCGGGCGACCTCGGCGGATGCCCTAGTATCGAAGATTTCCTCTCTCCTTGCGATCTCCCATCAGATTCTGTGCGGGCATAAACCCGTTCTCCGGCTGATCACTTGTCAGCCGTTTGATATCTTCCGGCGTCGTGGCATATTCTTCCAGTTCCGTCAAAAGTCCGTCAATTTGCTTCCTGAACTTGAGATATGCCTCTTCGTCATGGGTTGTTATGACCAGGTCGAAAAGGGCCGAGGTCGCCTCTCTTCCAAACTGTTTTCCATCATTCAGACAAGTCATAAACTGCATGGAAGCGCCGCCGTTAGCAGGTTTTTTCAGGCCTTCGTTCAGAGACTTCACGAACTCGGTCAGGTTTCTTCTAGCGATTCGGGCGGATACTTCGCAGATGTCCCAGACTAACTGGGCATATTTCAATTCCGTGCTGTCCCGGACGATGAAGAAAGAGTTGCCCTTTTCCATCGCGGCGCAGAAATAATACTTCTCCATCACCCCCTTCTTCCAGCCTTTTTTGTCGGGAACATCCAGGGCGGACCAGAGGCCTGTGGCAATCTGATGGTAAATGTTCAGGTCCGTCAGTTTCTTCACATAAGCCGAATCGGACGGTTCTCCTTGGAACATCTCGAAAGAGAGTTTGGCGCCCGGCTGCCAAAACACGTGCGTATCATTCTCGATTTGGGCAAAGCATTGGATCGTCGCGAATATTGCTAAAAGGGCAATCGTTCTTTTCATAAAACAAGAGTGGATTCAATAATCAAATCCCCATCAAGGGCTTATCTTGTACGAAGTTACCCATAAAAGTTAAGAGATGCAAGGTTGAATATCCCGTAGTCTGATATTCATCCCAGACTTTAACTATCAACCCCAAATCGCCCATTTATGCGTTCCTGAGGGGGAGCGCTCAAAAACAGGTGTAAAATAGGAGTAAAATTTGAGGTTTTTGCCCCATTTTCGGGGTTATTGTAAAAAAGAAATATGCCCTACAGCGCGCTGTAAGGCATATTTTCATGACGGGGAGCGGAAAACGACCGCCTAACCGTATTTCATATAGTGCTTATAATCATTGCTTTATAAGAAAACGAACTTGCAGAGGTGTAAAATAGCAGAAAAAATAAGTGCTTTAGAGTGCGTATGTTTGCTTCCTAGATGACACGAAAACACCCAATTGCTTCTTCTTGAAATATGCATTTTTACCGTAATTTTTGCTGGCTTATTGCTGTATGTTGCGCCACCACCTTCCCATCCCGATACACCGCAAATCCCCGTCGTCCGCTCCTCAGGGTTATACCGCCGTAGTAACAACCTGCCTCACGCCCCGCTTTCTTGGCAGGGCGGAGCGCTTCTTCCATGTTCGGGCAGTAGTAGGTTGTCATATCGGCGGTAAAGATAGGCCGTCGATGTGCTAAGGTGGAGTACAGATGAAAATACAGTGATAGATTCCGCCCGGGACAGGATTGTGCAGTGATTCTTATTAGTTGATGCCGATAAACTGGAATTTAAGAATTCCGATATTCTCTTGGAGATAAGCCTTTCATCCTTGAGAAGAACTTGCTGAAGGAAGGGGTGTCGGCGAAATGGAGGCGGTCGCCAATCTGCGCGATGCTCAAATTGGACGTGCGCAGCAAGAAAGAAGCCTCTACCATCAGCATATGGTTGATATAGTCGATGACCGTGCGTCCGGAGACCTGGCGGACAACCCGGGACAGCCAATAGAACTGATTCGCAGGATATACTGACCCGTAAATACTCCATTCATCAAGAAAGTCCCGTCTTCTCCTGTCATTGCACCGGCCGCCGTTTTCCCGCCCGCCTCCAGCACAACCGCTGCATACATCACCGGCGTACCATCGGCCTCCACCACCCGTCCCTTGACCCCGTTTTGGGCAAGGGCCATCAGTGCGTTGGCCAATAACACAATCAGTATGATCAATCTGCGCATGCGGAAGAATTTCGATTTCAGGTTTGCAAATGTAAGCATTTTCAGCCGTTTTGTTTGAACCGCTCACGCTATGAAATGTCGATTAATAGCCGTAAATTTGAGACATCCCGTGATGCAAGATTCCCGTCATCCCGGCATTTAGCTATAAAAAACGTTTTATGAAAAGATTCCTTCCAGTTATTACAGCACTTTTGCTGGCTTCGGGACTGATGATGAGTTCCTGCAATAAAGCGCCTAGTGATGTCAGTGATGCAATCTATAATCTTGTCCAGGAGCTCAAACCCACTTCCGTGAAGGAGTATCTGTACAACTCGGAGAAGGTGTATCACTTCGACACCTGGCGCGGTCCCGATGACTTTACCTGCCTGTACTCAAGCGAGGGGGAATTGATGGCCTATTTCGGAGGATTCACCGGGAATGGCGACGGGCGGTGTACCGATTTCCACGAAACGGCCGTGCTCCTCCGCACTGTCTATGCCGATGGTCGATGGACTCGGGGCAAATAGAATAATTCAACACTCGTAATCATCCAGGTTCGGAACCAAACCATCGACAAGTATTTGTAAATCAAATGATTACAAAACATCACGTGCCGAACATCTAATTCGGATGGCGGGTTCGGACCCATCGACTTCATAACCCATTAATACTCAATCTTCTGCAATATGCGTGGTTCCGAACCTCTTGTGTCGTCCTAAAAAAAGTTTACCAAAAAACGATTAAAAATGGACGTATACAAGTTGATTCGAGAGGGTGAGCGCAGAGCCCTGAAAGCCTACTTCAGCGGGGAGCCGTTGGAGCAGGTCTGTCGCCGATTCGGTTACAGCCGCGTACGCATCAAGGCGATGGCCGAGGACTACAAGTCGGGGAAAATTGATATCTTTGGTCCCATGGACAAGAAGAAGTTCGACAAGCAGTTCAAGGAGGTCGATCAGTTGAAGGCCCGCGTAGCCGAACTGGAGGAGGCGCTGAAGATGTCGAAGATCAAGGCCGAAGGGTACGAGATCATGATGCGCATCATCCAGGAGGAATACGGGATTGACCTGCCAAAAAAAGTCGAGGCCAAGCAGTCAGCGAACTCAAAGAGCGACACCCGGAAGTAAGCCTGGAGTCACTCTGTCGGCTGTTTGGCTATACCAGACAAGCTTACTGGAAGTCCAGGACGTCTTCGATCGTCGATGCGATGGACGGCACGGCGCTGCTGCACGAGGTGCGGGAGATCAGGCGGGAGCTTCCCCGCCTGGGCGTCCGAAAGTTGCAGGTCATGCTTTACCAGCGCGGCCACGACGTGGGACGCGACAGGTTGTTCGACCTGCTCAGGGAGGCCGGCATGCTGGTCAGCAGGAGGCGCTTCCGGGCGAGGACGACCGACTCCCGTCACTGGATGCGGAAATGGGACAACCTGATCCGCGACCTCGTTCCCGTATGCATGAACCAGGTCTGGGTGAGCGACATCACGTACGTGGAGATCAAGGCCGTCAACCGGAATTACTGGATGTACCTTTCCTTGATTACAGACGCCTACACGCACGAGATTGTAGGGCACGCCCTCCACGATACGCTGGACACGGCGGGCCCTCTCCGCGCTTTGGAGATGGCGATTGGGAAGTTCACGGCCGGGACGCTGCAGGGGCTCATCCACCATTCGGACCGGGGCGCCCAGTACTGTTCAAAGGAGTACGTGTCGGTGTTGCAAAAGTGCGGGATCCGGGTCAGCATGACCGAGAATGGCGACCCTTATGAAAACGCCATCGCGGAGCGTACGAACGGCATCTTGAAAACGGAATGGCTCTACCACGAAGTCCTTCGCGGGCCCGCCCATGCGCAAAGGCGTATCGATGAAATCATTCACACCTACAACCACAGGAGGCCTCATATGAGTATAGGAAACCTGACCCCCGAGGAGGCCAGGTCTATGAAGGGAGAGGCGGCGAAACTGTGGAAGAACTACTTCGCACTGAAACACGAATCAGTCAAAACAGCCCTTGCCTGCCAATGATAATTGACTATCTTTGCAAAACACCGGTTAACCTATATCAGGACGTTCAAGTCCTAACTCATTAACTCACAAATCCGGTAAACCTATTTTAGGACAAGACATCTTGTTTCCTCCTGGAATACCTTTACTGGGGTCTGCGGAGAGTCGTTTTGTAAGTCATTGATACCGAACCTTGTATAGAATGTCTCCCCGCAGACCCATCGAAAAAACACATGGTCTGCGGATTCTATATTCATAACATCCTTATATTTAACCAATTACAAAACCTCTGCCCGCAGACCTCCTGCTTCGTCCTGATTTTATAAACGAAGCACCATCAAGAGTTCATCTCCATGGTCGGAAACAGGAATAAAACCGACCTTCCGGTACATCTTAAGGGCGTAGTTTGCCTTTTGGACAGATAGGGAGACACAATCATAACCATCGGCCTTCAGTTTCTCTTGCATACAGCGCATCAGTTGAGTCCCGATACCCCGGTTCCGATATTCTTTGTAGAGTGAGATGGCCAGGGACGGCGTCTGATTGTCAATATGACCGTAGTCGTCCATGATGCGCGTCCAGACGGCTCCGACAATCTTCCCGTCCACTTCCGCCACCAGGCAACGGTCATCGGGCTTCTTCCCGAAGTCCCGGATGTAAACTTGCAGCTCCTCGTTTTCAATGACAGACCTCGGCGGTACGGGAGATCCTTCCGGTATGAATATGGCTTCATACAGGAAGTCATCCAGCACCGGAATTTCCTCCGGCCGTATTTCACGGATGACCGTTTTCATCGTTCAATCTTGACCAGCTTCAGGGTGAAAACCAGCGTGCTATGGGCAGGAATGTCGTCCATCTTTGTAGGGCCGTAGCCCCATTTGGCGGGAATATAAACTTCCCATTTGTCGCCTTCGTGCATACGCGTAAGGGCTATCTGCCAACCCATGATGAGGTCTCCCACCATGAATAACGCCGGGAGCTGATCACCCTCAGTGGTATCGAATACCGTACCGTCGATGAGCCGCCCCGTGTAATGGACATATACGATGCTGCGAGGTGTGGGCTTCTTGGTCCCGTGTCCTTCCTCCAGGACTCTATACAAGACACCGTTGTCAAGGGCCACAATCCCCTCTTCCTTGGATTTCACTTCCAAGAAGGCCTCGTTTGCCGCTTTATAGGGGTTGGGGCGTTTGGATTTCTTGTGGTACATAGACTTACTTCAGCACTTCCGCCCAAGCCTTGATCTCATCCTTGGAGGCTCCATTCAACGTCTTTCCGGCCTTCCAGTTGATCTTCGGATAGGCAGCCGCGAAGTCTTTATTGGCCTTGTCGATGGTGCTTCCGCCGGAGGTAGCGAAGAAGATGACCGTCTTACCTTCAAAGCCATAGGTCTCGATAAAGGTGTTGATGATGGTAGGCGCCGTATACCACCAGACAGGGAAGCCTATGTAGATGATATCGTATGAATCCGCATCCTTCAGGTCCTTCACGAATGCCGGACGGGAGTTCTTGTCCTTCATCTCGACGCTGCTGCGGGACGCTTGATTACGCCAGTCCAGATCGGCCGCCGTGTACTTGACTTCCGGCTTAATTTCATACAGGGTGGCGCCGGTCACTTCGGCGAGGTCCTTGGCCACGGCCTCGGTCGTGCCGGTGGCGGAGAAAAAAGCTACGAGGGTTTTCATTTCTTTCTTGTTTTGTCCGCAGGCACTGAGCACCAGCGTCATTGCCGCGAGGGAGAGGATAATACGTTTCATGGATATGTCAATGTCTGATAAACCGATTGTCCGTTTCCGGCATATCGGCGCCGGTTATAACTCTCAATTGCTCAAAGCAAATATACATCTTTTATTGATTTACCAGGTCTCCCGTTGGGAACAAAAACCCGTGAAATCGTTCCCGCTCGCGTGCTCGAGCATCCCGCCGGGAACAAAAATGGCCGTTTTTGTTCCCGCCCGTGACCTTTTTGTTCAAGGTGTGTTTTTATCCCACACTCCTTGAACACCCAATCGTTCCCACAGCGTTGTCAGAGGCATATCCGATGTGCAAGGTACCCGACATAAAAACACACCTTGTACATAAAACGAAAAGAGGCACCCTTTCGGATGCCTCTCAGAGCGGAAAACGAGACTCGAACTATATCTTGTAATATATTGATAATCAGCGATTTGGTAGAAACCAAAAAGACATCAGGTGAAACATAGGTGAAACTTTTGCGGCTTTTCAGGACGTTTTGGGGAACGGTCATGAAGCGCCACTGCCGTGAAAAAGACGACTTTAAGCGTCATATAAAGACACAAATTTTTAACGGAATTGTTAAAAATATTTGTATCTTTGCGGCAGATGGAAAAGAAAGCACATAAGAATCGCACAGCCATTGAACTGTTGCAGGACCGTATCGCCGAGCTGGGCATCAGCCTGACTGAGCTGGCGGCACGGAGCGGGGAGCATGTGCAAACACTGTCGGCTATCATGCATGGGCGGAGGGTAATTTCCATTCCGCTCAGCATTAAGTTGGATGCGGCCTTGGGTTTTGCTCCCGGAACGCTGGCGCAAGCGCAGACCAAGGACCAAGTGCAGAAAGAGATGCAGCGCAAGGCACTCATCGATATGGATCAAATAAAGCACAACATACTAGAAACCGTCAAGGCAGCGGGTGGCCTGTGGTCTTATCAAGGCATCCCCGAGCACTTGGATGACGACTCCATCATCGAGGCCGCCCTCGTGCACCTGGACCTGGAGGATATGCCGAAGCTCTTCCAAATCTGGAGCAAGGCCCATATCAAGCGGGTCTGGAAGGAACGCCTGGTAAGCCAAGGCCGGAGGATGAACATCCTCAATTATATCCTCGCCGTCAAGGTATTCAATGTCAATCACCCCGATAACTATATCGCCCGTTATGCCCGCCAATAACAATATCCCCGGACTGACTCCGGCAACGCAGGAAGTCTTCGAGCAAGTCTCCCAACTCGATTGTATCAAGGATCTCTTCCTTTGCGGAGGTACTGGACAGTCTCTTCAGATGGACCATCGCCTCAGCGAAGATCTGGACTTCGAACTCCTGCGGCTGAAGAAAGATGGGCTTGGACTGGATTTCGGCGCCATCATTGGTGAGATCAAGAGCGTGTTCCCCGATGCGCGGGAAGAAATCCTGGGCGAGGACCATTTCCTGATCTTCATCAATCAGGGAAGGGTGAAGCTGTCGTTCTATCGGCCTCAGAACCCGGTGAAGACGATGAAAGTGGGCTGGCAGCATAATCACGTGAAGGCCCCGACCTTGCAAGAGTTGCTGGGAATGAAGATATACACCATCTGCCTTCGGACGGTGTTCAGGGATTACTATGACATCTACTGCTTGCTGGAAGCTGGAGGTAATCTGGATGAGGCTATCAGTTACGCAAGCTATCTATCGCGTCATACCATCCGCTCAAAGACGATGTATACCCGGCTGCTCTCGCCTCAGTTGTTCCGCAAGGACGAGGATTTCCTACGGATGTCGCCCCGACACGATGTTTCGGCGGAGGATATCCGGGATAGGGTGAAGCGGACGATGGAAAGGAGCAGGTAGCAGTCAATAAACGCGTAGTCCGTAATTGGGGCATCGGTCTATCCAAGACTGACGTTCCTTTTTGGAAACACGCTGAAGGATTTCCATGAAAATAAGTTCCTTCCCGGCATAGTCCTTATCGTGCGTACAGACGCAGACCATCGTCTCCGATGACAAGAAGACCAGCCGGCCGTTCCCTCCCCAGGAACCGAACCAGATCGGCAAGGTAATGGTATTGTCTGCGGCATCATAGGTGAACGGGTCCGTCTCGTAGGCCCCGGGCCTATCTGAATCTTCACTGAACTCATAGAAGGAGACAGACCGGCCATCCTCCGAGAAAATCAGATAATCCGGGGACGTTTCGTTCCTGGCCGATGAAATCGTACCACCGGTAACCAGCACATATTCTTTAATCACCTCCTTGTCCTGGTTGATCTGGTACACGGCCGTGGTTTTCCAGCCTTGGCCGCTTACCTTCTTCCGGAGCGTCTCTTCAGAAATGCGGTTGTGCGCCACGGGAACCAGATACCGATAATTGTTGGCGGAGACCCTGTATTCGAAATCATAGGCCGATGCATATAACTCCGGTCGACGCTCCTGTTCCAACTGATACTTTGTGCAAGAGGTTGGTACAACCCATAAAAGGAAAACCGCAACAGAAGTGATGAAGATTGTTCTCATGTCGCAAATATACAAAACCCGGACGAAACTATAAACTTGATAACCCGTGAATGGATTGGGGTGGAGGGCGTTACCAGGACAGGCCGCTTCCGTCCAGCGGGTTCTTGTCCTTGATGTTTGAAAACTCGCCGGAATTCCACCAGGCGCGGTAGGCATCGGCCGCCTTTCTTTGGGTGGCCGGATAAGCCTCTGTTCCATAA
>JAEEGK010023677.1_pt1 | contig 12785 bp, 9 predicted proteins | sample 8958771 | NCBI WGS metagenome assembly JAEEGK01 (sample SAMN16246547, study PRJNA631951) | gut metagenome | biome: gut microbiome; feature: rumen; material: SC-attached | host: Bos | place: Iran: Karaj | collected 2018-10 | reverse complement strand
AGGAACTCCTTCCTGACAGACAGATGACCTTGAGTAGGATAAGAGATAAAAATGGCATGTGCAAGACTAACTTCTACATCGCCATGTTTTTGACCTGAAATAGCTGAATTTAAAATTTCACTTTACGGTGCAGAAGAAGTACCATTTGATGAATATGTAACAGCGGAATCAAAAGTACCGAAGGAAGTGGTCTATAACGAGAAGTATCCCCCTGAGTTTTTTGATGTCATTATTGTTGATGAATGTCATAGATCTATATACAACGTGTGGAGCCAGGTGTTGACGTATTTTGATGCGTTTATTATAGGTCTGACAGCTACTCCAGATAAGAGAACATTTGCATTCTTTAATGAAAATATTGTAAGTGAGTATCCAAGAGAGCAGGCTATTGTTGACGGTGTCAACGTCGGGGAAGATATATTCCTGATCGAGACAGATATTACTAAGAATGGTGCCAAAATATTGAAGCGCTTGATTGAGTATAGGGACAGACTGTCTCGAGAGATGCGCTGGCAGCAAATGGATGAGGATGAAGATTATTCAGGAAGCAAAAAGGGAAAACTTGATAAAGAGGTTGTAAATCCAAGCCAGATTAGAGCTGTCATTCATGAATTTAAGGAAAACTTGTTTACAAACTTGTTTCCACATAGGAAAGAAGTGCCTAAGACACTGATATTTGCAAAGACGGACAGTCATGCAGACGATATTATCCAGATTGTTAGAGAAGAGTTTGGTGAAGGTAATGAGTTCTGTAGGAAGATTACTTATCAGGCAGATAATCCTGAATCTGTGCTTAGCGCATTCAGAAATGATTACTATCCGCGCATTGCTGTAACTGTAGATATGATTGCTACAGGTACAGATGTAAAGCCTATTGAATGTCTGATATTTATGCGTGATGTAAGAAGCAGAAATTATTTTGAGCAGATGAAGGGCAGAGGCACCAGAACGTTAAAGGCTGATGACCTTCAGAAGGTTACTCCGTCAGCTACCGGTAATAAAGATCACTTTGTAATAGTTGATGCTGTAGGTGTTACATCATCTAAAAAAACTGATACGAGACCGCTTGAAAGAAAGCCAACTGTGTCTATGAAGGAACTTATGATGAATGTGGCTCTTGGTGCCAAAGATGAAGATACGCTTACTTCATTGGCTAATAGAGTAATCCGTCTGAATGCACAGATGACAGTTTCCGAGCAGAAGAATTTTGCCAAAGTAGTTGGAGAGTCTGCCGGAATTGTTGCAGAGAAATTGTTAAATGCCTTTGATGTAGATGTAATCCATGATAGGGCAGTTCTGACAACAGGCAAAGATGAGCCTGATGAGAAAGAACTCGAAGAGGCTAAGAAAGAACTGATAAAACAAGCTACAGAGCCTTTTCATAATCCGGATGTCAGAGAATATATTGAGAACGTCCGCAGAAGTCATGACCAGATTATAGATGATGAAAACATTGACCATGTTTTATTCTCGGGATTCGATACACAAAAGGCTAATAATGCCGACAATGTGATCAAGTCCTTCCATGAGTTTATTGAAGAGAACAAGAATGAAATTATAGCTCTTCGTATTATATATAATCAGGCATACAAAGATAGACCGATGGCGATAGAAGGCCTCAAAGCTTTATATGAAAAGCTTCAATCCAAGGGTATAACTGTAGAACGTTTGTGGGATTCCTATGCAATGAAGAAGCCTGATAAGGTCAAGAAAGGTACTCTGGGTCAGATTACGGACTTGATTGCCTTGATCAGATTTGAAATGGGATACGCAGATAATCTGTCACCATTTGCGGATAAGGTAAATTATAACTTCATGCAATGGACATTCCGCAAGAATACCGGTGCTGTTCACTTCACGGAAGAGCAGATGGAGTGGCTGAGGCTTATTAAGGATCACATAATTGCATCGCTGAGCATATTGCCAGAGGATCTAGACCTTACACCGTTTGATAAACATGGTGGATTAGCTGCATTTTATGACGCATTTGGTGATCAGTATGAAGAAATATTAAATGAAATGAATATAGAGTTGGTGGCTTAAATGAATTTAAATGATGTTGCTGAAAATGGAATATTTTGTGATGGTGATTGGATAGAAAAAAAGGATCAGGATCCAAATGGAGATGTTCGCCTTATACAGCTTGCAGATATTGGGGATGGTTTTTTTAAGGATGTTTCCAATCGCTACATTACATCTGAAAAAGCAAAGGAATTGAATTGTACATATTTAGAAAAGGGTGACATATTGATTGCAAGACTTCCAGAACCGCTGGGGAGGGCTTGTATTTTCCCTTTAGAGGGAAAGTATATAACTGCTGTTGATATTGCAGTGGTGCGTGTTGTCCGTGACGATATTGAACCTAAATACCTAATGAATCTGATTAATTCAGTTGGATTTCGTGCAGAAATAAAGAAATATGAAAGCGGAACAACTAGAAAACGAATATCACGAAAAAATTTAGGAAAAATTGAGTTTAGTATTCCTGATATTGGCGAACAGCGTAAAAAAATTGAAAAATTGGAAGAGACAATGTCGTCTCTTGATAATGCTGTTGAAACTTTAAATAAGACAAAGGAACAGCTGGCTGTATATCGACAGGCAGTGTTGAGAGAGGCTTTTTCGAACATTAAGCATTATGAAATAATTAGAAATGTATCTCGATTTGTTACTAGCGGATCAAGAGGTTGGGCAAAGTATTATGCGGATAAAGGTGCATTATTTATAAGGATTGGCAATCTTACTAGAACGGCTATAGATATTAATCTAGAAGACAGGCAATACGTGAATTTGCCGCAAAAAGCAGAAGGCAAGAGAACACGCTTACAACCAGGCGACGTACTTGTATCAATAACTGCAGACTTAGGAAGCATTGGTTTTGTTACAAACAAGATACAAGAAGCATATGTTAATCAGCATATTGCAATGATTCGTTTTAAGAACCCAGAGCAGGGTGAGATGTATGCTTGGTTTTTAAGAAGTCAATTAGGACAAAAGGATCTATTAAAGAATAAACGTGGAGCTGGAAAGCTGGGCCTTGGATTGGATGATATTAGAGATTCAAGAGTGCCGAATATTTCAGATGAGGAAGCAAAGCGAATAGTTGATAGCATAGAAGAACGCTTTTCTGTATGTGATTCAATTCAACTAACGGTAGATGAAGCTTTGCAACAAGCAGAAGCAATGCGTCAAAGTATTTTAAAAGAAGCATTTGAAGGGAGACTGTAATGGCATATTTTCAAATGGACAAGAATCCTCGTAAAGAATTGAGAACTGAGGAAGATTTCATAAAATATGCCGAATCTGCTTATGAAAGTGCAAAAGAATATATGAAGGCCTCTATGATACTATTACCGCATTTGATTGAGTGTAGTATTCCGATGATGTCCAATGCAGCTTTCACGTGCGAATTGTTTCTAAAAGTGATTTTGACATACTCACATACAATTACAAATGAGAAGCAGCTTCGAGAGCATAATTTATATAAACTTTATAACAAGATTGAAGATAAAGGTATACAGGAAAGAATTCGCAAGGATACTTTAGAAGAACAATTTGATTTAGTATTGAAAGAAATAGGAAAGGCTTTTGAGGTTACTAGATATGTCCATGAATATAAGGAAATGTCATGCGATGTTAAGTTCCTGTATATGTTAATGAATTCTTTACATAATGAATGTTTGGAACTAATGAAGGAGAAAAATGATGAGTGAAAATACATCTGCTATAGTATCTAAGGTATGGGGGCTTTGTAACCCTCTTAGAGACGTTGGTGTATCATATGGAGATTATCTTGAACAGCTGACATATCTTATATTTCTTAAGATGTCAGATGAATATTCAAAGCCTCCCTATAAAAGAGAGACGGGGATTCCTGCGGGATATACTTGGTCTGATATGAATACTCTTAAGGGAGCAGAACTAGAGACTCAGTATAAGAATACACTTGAAAAACTAGGCGAACAAAAAGGAATCCTTGGTCAAATTTTCAAGGGTGCAGTAAACAAGATTAGTAATGTAGCAATTCTTTATAGAGTAGTTCAGATGATTGATGGCGAAAAATGGGTAGCTATGTCATCCGATGTTAAAGGTGAAATCTATGAAGGATTGCTTCAGAAAAATGCCGAAGATATCAAGAGTGGTGCGGGTCAGTATTTCACGCCGAGATCATTGATACAGGCGATGGTGGAATGCATGTGTCCTGAACCAGGAAAAACTATCGCAGATCCTTGTTGCGGTAGTGGTGGATTTTTTCTCGCAGCACAGGCTTATCTTGCAGATCCAAAGAACTATACACTTGACCGTGAGCAGAAGGAGTTTCTTAAGAATGAAACATTCCATGGTAACGAGATTGTAGCAGCTACATTTAAGACAGCACTTATGAATTTATACCTTCATAATATTGGAGATATATACGGAGAAATTCCGGTAACTCTTGGTGATGCATTATTATCAGACCCAGGTTATCGCGTAGATTATGTTCTGACTAATCCACCTTTTGGTAAGAAGTCATCCATTACATTTACTAACGAGAATGATGAGACAGAGGAAGAAGATCTTGTATATAATCGACAGGATTTCTGGACTACAAGCTCAAATAAGCAGCTGAACTTTGTGCAGCATATCAATACTATTTTGAAAGCAACTGGTAAGGCAGCTGTTGTTGTACCTGATAACGTCCTTTTTGAAGGTGGAGCCGGAGAGATAGTCAGAAAGAAACTGCTTGAGACAACAGACCTGCATACGATATTGAGATTGCCTACAGGCATTTTCTATAAGCCCGGTGTTAAAGCTAACGTTATATTCTTTGATAAGAAACCAGCTAGCCCTGAGATGCAGACAAAAGAAGTCTGGATTTATGACTTCAGAACCAATGTGCATTTTACGTTGAAACAGCATCCGATGAACTACGCTGATCTGCAGGACTTTATTAAATGTTATAATCCTGAGAATCGTTATGAGCGTCATGAAACCTGGTCGGAAGAGAATCCAGATGGACGTTGGCGCAAGTATAAGATCGATGACATTTTAGAAAGAGATAAGACGAGCCTTGATATCTTTTGGATCAAGGATAAATCGCTTGCGGATCTCGATAATCTGCCATCTCCGGATGAACTTGCGGATGACATTATCGAAAACCTGCAGAGTGCACTAGAGAGCTTTCAGGAACTGCAGGAGCAGTTGAAGAGACGTAATATACAAGAAGATAAGGACTATAGTTATAACTCGCCAGCTAATGTAATTATTAAAGAGTTATCTGCTCGTTATAATGTGTCGCTTGCAAAAGCTGATACATTTGAGAAGCAGTTAGAAAAGATAGGCTTTTTAGAGATTACTGCTGGAGATGAACTATTCCATTCAAGTACGCTGGAATTTTGTTATTTAACTATAAACACAAAGAATGGGTTAACTAGTAGGGATAGAAAGCCTTTTAATGTTGTTATTAACTTGAAGAATGGGATGCTTGAGGAAATAGCTTCTGCTGTTATTGGACTTGGTATTAGTAGTGCAGGATTGGCTACATCTGACAATAAACTCGTTTCTGTTGCGTCAATATTGGGAGCGGTATTTAGTGCACTATCATTAACTAAGATCAACTTTTCAGAGAATGAAACAGCAATTCTTCTTGCGTTACAGAACGGCAGCAAGACAGAGAAAGACTGTTTGCGAGCAACAAACGCTATTTTACGAGAGTATTTCTATGATGAACTATCAGAAGATACATTTATGCGAGCGGTAAACAATTTATATAATTGCAGATGCATATCAATTGTAGAAGGAATCTTATCGATTGAGGAAACAATAAAATCTTAATAATTTATATAATAGCCGAGGAAGCAATAATACATTTTGGGGGGAGATAACAAGGAAATGCTAGAAGATATTTCATCAATAAAGATAAAAGGAGGCATTTTTGAAACAGAGATAGATTTGCCTATATTTGAAAAAGAAAAGCCCAACAATCCAGAACAGAATTTTTCTCTGATTTATGGAAAAAACGGAAGTGGCAAGAGTACCATATCGCGTGGATTTAGAAAGATTACTGGCGCTGAGGAGTTGCAAATCGAATCAATGGAACTACTCGACGCGGACGGATCTACTATAGTGGTCTCTGAAGAAGAAAAAAATAATATTTATGTATTTAATGAAGAATTTATAGAAGACAATATTAAAATTGATGATGACGGCTTAAGTGCAATAGTTGTCATGGGCGCAGTTAAAGATGTTGACGACAAGATAAAGAAGATTCAGCCTACTTATGAGAAGAGTTTATCTGAAGCACAAGCACAGCAAGAAGTTTTAAACAAATACGTAGACATCGGTAATGTTCTTTGCCCAGAGTATTTTATATACGAAATGCAGAAAGTGCTAAAAGGTGATAATAGCTGGGCGTCAAGAGATGCAAGGATTCATGAAAAAAAGACTAATAGTCAAGTTAGACGCGATACGTATACTCAGTTTGTAGGATTGCATCCAACAAAAAGCAGAGATGAGTTGATTGTGGATTATGATGCTACGATGAAAAAGTTAGAGGCTGCAAAAAGTGGTAGTAAAAGAATTGAGACTGCTGTTCCAACTTTAAAAACGTTTGAGGATAAAGAGAACGATATAGTGAATCTCCTTAAAGAAAAAATAGAAAAACCTGTTTTATCAGAGAGGGAGAAATCACTATTTCATATTCTTCAGGATAATAACGGTAATCAAAGATTGACTAATATAAAAACTTATTTTGCTGGACCCCAGAAAACAACTTGTCCATTTTGTTTCCAAGATGTTGATGAGAAGTATGCGGATGATTTGGTGCAGAGTATAGAGAAGATTCTTAGTAAAAAGGTCGAAGAACATCAAGGTAAACTGTTGAAAGCCAGATTATCTATTTTTGAGGTAAACCTCATGGCCTTTAATGAATTTTCACCAGAAAAAGTCAAAGAGTGTGAGACAAAAATCGAGGTACTTAATTCTTCGATAGAACAAATAAATGAGTTGATCAATCAGAAGATTGAAAACGTGTATGAACCGATATTGAACGAAGGTTTTTGTTTAAAGAATAAGTATGATGAGTGTGTGACTTCTTTGGAAGAGTTGGAGAAGGCGCGAAAAGATTTTAATGAAAAAGCCACAGATACTAAACCTCTTATAAAAGAGCTTACTAATGCAAATAATGGGATTGCATATTATGATTTGAAGGAATTATACGAAAAGTACCAAAAGCAACTTGCAGAGAAGAAAATAGAAGAGGAAAAAACCGAGAAATTAAATCAAACTGCCAAGGGTCTTAGTAAACAAATTGAGGTATTAGAACAGGAGAAGAAAAATGCACGTATAGCTATGAAAGCTATTAATGACGATTTGGCTTATATTTTCTTTTCTAAAACAAGACTAAGGATCGATTATGATCATGATAAATACGTTCTTTATTCACATGAAAGATTAGTGGAGCCTGGAAACGTTTCGGTTGGAGAAAGAAATGCAATAGGACTTTGCTATTTCTTTAATCGAATAATGGAGAACAAGGATGAAGAGGAAGTTTTTAATTCTAGGTATTTATTGGTTATCGACGATCCAGTGTCAAGTTTTGATATGGAAAATCGTATAGGAATATTATCCTATTTGAAATATAAATTAGGGCAGTATCTGAAGGGAAATGATAAATCGAAATTTTTGCTATTTACACATGATATGCAGACATTTTATGATATGCGTCATTTTGTGCTTGAATTGTTAATCTCTAAATATAGTGTTTCTGAAAATAAAGCAAACAAATATGTTAGGGATTGGGAGCTTAAAAATAAGAGCGTCGATAAAATAGATGTACAAAAGAGGAATGAATATACAGCTTTACTTGGAACGGTGTTTGATTATGCCGTGGAGATTGATACGCAATATTCTGTTAGTATTGGTAATGTTATGCGAAAAGTAATGGAGGCATTCGGTACATTTGTGTATAAGAAAGGAATGTCTCAGCTTTCTACAGATGAAAGCATTATGGAAAATCTTTCAAAAGAAGACCAGGCTTATTACGAAAATTTAATGTATAGGCTTGTATTGAATACTGGCAGTCACATGGAAGAAAAGGTGAAAACAATAGATGATATGAACTTCTTTGATTACATTTCAGATGCAGATAAACAAAGAACAGCAAGAGATGTTATTTGCTTTCTATATAAAATAAACCCGCTACATGTTAAAGCTCATTTGCAGGATAAAGAAAATGCAATAGAAATAATAGAGGCATGGTGTAAAGCAATATCTGTTTAATTCAGATAATAATGGAGAATAGTATGTGCAAGATAATAAGAAATGCCATTCAGTGTAAACATTGCGGCGAAACAATAGAATCAGTAAATGTGCACGATTATGTGACCTGTAGTTGTGGGGCATGTAGTGTAGATGGAGGACATGATTATCTTCGCAGAAGCTATGAGACATCTCCAAAGGAAGATTATATCGATTTGAGTGAGTATATGAATATACCACCATATACTTCTGACGAGGTATTAAAGGAAGATTTTTTGAATTTATAGAAAGGGTGACAGTATATATGACAGTTGAAGAAATTCTCCAAGGTGAATCAAAAGACTTGGAGTTTAAAGAAAAATTACCGGAAGACAGTAAAAAATATATGAAGACGATTGTTGCCTTTTCTAATGGTGATGGTGGCAGACTTATCATTGGTGTCAATGATGACCGAGAGGTTGTGGGGGTTGATAAGACGGCTGTATTTACTATGATTGATAAGATTACCAATGCCATTAGTGATAGTTGTGAACCTTTGATTATTCCGGATATTGCACCACAAGCAGTGGGAGATAAAACGGTCATTGTGGTAGAAATCAGTGCAGGAAGGCAAAGACCTTATTATCTTAAATCTCTTGGAATGGATAAGGGTACTTTTATCCGTACAGCTGGTTCTACACGACTTGCGGACAGGCCATTTATTCAGGAAATGTACTATGAGGATGAGAACAGATCCTTTGATAATGTTGTGAATAAAGACATTGAAGTAACAGATGCAGATATTAAAAGCTTTTGTGAGGACATGAAAAAAGAGGCACAGCGTAATTGTATGGACGAGAAAGATGCTAAAAAGGTTAAGACGCCTACTAAGAATAACCTGATAACTTGGGGAATTCTTAAGGGAGAAAATGGAGTTGTTCGTCCAACGTATGCATATTATTATCTGAGAGGCTTAGATGGCGTAATGTCTCAGATTCAGTGTGCTGTATTTAAAGGCAATACACGTGGAATTTTTGTAGATAAAAGAGAGTATGAGGGTAATCTTTGGGAACAGGTAGAGCAGGCATATCAGTTTGTTCTTCGTAATATTCATCTTGGAGCAAGGATTAAGGGGATTCACAGACAGGATGTTTATGAACTGCCACCGGAGAGTATACGAGAGCTTATTATCAATGCTGTTGTTAATTGCAGTTACTTGCAGGGAAGTCTTGTGCAGGTGGCAATATATGATAACAGGCTTGAAATCACCTCTCCTGGTGGACTGATGCCGGGAGTTACGATTGAGAAGATGAAAGAAGGTTTTTCGAAGGTTAGAAATCATGGTATCGCGAATGCTTTTGTTTATATGAATCTTATCGAACAATGGGGGAGCGGTATTCCAAAGATATTAACACAGACTAAAGAGTATGGACTTCCAGAGGTTGAGTTTATCGATATGGAAAATGCCCTTAGAGTTAATATGTACCGTGCCTTTTCAAATGATGAAAAACAAACGATAAAAGCAAACGATAAAAGCAAACGACAAACGATAAATACAAATGATAATGATAAACAAAAAACGGCAAAAGAATATGCAATACTTGAATATTTAGGCAGGGTGGATAAGGCTAAAACAGTTGATATTGCTGCAGTTATTGGCCTTGGACCTGATCGAACAAGGGTTATTCTTGCGTCTATGGCCAAACGTAATATGATAGTAGCAGAGGGTGCAAATAGAAATAGAATTTATCGTTTGTCACAAACGATAAATTGATATATAATTCTTTTATTACAAACGATATTAATGGTTGCACTTTGGTTGCAAAAATTCGTAAAAAGCAAACGAATTGACGGAATAAACGTAAAACCACAACAACATATAGCTATAAAAGAAAATCAATTTCGCAAGATATTGATGCCTTTCTAGAGATGGAATAAAAGACAGTGGAAAGAGTCACATATTGTGGCTCTTTTTTTCTGCGCTTTTTTACTTAAAAACAGATTTACTGAGATTGAAATTAGTTTGACTTTGTGATAAAATGTTAATGTTTTATTACAAAAATGTTTCTTGAATAATAAAAAATCTAAGAAATATCAAATGAGGGGATAACGCTGATGCATAAGACTGATTGATTAGTACTATGTGAAAGGGGAAGAGTAGTGAAATGATAACTTACAAGTGCAGAAATTGCGGTGCACAGCTTAAGCTTTCCGACGCGGGGGGATTTACATGTCCATACTGCGGCAGCAGGTCTTTTATGTCGGATTCGGAGCTTAAGGGGAATAACGAATTTCGTAAGAAAATGGTTACTTATTACAGTGCAAGAGCAATGGAAAAGGAGAATGATTATTCGGGCGATACGCTCTGGGAAGAGACGGGCAGAGTTGAATATATAATGGAAAATGGCAGTGAGCTTGCGATTGCTTATATGGACAAGTATGAGTATCCGCGTATGACTTGCTATCTGGCTAAGAAAAACGTTGTTTATATATTTGATAATAACGAAGAGGCAGATCTGTTTCTGTGGGGGCTCGACAGTCTTGTTTTTCCCGAAGCGGATATGAAGCTTGACAGATGTTTCCCTGTACTGAGACAGCGAGTGTCACTTGAAGGCGGAAAAGAAGTTTTGGTATTTGTGCGTAAGCCCTACTTTTATCCGGCTGAAGTTTTTGCGCCGTATGAACCGGAGCATTTGGCGTGGGTTATCTCTCGAATGGAAAATATGTGTTGCGCGCTTGAATATTCGGGAGTTTCTCATGGTGATATCAGCACGTTTAGCGTATTTGTAAATCCGCTGACGCATGAAGGAATGCTTTTTGGCGACTGGAGGAAAGTGGGAGTGAAGAGATCGAATTTAGATCTTAAGCTTGTAAGAGAGACTGCCAAAAAGATTATGTGCAAAACCAGGCATCCGGTGGAACTTACAGAGTTCTTGCGTTCTATGCCAAGAAGGGATGCATACGAAGATTTTGAATATTGGGACACCGTCATCGAGAGGGGATTTGGCGGTCATAGATTTAAAAAGTTGTAAAAAGATATAGGGGAGAGAAGAAATGGGTTATGGAAGTGATTTGAAGTTATGAGAACGGTTGCCGTTATTGGAAAAAATTTTGGCGATGAGGGAAAAGGTCTTGTCTGTGCAAGCCTTTCGAAGAATATGGAAAAAACGCTCATTGTCAAGCATAACGGCGGGGGGCAGGCCGGACATACTGTGGAGAGTATAGATGGTAAGCGGTTTATACATCATCAGATAGGATCGGGAGCAGAGTTTGGAGCGGCAACATTGCTTGCGGACACATTTATGGTCGATCTGTATCAGCTTACGGAAGAAGTAAACAGCTTTGAACATATATATGGCATCATACCGGAAATTTATGCCGAGAAAACTACGCATATTACGGTTATTGATGATGTGCTTAGAAATATGTTCATTGAGTCAGCGCGCGGAGCAATGCGCCACGGAAGTTGCGGCATGGGGATTAATGAATGCAAGATGAGGCAGGCGGAAGGCTTTTCTCTGACTCTTGAGGAAGTAAGAGACCTTAATCCCGGTGAACTTTTTCGAAGACTCAAAAAATTCCGCATTGAATATGGACAGCGGGATATAGAAGCACTCAAAGCTAAGTTCAAGAAGAATAATCCGGGTGAACATGCCGATTATTACGATATGCTCACGGATGACGGAGTTCTTTTTACCTATGTGAAATATCTGAAAGAGGGTATGAGGTCCATCAAACTTGTTGATGCAAGTAAGGACTGGCTTTCGGGATATGAGCAGATAGTATTTGAAACAGGGCAGGGACTTCTTCTTGATGAGGATTATACGATTTATGCACCTCACCTTACGCCGTCCAAGACAGGGCTTCACAATATTGCGCAGTTTCTTGAAAAGAGAGATATGCTTCTCAATGAATTTATCTATGTCACAAGGCCTTATGTGACAAGGCATGGAAACGGACCTTTGCCGCATGAGATAAAAAGGGAAGAACTCCCGGGAGTCGGTAAAGACAGCACCAACATGGATAACGAGTGGCAGGGCAGTATCCGCTATGCAAAACATGAGAGCTTGCAGAGCTTTGACAGGCCTGTAAGAGATGATGTAAAGAGCGTCTTGCATATGAAATGTATGCGTGGTGCAATGGTGTCGATTCTTTTGACACATTTGGACGAAACGAATGATATTGTTTATTTCCACGATGGCGATATTCATTCGGACGATCTTATGAAAAAGCTGCTGGAAGACTACGGATATACAAGGGTATATACATCACACAGCAGATTTGATACAGATATTGCAAAATGATATAAAAAAATAAATAACCGCGCGGTGCTTGAAATAATAAGCACTACGCGGTTATTTGCGTAGTGTAATAAAAATTTGTAAATAAAAATATTAGATTGATAACCAAAAACTTTTGCAGTAAAATGAATAACGATTGTTTTTGAAATCATCTTGTTTTGAATATGTTTTAACGTTTTATGCAGTATAATTTTAAGACTTTTAGGACTTGCTATGTTGAATGACTTGGTAAAAGGGAAACGAGTTTTATTTATTACTACAAGAAAC
>JAEEGK010023674.1_pt1 | contig 12786 bp, 7 predicted proteins | sample 8958771 | NCBI WGS metagenome assembly JAEEGK01 (sample SAMN16246547, study PRJNA631951) | gut metagenome | biome: gut microbiome; feature: rumen; material: SC-attached | host: Bos | place: Iran: Karaj | collected 2018-10 | reverse complement strand
TATCACCCATCATGCGGTAGCTGTAGAAGGGCATCTCGACCTTGCGCCTGTCGTAGAATTCCTTCAAGAAGTCGCGGTAGTCCGCTATGTCAGAAAAAGTAACCATCAATCATAAAATATTTAAAACATAGCACATTTACCGAACCATGTAAACATTTGGTATGGATTTTTTGTCAATGGGCGGCGCCGAAGGCGCAGTGGTTGGTAGTTAGTTATAAATGCGAAAAAAGGTGTTTTTGGGGAAAATGGCGAAATTTACGTCAATTCAGCCTAGTTTTTGGCGTTTTTACGTAAAAATTTTACGTTGTATAAAACATTTTTGACTTTTTTCCCCATTTCGTCTTCTTTTTCGTAGAAAAAAGGGCGTTTTATCAAGAAACCGACCCCACGCGGGGTGTGAAAATGTGCTTTTTCAAAGAAAAGTGCTTACTTTGTCACAAAAATTACGTCAATAATAAAAGTTTTTCATCGTTTTTTACGTAAAAAATGGCTATTTCACAATTTTTTGTTTTTCATCGCATTAATTAATTTATTTAAAACCAATGCAGTTTATACAAATACACCTCCCCTCCCACAAAAAAAGTCCGCACACGGCGGACTTGTCTATATAACCAAGACTTCACTGGATTGGGCTAAAGCCCCAACTCTTTGGCTCGATTATAAAAATGAGTAAACTCATTTTTGCAACGCTCGCCTTCTGAGTTGTCTTCACGGCTAATGCCGTTCAGGATGACGCCATCCTACTGTCTACTTCCTACTGCGCCGAAGACGCCCCTTTCGTCTTTAGTCTATCGTCTACAGCCCGCACAGCGGGCGTTCTAACTTACTCTTCCCCGAGGTATTCCACAGCGAAGATGAGCGTTGCGCCGCCAGGAATCGGGCCTGCGCCGCGGCTGCCATAGCCAAGGCCAGGCGGCACCACGAGGATTCTCTTTTCGCCGGGGAGCATGCCCTGCACGCCGAGTTCCCAGCCACGGATTACGTTGCCTGAACCGAGTTCAAACGCAAACGGCTGACCACGATCGCGGGAACTGTCGAACTTGTAGCCGTTCACCATCCATCCTGTATAATGCACGATGGCACGGTGCCCGGAACGAGCCGGTTCGCCCTCGCCCGCCTTCACGATAGCATAACGCAAACCTTCGGGGCCGTTCTCGTACTTGAGGAGCGTCGTATCCGGGAAAAAGTCCATTTTCTGCGCGAGTTCCGGGTCCACATCCGTCGAAACCATCTCGACGCGGAACACGAGCGTGGAATTCGGCGGAATCATCGAGAACGCCGTAGCGCCATAGCCCATCGCAGGCGAAACGCGCAACCAGCGCACGCCACCTTCGCGCATGCCTTCGAGACCCGTTTCCCAGCCCTTGATCATCTTGCCGGCACCCATAATCGTTTCAAGCGGTTTGCCCAGATCCTTGGAACTGCCGAACTTGCGGCCCGACAAAAGCCAGCCTGTATAATGAACCTTGATTATGTTACCTGCAGCATTCAACTTGCCGCTGCCGGCCTTCTCGTCATAGACCTTGAGCCCACGGCCCATGTCGCGCCACTTGAGCTTTTCCACGTCCGCAGGGAATTTGTCTGCTTCGAGCGGTTTGTCGGCATGAACAAGTTCAACAACGAACATCAAGTCGCTGTTCGCCGGGATGCCTTCGAGAGAGTTATCGCCATACGCCATCACCGACGGCACGGAGAGCTTGCGGATTTCGCCCACCTTCATGCCCACGAGACCCTTGTCCCAGCCTTCAATCACCTGACCTACGCCAATAGTGAATTCGAGGGGCGAACCGCTATAGTAAGAATTCGCAAAATAAGGAGCTTCAACAGTAGAATCTGTAGCCGCCTTGTTTACCGTTACGCTGTCCGTCGCCAGGTATCCTTTGTAATGAACTTTGATCAGTTGGCCCGCACGGATAGGCTCTCCATCACCATTCTTGACAATTTCGACCTTGAAAGGAACCGCCCAGACAACACTACAGGCAAGTAACACAAGAAAAAACTTTAATTTTAGCATAATATCTCCTATCTTATAAAATAGAAAATGCTAGTTTTTGAGAGTAAAGATTTATCGTAAACGGATTTAAATATGCTATCAATCATCATCGTCATTGCGATTGTGCTACTGTCCATCGTGCTCGCCGGCATCGGCATCTACGTAGGCACGCGCAATTCAGACGAAAAAGAGGAACCCAAACCGGTCATCGACGTATCGGGGCAATACGCCGCCATCGGGCGCCCCGCACGCGAAACGATTACCGCCGTGAAACCTTCCGAAGCATCCATCAGGGCATGGCTCGAGACGCAGGACCTCACACCGGAACAAAGGCAATCTTACATCGAGCAATGGAACCGGACGCTCGAAGAAACAATCAAGACAATTGACGAAGGGGACAAAGTTGGCATTGCCACTTACAGAATAGAGATTGGTCCCAAAGGCAAGAATTATTGTAAATTCGTCAGCGAAGAAAATTTCATCACCCGCGAACAGATTCGCAATCACGCGGAAATTTTACCCCCCTATGTTTTAGGCTGTGACTGTAGGCTTTTACCGAAGCAGCCCTGGGAAAACCCGAGTAAATCCGGATGGAAAGCTGTGATTCCGACACACGGAAACACCTATAACATCCCGGATTGGAGGCAACTTGCGTAAGTCATTATTATCTGCTATCCTTTTGGCGCCTGCCATATCACTCGCTGCAGGTTCGGCAATTATCACCCTTCAAATGCCGGTTGGCGCCCGCCAGCTCGGTATGGGCGAAGTCGGAGCTGCCCTAGCCGACGATGCAACCGCCATGTACTACAACCCGGCCGGTCTTGCATTCGGACCTCTCGCCGACGAATGGCGCAGTTCCTATAGCGCTGACGCTAAAAAGACTCCTTTCTTCACCCACATGGCATCCCGCAGCAAGAACGGATTTTTCGACAAGAGCGAACTTTGGGCGGGCACTACGCAAGGCATTCTCAAGTTCGACGGCGAACAGTGGGTGAACTACTACTCCGTCACCTTGCAAGGCAACGCAAAGATTAAAGACGCCGTTCGAACCTATGTTGGCACAGAACGAGGACTCGACGAATACACCCGCATCGTAAAAGCTTTCAATGACGTGAAGAACGCCGACGACGAATCACACGTGGTCGAAGTCAAAATGCCCTGGGACCTGGTCGTGAAGGACACCATCACCGCCATTCTCTACGAAAGCCTTACCGAAAAACTCTGGGTCGGAACCCCCAAGGGACTTTTCCGTTTTGACGGCAAGGGCTGGAAAACCTTCGATAAGGAACTCGGCGAACGCCGCGTGACGGCACTCGCCAAGCAAGGCGCCTCACTCTGGATCGGAACGGACAACGGACTTTTCGTCTATCGCAACGGAGCCTTCGAACAGAAGGGCAAGGTTCTCCCGAGCCAAAAAATCAACGCCCTTGTCTGGTCCGAAAACCGCAAGGAACTTTTCGTGGCAGTCGATGGCGCAGGCGTGGCACGCCTCACCCCGAAGAAAAGCGCAAACGACAAGGACCGCTGGAGCCTGTTCAACCAAGAAGACGGCATCATGGACCTCTCCCCGACCGCACTCGCCGTCGATAGCTCCGGTCACATTTGGGCAACCCACAAGGGCGGTCTCTCGCACTTTACGCTCCGCAAGTGGGAACAGGTGCAATTTGCAAACAACAACGTGAACGACGTTTCCGTGGATCGCAAGGGCGCCATCTGGATTGCAACGGACCTCGGCGTATGGCGTCACATGCCGGACTACGCAACCGCCAGCGGACGTAAGGCCGAACTCGAACGCAGCTCCAAGGAAGACCCAACGGTCACCAAGCGTGACGACGAATGGACGCACTACCACGAAGGCAACGGCCTTTCGACAAACAAGGTCTGGGCAGTCCTTCCCGAAGGAAACGACGTCTGGTTCAGCACGGCGAACGGCATGGAACAATACAAAGACGCCGATTACCAGCTCACGGCCTTCTACGAGAAACTTTTGCCGGTTCTCAACATCCCGGACCTTTACCATCTCTTTGGAGGCATGACGATTCCGCTGAACGACTGGGGAACGCTCGGTTTTTCCGTGAATTTCGTTTCGTTCGGTTCGACAGTCGTTTCTGGTGATTTGGACGCCGAAGACCTCGTGGCCTACAACAGTTCCGAAATCGTCGGCGGTATCAGCTACGGCACGCGCTTCCCGAACGACTGGGGCCTCGGTCTCTCCATCAAGTTCTTCTACTCCGACTTGAGTTCCGGCGCCGCTGCAGGCGAAGAAGAAGCGACCACGTTCGGCTATGCATTCGATATCGGTGTCTTGAAGAAAAACTTCCTCGTCCCGAAGCTGAACATCGCGTTGGTTCTCGCCAATATCGGTCCGAGCGTCTATTACGTCGATAAGACGATCGAAGACCCAATTCCGTTGACCTGGCGTTTCGGGCTCTCTTATGAAATTCTCAGCATGGCCGACTACAAGTGGACAGTCGCATTCGACTACAACCGCGAAGTCGTGTCTGACGACGACAACGGCGATCCGGAGCCGTTCTACATCGCTTGCTGGAAATCGATCGTCAAGCCCGATGACCAAAACGTCAATTCATTCCTCCAGGGCGTATTCAACTTCGGTACGGAGTTCATTTATTCCAACACCATTGCTCTTCGTTTAGGTTATCTGTACGACCGAGTCGGCAAACGTAACGAAGTCGATTTTGGCGTGGGCGTAATGCTCTCCGACGTTTTGCAGTTTGACTGGGCCACCATCAAGAACGTAGGCCGCGCAGACGGCGTTCGCGACGGCCAGATGCGTTTCGGCATGCTGTTCAAGTTCTAAGGCACAATGCGAAACGACTAGTTATTGGTAGATAAAAATCACGATTACAAGAAAAGCCGCAGTTCATCCCTGCGGCTTTTCAATTAGCCAACAACAATCAACAAATAACTACTGACCAATGACTAATATATGAAAAGCATCTCTCTATACTTCGGTAAGGGCCAGAGTTCATCGGGCACGATTTTTTCGAGGCCGTCCACTTCCTTGCGGAGGGCGGCAATCGCGTCGACGATGCCTTCATGGAGTCCACCGAGCGATTTTTCCATCGTCTCAATCGCAGCGATCAAACGAGTCATGCCCTCGCCAATGCTCTTGGCATAGCCATCAAGCCCCGGAAAGCCTTGGTTCAAAGCCATTTCGTTTGTCCTGAGCGCCTTGGAATACGCCTCGACGACACGCGGCAAGATGACATTTTTAGCCATGTCGCGAGCGATTTCGCCTTCGATGTGAATGCGCTTGTGGTAATCCTCGCTGTTCACTTCGTAACGGGAAATCATCTCGGCACGGTTCATCACGCCGTACTTTTCGAAAAGCGCAATGTTTTCGTCTTTCGTCAAAGCCTTGAGCGCTTCCATAGACGTGCGAATGTTCGGGAGGCCGCGTTTTTCAGCCTCCTTCACCCATTCTTCGGTGTAACCATTGCCATTGTAAAGAATGCGCTTGTGTTCCTTCACGATCTTTTGCAAAATCTTTTGCAAGCCCGTGTGGAAATTCTTGTCATCGAGCTTTTCGAGCTGTTCCGAAATCATGTCGAAAGCTTCGGCGACAATCGTATTCAAGACAACATTCGGTTCAGAGCAGCTTTGACTGGAGCCCGGTGCACGGAACTCGAACTTGTTGCCCGTAAATGCAAACGGAGATGTTCTGTTGCGGTCGGTAGCGTCACGCGGGAGCGGCGGGAGCATATCGGAACCGAGCTTCATCGCGCCAGCTTGCTTGCTGGATTTGGGCACGCCTTGTTCGAGCTGTTCAATCACGTCCGTGAGCTGATCGCCAAGGTAAATGGAAATAATTGCCGGAGGAGCTTCGTGGGCACCAAGACGATGATCGTTACCGGCACCGGCACAAGTCATGCGGAGCAAATCGGCATGCGTATCGACAGCATACATGATGGCACAAATCGCCGTGAGGAACACCGCGTTCTGGTGCGGGTCCTTGCCCGGATTGAGCAAATTGCCCTTGCCATAAGAAAGGCTCCAGTTGTTGTGCTTGCCAGAACCGTTCACTCCAGCAAACGGCTTTTCGTGCAACAGGCAAACGAGGCCGTAGCGGTCCGCCACATTGCGGAGCGTTTCCATCACGAGCATGTTGTGGTCGCAAGCGAGGTTCACCTCTTCAAAGAGCGGGGCGAGTTCGAACTGCGCCGGAGCCACTTCGTTGTGGCGGGTCTTAGCAGGAATGCCAAGCTTCCACAGTTCCTTTTCCACATCGTTCATAAAGTTCAAGATGCGGCTCGGGATGCTGCCGAAGTAATGGTCATTCATTTGCTGGTGCTTCGCAGGCGTTGCACCGAAAATCGTGCGACCGGCTTGATACAAGTCCGGACGTTGCAGATAAAATCTCTTGTCGATGAGGAAATATTCCTGTTCGGCGCCAAGCGTGACCGTCGTCTTCTTCGGGCCAGCCTTGAAGCAAGTCATGAGGCGGCGAGTCGACTTCGAAAGAGCCTGCAAGCTGCGGAGGAGCGGGGTTTTCTTGTCAAGCGCTTCGCCCGTGTAGCTGCAGAACGCCGTCGGAATGCAGAGCGTGGCACCATTACCATGACGCTTGATGAACGCAGGAGAAGTCGGATCCCAGGCCGTATAGCCGCGAGCTTCGAACGTAGAACGGAGTCCACCGCTCGGGAAACTCGAAGCATCCGGTTCACCGACAATCAGGTTCTTGCCGCTGAACGTCATAATCGCCTTGCAACCGGACGGTTCAAGGAAGCTGTCGTGCTTCTCGGCAGTCGAACCCGTCAAAGGCTGGAACCAGTGCGTAAAATGCGTTGCGCCGCGATCCATGGCCCAACGTTTCATGGCGTGAGCGACATCGCCGGCAATACTCGGGTCCAACGCAATCCCTTCGTCGATCGTTGCAAGCAACTTCTCACAAATGTCCTTCGGGAGATAAGTGCGCATGGCGTCGGCGTTGAAAACGTCTTCGCCATAGAAATCGACGTTCGCAGGAGCTGCAGGCATCACAGCACTCACCGGAGCTGTTGCGATATCGTAGATGGCCTTATTACGACTATTGTTCATTTTTTACCAGTCTTTTTTAAAAGTTATTACCCACACGTCATGCTGAGAGAAACGAAGCATCCAGTGCTGTTCTACAATTTTCTGGATCCTTCACTTCGTTCAGGATGACGGCAAACGGCTTTATTACCGACCTTTTGTTTAGTTGCAACAAAATTAGCAACGAAAATTGAGCTTTGCACTGTACAAAATCGCCTATTTTTCGCCCATTTTATTACATTTTTGTAAAAATTAATCAATTTATTACACTTTTGTAAAACAACACAACAATTATTTGCTATATTAACACCGTTCATCTCTCCTAGAGCTGCGTCGGGTCGCAAAGACGGCTCGGCGCAGCAACAGAGATGCCCCTAAAAAAAATGGATATAGAAGCCCTTGAAAACACGACTTTCGCGGCCATTGTCGAGAAAATCCAAAAGGTTCGCAAGCGTAGCGAACTTCTAGAGAGCATTCAGGGGATTTTAAGAGAGAATTTCGAATCCGTAGAGGCACTCCACGAGACGGAATGCAAAAAAATCCGCAACATCATCGAAGGCATTCCAGGTGAACTCATCGGGAACACGCGTGAAATGCGCGAAGTGAGCAAACTCGTGCGTCAAATCGCCCCCACGAACGCCACAGTCCTCATTCGCGGTAGGGCCGGAACCGGCAAGGAATATGTCGCCCGGAGCATCCACGAACTTTCGGAACGCAGAGAATTTCCCTTTATTGCGCTAAACTGCGATGCGCTCACCGAAGGCGCCAACTCGTTTGAAAGCGAACTTTTCGGCTTCGAACGCGGAGCGTTCACTGGAGCCACCAACAGGCACATCGGCAAGGCCGAACAGGCGAACGGCGGTACCCTATTTCTAGACGAAATCGCGGACTTGTCCATTTCATCGCAAGTCAAACTTTTGCAGTTCATCCAGGAGCAAAGTTTCAGGCGCCTCGGGAGCAACATCGTCCAGCCCTCCAACGTGCGCCTCATCGCCAGCACCGGCAAGAATCTCGAAACCATGATGCAGCAAGGTTCCTTCCGCGAAGACCTTTACTACCGCCTGAACATTTTCCAGATTTCACTCCCCGAACTGGTTCAACGCAAGACGGACATTTTACTTTTAGCGGACCATTTCATCGAAAAGATGAACTTGAAATACGGCAAGAAAATTTTACGGTTAAGCACGCCCGCCATCGACATGCTCATGAGCTACCATTGGCCAGGAAACGTCCGCGAACTCGAAAACTGCATCGAACACGCATGCCTTGCCACCACAGACGTCTGCATCAACGCCTACGACTTGCCGCCAACGCTACAGACCGACGTCACCTCGGGCACGTCCGTGCTCCCCGAAGGCAACAGCCCGCTCACAACGCTCATGGACAGCTATGAACGCGAAATCCTAAGCGAAGCGCTCCGCCGTCATGACGGCAACATGAGCGCCGCCGGGCGCGACCTTTCCGTAAGCCCGCGAATGATGCTGTACAAAATAAGGCGGCTTGGATTAGCCGCCTCGAACTAAACGTATTGTCAGCTCAGTTCGTCATCCCGACCCTGTAAGGGGATATAGAATTGTAGCCCACTTGTTTGCTTACAATTCTTAGGTTCGTAGGAGCAGGATCCAGTAAAGTCCCGATATTGCAAATCAAGATTTCACTGGATTGGGCTAAAGCCCCAACTCTTTGGCTCGGTTATAAAAATGAGCATGGTCATTTTTGCAACGCTCGCCTTCTGAGTTGTCTTCGGGCTACGCCCTCAGAATGACGAAACGCATTATTTCATGATAGTAATGCTGTACGGCGGGAGAACGCCAGCAGCAGCTTCAAGCTTGCTCACCTTACCAGCCTTATATACATAAACCGCTTCGCTACCATAGACGCGGTCTCCAATATAAAGGGAGCTTGTCGCCGCATCAAAAGCAAGGCTGCCTTCAACATCGCTCACGCCAGCAATGGACGTCACCGTCTTTGCAGAAAGGTCCACTTGAACAAGCGGCACATCGCCATAGTTCTTGTAAATAGCGGCATAGGCAATGCCGTTCTTGGCATCAACAGCAAACGATGAGATTCCGCCACCGAGTTTCGTGCCATCTACAACAGTCGTAGAAGCTTTTTTGGCAAAATCGACAACTTCGATACCGCGAGTATCATCAGCAAGTGTCGCTCCCGATGCGTCGTACTGGCCAGCGGAGGCCACATAGAGTTTACCATTAACAAAAGCCATTGCCGACGGGTCCACCTTTGCAAGCCTAATCGTATCGAGCAAAGTGCCGTCATTGAGCTTGTACATAGCGAGGAGACCCGGATCCGGATAACCTGCCGGCCAGCCAGCCACGGCACGGCGGAACAGAGCGAACAACGTATCGCCGCTCACTTCGAGATCGACGACGTTTGCAAATTGTCCTTCTGCCTTTGCGAAGTCATCCGTCTTGATGGTCTTGGTCACCTTGCCGTCCGCAACAGCAACCTTCACAATCTTGTTCGGGCCTTCCAAGCCCACCCAAACTTCGGTATCGCTTGCCTTCACGACATCGCTCGGGTTATCGTTCGTTTCAAAGGACTGCTGCCACTTAATTTTTTGACCCTTCTGGTCGATTAATACAATATTGTCAGCACCGTATCTTTCAAGGACAAAGATATTTTCACCGGCGCTGATAACCTTGGAATCCTGATTCAACTGGATCGATTTTGCAGAAATTTTGCCATCAACAATCCAGCGGAGTTCGCCCGTTGTATAATCCGATCCGAACACATACGTCGTCACCACTTCTTCGCTGGAAGAAGAGATTACGACGCTAGAAGAAGATTTTGCCACGCTGGAGGAGGATTTTGCGACGCTGGAAGAAGACTTTGCCACACTCGAGGAGGATTTTGCGACGCTGGAAGAAGACTTTGCCACACTCGAGGAGGATTTCGCCTTGGCAGAAGAAGAACTCACCTTCTTGCTCGAGGAGGACTTCGCCTTCACGGAAGAAGAACTCGTCTTCTTGCTGGAAGAGGACTTCACTTTTTTGCTGGAAGAAGATTTTGCCTTGCTCGAAGAACTTGCATCGCCATCGCTTGACGAGCTGACGAGATCGATTTCGTCGTCATCGGCGGATGTAGCATCCGAGCACGCTTGCATATAAAATGCAAAGGATGATGCCACAAGAAGAGAGAGGAGTTTTTTCATAGTGGTTCCTTTTTATGTTTTTCGCAGACGATGTGAATTACAAGTTTTGCAAGCCCCATTCTGCGCGGGGTTTAAAACCCCTGTGTTAATGTTAATTTGTATTCTCGACCCGGAGTTGGGAACGGAATATATGGATTTCTGTAAGTTTCATCCGTCAGGTTCCGTAACGCAAAAACGAGTCGTGTTTTTTCAAAAGGGGTGTAGCCAAGCGAAAAATGGTGCAAATCTACAGCGGGCTGCTTGATGCGATTCGCCCGGTCATCATAAATATCGGTGCGGTATTCCGAAGTCCACGTAAAATCAAAATGGTACGGCAGATCAAAGCGGGCTTCGGCGTAATACGAACGCGCAGGTTCATTCGGAAGTTGTTTACCGTTATAGTGTTTTTCTTTGCTACGGTCTTCGGCATCCTGGAATGTAGCCCGTAAAATCACGGAAAGCCATTTTTTCGGTTTGCTTTCCAGTTCCGCTTCTAATCCACGCACATGCGATTCCCCGATATTCAGCGGCTTCACAAAGCCTCCGCTAATCATCCAATAAATGCCATTATCCAAAAACGTTTCAAAATAAGTCGCACGGATTGCGGTACTGCTTTTCGGAATCATGTAGTAACCGCCCACTTCAAAACGCAAAGCCGTTTCATCTTTCAAATCCGGATTCGAGAGCATTCCTGGATAAACACCATAAAGTTCCATCAGTTGCGGAGCACGAACAAAACGTCCAAAGCTCAAATTTCCACCATAGCGTGAATTCGGGGCGTCGTAACGCACAAAGCCTCGTCCCGTCCATGAAAAATTGTTCGTTTCTTCCGTTTTTAAGTCCAGCAAAGAAGCGGGTTGCACAAATTTTCCACCGTGAATATCGTCTTTGGTGAATGATGCCGACGACTCGCCGCCTACGAACAAGTTTTTATAGATTTCGTACGAAACATCGCCAGAAACATTTGTCGAATACCGGGTAAGATTCCATTTGCCCGATGACGTACCGCGTTTTGAATAATAAGCCGCATCATAAGACAAACGCACATTTGCTTCGAATCGGTCATCCGAATAATTCGCAACAATTTCTGGTACAATACTGTAACCAGCTGTGCCGTAAACTTGCATTGTCGAAGACGCATACCCAATATGGTCAAGCGGATAATAAGAATGCGACTCAGCTTTTTCGAACTTGCCCGTCAGCAAAAATTCCAACCAAAGCCAGCCCAACAACTGCGGTAGTTCCGCACGGTAAGTCGCTTGCGCAAATTCGCCTTTGTAGCCAGCCACCGCAGTCTGAGCATCATCTCGCCCCGGATTTCCGCCTTCCGAGCGGCTAAAGTTAAAATTCAGCGTCGAAAACACGCCATTCGCATGCAAAACGCGTGCTTTGGCAAGCCCAGAATATTCCGTAAATTCCGCATTTCTACGTGTGTCCGTAAAATCATCATCGGGATTGTACGGAGTCCCATTCTGGCTTTCAAATTCGTAATCGTTATCGCTGTGCCTTGTCGACAAAGACGCACTCACCGAAACACTGTCCGTCAATCGCGAAAGCATCTGCGTCGAGGCTTCCCATGTGTTGTGGCTGCCATAGCTCAGAAGAATGCGAGCCGTCTTTTTTTCGTCAGGCTTTAGAATCGCTTCGGCAGGTTTCGCCCCTTTAGTCACAAAGTTGATTGCCCCGCCAATTCCGCGACCACCAAACTTCGCGGGCACGCGATCTTTATAGACTTCAATCTTTTCAATCTGGTTCAAGTCAATCGAACCGAAATCGACCGCACCGCCCGACGCATCGTTCAACGGGATTCCGTCCATGCAAACGACAATGTTTTTCGCCGAAACTCCGCGAATGCTCACCGTCTGGAAACTCCCGACGCCGCCCTGACGAGTATATTGCACGCCCGGAAGCGCCGCCAAAACTTCAGCCGCCGAAAGTCCACGGCCTTCCCACGCTTCGGGCAGAATCTCGGCATAGCTTGACAACGCCTGCAAAGTCTTTTTCGCGCTACCCGTTCCGTAAACCGAGGACTCGCCTAAATCTTGAATAAACTCTTCGGAAAAAGAAAAAACGCTCGTCAACAGCACGGCCGCGAACATGCGAACGTAATAGCGGCTGCATGAATGAATACATGCAGTCAAACACCCACGCAATCGCGTGGCTATGCAAAGCGATGTCTTTCGCACCGTTTAACAATCCATGACGCAAAGCGCCTGTTGTGCCTTACAGTTCTTCTGGCTCGGGGATCAATCTACTTCCAGCCCCTTCACACCCGCCTTTGCGGCAAGCATTGGTTTATGCTGGTTTCGTCCTCCCTTACAGCGGCGAGACCGTTCCCGGCTTTCACAGGATTCTCTTATATCGCATCTACGGCGACACGATACAGCGTTTTACCGCATAAGGCATTACCTATGAAAAATATAGTAAACAATTCGGGGCATTGTCATCCCCGAGGCTTCCACTCCGCAAGGACCATGCCCGCAACAATGGCCGCGGCCCCCACAAGCGCGACGGCCGTTATTTTTTCGCCAAGCGCAATCACCGCCGTAATAATCGTCACAAGCGGAATCGCATAAATGTAGTTGCTAGCGAGGACCGTCCCGAGCTG
>JAEEGK010023673.1_pt1 | contig 12786 bp, 6 predicted proteins | sample 8958771 | NCBI WGS metagenome assembly JAEEGK01 (sample SAMN16246547, study PRJNA631951) | gut metagenome | biome: gut microbiome; feature: rumen; material: SC-attached | host: Bos | place: Iran: Karaj | collected 2018-10 | reverse complement strand
ATGAGAATTCGAAGGCAAAGCGCAGCGGCTTCGTGGTAACAGGCCGCGCGGCAACCAAAGACGACGAGGCAACCGATTACTTCGCCATCAACGCCGACGGAACGCACGTCTTTGTTGACGACAGCACAACCAGCAAGGCCCGCCGCAGCGGATTCGTTGTAACCGGCCGCGCCGCCACCAAAGAGGGCGAGTCGAACAACTATTTCGCGGTTAACACCGATGGTACTCAGGTTTACGTTGATAACGACGACACCAAGGCGCGCCGCAGCGGTTTCGTGGTAACCGGCCGCGCCGCCACCAAAGACGGTGAGAACGCTGACTTCCTTGCTATTAACAACGAGGGAACTCAGGTTTACGTTGACAACGATGACACCAAGGCCCGCCGCAGCGGTTTCGTTGTTACAGGCCGCGCAGCCACCAAAGATGGCGAAAACGCTGACTTCCTTGCCATTAACAACGATGGAACGCACGTCTTTGTTGACGACAGCGCCACAAGCAAGGCCCGCCGCAGCGGTTTCGTGGTAACAGGCCGCGCCGCCACCAAAGAAGGCGAATCGAACAACTATTTTGCGGTTAACACCGATGGTACTCAGGTCTATGTCGATAACGACGACACCAAGGCTCGCCGCAGCGGATTCGTGGTTACAGGCCGCGCCGCTACCAAAGACGGTGAAAACGCTGACTTCCTCGCAATCAACGACGAGGGAACGAAAGTCTTCATCGATGATGAGCTCGACGGTAGCAAGGCCAAACGTAGCGGATTCGTTGTGACAGGTCGTGAGGCAACAAAAGGCGAGGCTAATTATCTGAAAGTTGCCACCGATGGTACGCAGGTTAAGTTCGACACTGACGACTCAAAAGCAAAACGCAGTGGCTTCGTGGTAACAGGCCGTGAGGCAACTAAAGGAACTGATTCTGATGTTCTTGAGGTTACTCGCGACAGCACTCGCGTATATGTTGATGGTGGTGGTGCTAAGAGCGGCTTCGGCATTGAAGGCAAAGGCGGTGCTGACAAGAGCGGGTTCGCCGTTACCGAGAAAGGTGAGAATGGAAGCGCCGGATATATGAACGTTACAGCGCAGAACTTCTTTGCAGGCTTCGATGCCGGGAAAGCCACAACTGGCGCGAATAACACATTCTTAGGCAATAATGCAGGCATAACCAACACAACAGGAGCAAATAACGTCGTTATGGGTACAAATGCCGCGCAACTTGCAAAGGGAATGACTCAATCTGTAATAATCGGCTACGAGGCAGGAAAGGGTGCGTCAACAAGCACCACTAAAAACGACATTTTTATCGGTAATCAGGCAGGTTACGCCAACACAACGGGCGAAAGCAATGTTTATGTGGGTGTTAATGCGGGAAGGAACGATAAAACAGGCAGTTATAATGTGGCTTTGGGCCATCACGCAGGAATGTATATGTACGGTTCAAAAAATGTGCTTTTGGGTTATTATGCTGGTAAAGGCGCAAACCCCGACAACTACGGTGACAACAACATATTTATAGGTTACCAGGCAGGTACAAACAACCGCAACGGTTCCGGCAATGTTTTTATGGGCAACAATGCCGGATATAACAACTACGATGGCAAAAGCAATGTTTATTTAGGCACCGATGCGGCCAGAACTGTGAACGGTGGCGTGAACAACGTTGTTTTGGGCGACAGTGCCGCATTGAATGCCAAAATAATGACCCGCACCATTGCCATAGGCAAAGATGCAGGAAAAGGCAATTCATCTTCAACAACTTCAACCGATGATGTTTTCATTGGCTATCGTACAGGCTACAGCAACACTACTGGCGCTAGCAACGTGTTCCTTGGCAATATGGCCGGTTACACCAACTCGACAGGTGGATACAATGTATTCCTTGGCGATCACGCAGGTTATACTAACTCAGCAGGTTATTATAATGTATTCCTTGGTTACTATTCGGGATTTTCAAATACAGCGAGTTATAATACATTCTTGGGGTATAATGCTGGTCGAAGCAACACATCAGGCACAAGTAACGTTTATTTAGGCTATCAGGCTGGTTACACCAACACCTCAGGCGAGAGCAACGTTTTTATCGGTAACAATGCAGGTTATACCAACTCAACAGGCAAATACAATGTGTTTCTCGGTTATTATTCAGGATTTTCAAATACGGCAAACTACAATACATTCTTAGGTTATAACGCCGGGCGAAAAAATACATCTGGTACTAACAACGTCTATTTGGGTTATCAGGCTGGTTACACCAACACCACTGGCGAGAGCAACATATTCATCGGCAACAACGCCGGATATACAAACTCTGAAGGCAAATACAATGTGTTCCTCGGTTTTCAGGCCGGCAAGGCCAATACGTCGTCGAACAACACTTTCCTTGGCTATAATGCAGGTCTTTCGAACACTTATGGATCGAGCAATGTATTCTTGGGAACAAGTGCAGGCAGCTATATGACTTCTGGAGCAAGAAATGTGTTTATTGGTGCTGATGCTGGTAATAGCTCAAATGTTACCAGCTTGAATTCGTCAGTCGTTATCGGTTATCAGGCGTTTTCATCGGTACAAGTATCGACTCAAACATCCAGCAATGTCATTATTGGTGAAAGAGCTGGTTATGGAAGCGGAACTGGAGCAACGTATTCATCTATGTATGGTAGTAATACCTTTATCGGATATTCGGCAGGAGAAGGTGCCGGACCATATACTGAAATTAATACCGGAAATGAATCAAGCAAAACGTGGTTTAATGACAATGTGGCTATTGGTTCAGTCGCTGGCAAAAATATGTTAGGCTACCGTAATGTGGCTGTAGGCAATGGTACTGGTAACGGGCTTAAAGGTGTCGGAAATACGGTTTTGGGATTAAGCAGTGGTCAATCAACCATTGGCAATGATAATGTTTGCTTGGGCAACCAAGTGGGAAGATATTGTAATGGTAATGGAAACGTGTATTTGGGCACTTTCACGGGTAGCTGGATAAATGGAAACAATAACGTTTATATAGGTTATAATGTTGGCCCAGGAACCAACAAAAATCAAGCGACTGAGAGTTATCGTTTGAGAATAGGGTATAATGGTTCAAATTCACTTATTTACGGTGAGTTTGACAACCAAATTTTGAAATTTAATGGTCACGTTACCACAATAGTTTCAAGCGGTACCGCAATTAAAGCAGAAGCCCCCACATCTGGATGGGCCGGTGTTTTTACTGGAGACATAAGTGTTTCCAATAAAATATATGGTACATTAAATTCAAGTTCTGACGCACGTTTGAAAAAAGACGTTCAAACTATCGAAGGAGCTTTGGATAAGGTGTTAAAACTGCGTGGTGTTAGTTATTATTGGAAGAATAAAGAGGAATTGGGAGCCGATACCACCCATTATAAATCAGACACCGATAAGCACATTGGAGTGATAGCTCAAGAACTTGAGCAAGTATTCCCCGAACTTGTAAGCGATGACAAAACCGGGTTCAAGACTGTTGAGTACACAGGCCTTGCTCCAATCCTCATTGAGGCCGTGAAAGAGCTGAAGGCAGAGAAAGATACTCTTCAGGCCACAGTAGAAAGCCAACAAGCGAAGATAGATAACCAGCAGCAGCAGATTGACGAGCTGAAACGCTTGGTGGAGGAGTTACTGAAGAAATAGCAAATTTTTTCATAAAGCAAGATGGAAAAGGCCGGAATCCTTATGGGTTTCGGCCTTTTTAATTGTCTCCAACTCACTTTTTCATCATCTGCCACATCTTCACAACCTGCACAGCTTCAGGCACATCGTGCACGCGAAGAATTGATGCGCCGCCTTGCAGAGCCAGCATATTGAGCGCGGTGGTGGCGCAAAGCGATTGCTCGGGCGTTATGCCGAATAATTTGTAAATCATCGATTTGCGCGATATTCCCACAAGCACCGGACGATTGAAAACCGAAAATTCCGGAAGGTGCGCAAACAGTTCGTAGTTCTGCTCAAGCGTTTTGGCAAAGCCGAATCCAGGGTCGATGATGACATCGTGCACGCCTAAATCGGTGAGGCGGCGGAGCGGCTGCGAGAGCTCGCTAATCACATCGGCAAACAGATTATTATAATTGGTGTGCTGCTGCATTGTGGCTGGCGTTCCGCGCATATGCATCAGAATGTAAGGTACTTGCAAGCGGGCCACGGTGGCAAACATCTGCTCGTCGAGTGTGCCGCCCGACACATCGTTGATAATGTCGGCACCGGCATCAACAGCCCGCTCGGCCACGCTGCTGCGGAAGGTGTCGATGGAAATGACCGCTTGCGGATGTCGGCGGCGCAATTCGGTTACCACGGGCGCCAAACGGCTCCATTCCTCTTCGGCCGGCACTTCGGCAGCTCCGGGGCGCGTTGAGTAGGCACCTAAATCGAGTATGTCGGCACCCTGGGCCAGCGCTTCATCGGCGCGGGCAAGCGCGGCATCGGCCGACGGGCATCGGCTTCCGCTGTAGAAGCTGTCCGGCGTAACGTTCACAATCGCCATCACCTTTGGGCGGCTCAAATCAACAAGACGGCCGCGGCAGTTTATTGTTGTCATAGTTCAGTCAGTTTTTGCGCAAAAATATGATTTAGAGAGTAAAGATTAAAGAGTAAAGTGTAATGGTGTTTGCGTTTACGTTTTCCGTTTGTGTTTCAAAAATTTGCTTATTATTGCATTCTAAATCTTACCGATTATGAAAAAAACATCATTGTTAATGGCAATACCGTTTATTATGGCAAACACAGCAAATGCACAAATACCGGAAAGTTACGAGGTGGCAACGTGGCACAATTTCAGCCAGGCGGCTATCACCTACTCGTTCGACGACTGCACGCCGAACCAAATTCCAGTGGCTGTTCCGCTACTCGACAAATACGGATTTCACGGCACATTCAACTTGGTAACAAACTGGGTGAATGATTGGAGTGAATGGCGCAAGGTGGCCGAACGCGGACATGAGATGGCTTCGCACACAGTAACGCACGCCAACTTTAGAGAAACACCAGACGACAAGCAGGAAGAAGAGTTAGCCGAATCGAAAAAAATCATCGAACGCGAAATAGGGAAAGAATGTATTACCGTAGTTTATCCATTTTGTGCTCGTGGCAATGAACAGATTGCGGCTCGGTACTATATATCGGCGCGCGGTTGTAGCGGTCAGGTTGGCTCCCCGACACCTGAAAATATGTTCGACATAACATCGCGTGTTGTTGGAACAGAAAGCGATATGCAAACCGCCGACAATTTCAACAAGTGGGTGGCATCGGCCATCGACACCAAGGGATGGTGCGTGTTCCTGATTCACGCTCTTGACGGTGATGGCGGCTACTCGCCCATCGAATCGAAAGAGTTCGACGCTCATTTGAATTACGTCAAACAGTCGGGGCAGGCCTATTGGGTTGGCACGTTTGCCGAAATATCAAAATATATTCTTGAACGCAACTCGCTCACAATCAGCGAGCGGGCCGAGATGGACTATATTGAGATAACCGTTGGCTGCACCGCACAAAGCAAGCTGACCAAACTCGACCAGCCGGTGACCATCAAGCGCCGTCTGCCCGAGGGCTGCACCACCGCCCGCATTGTGCGCAACAACAGCGAGATTCCATCGCAGATTGCCGACGGCAGCATCATTTTCGATGTGGTGCCCGACGAGGTTTATGTGCTGTCGTTCTGATAGTTAAAAGGCTGGCCGATTCGCGCCGTAGGTGCGAAAGATTGGTAAAAAGAGCTATCCATAATGTAATAGCGTGCCGTAGGTACGCAACAATACATCAAGGTTGCGTACCTACGGCACGCTGTTTTCTTGATGCGTGTTTTCTACCAATCTGCTGTCCCTACGGGACAAGACCGCTATTTTCAACGGCTGAAAATCGTTTCCAACTGTAATTTATTGATAATCAATAAATATTTTCGCCGTTCATCGATAATCACCCGAAATTTCTCCACTAAAACACTGTTTTCGGCGCAAAATCCCGAAACGCACCTATAACGCGCTTTTGTATCCTGATTTACAGGTATTTATATCGCGAAAGCGGTCCCCAAAAAACGCCAAACCAAGGCCAAACAACCGAAAAATAGGCCGCAAAACGTGGTTTTATCGGCAAAAATTGCCCAAACATAGACTCAGATTAAAATTCGGGAACTTCAATCGGCAATTTCTAACCCTTCATCTATAAGAAGATTGCCGTTTGAACGAAACAAAATATACTTGCATCGTCGAAAATGACACAAAGGAGAATGAAATTAAAAACACATAAAAAGTAGAGAAATGAAAAAGTTGAGTTTAATTCTTTCGGTTCTGATTAGCAATGTGGCAATAGCACAAACCACATCAATATCAGGTAAGTTGCTTGACAAGACCACAAACGAGGCCTTGCAATATGCAAACGTTCAAATCTATTCGCTGCCTGACAGCACTTTTTTGAAGGGCGACGTGACTAAAGAGGATGGTTCGTTCGTAATTGAAGGCATTAAAGCTGAAAAATGTGTTGTAAAAGCTTCGTTTATCGGCTATATTGCTGTTTACAAGAACATTAACGTTACTAAAGGCAAAGACAATTCAGTTGGCAAGATTTATTTGCTGGAAGACAGCAAGCAGTTGGCAGAGGTTAGCGTTCAGGCAGAGGCTACGCCGATGACCGTAAAGGACGATACAGTAATATTCAATGCCGATGCATTCCATGTTGTTGAAGGTGCAGTCCTTGAAGATTTAGTAAAAAAGATGCCTGGAACTGAAGTTTCTGATGGAGAGGTGACTGTAAATGGAAACAAAATTGGCAGGGTGCTTATGAATGGAAAGGAATTCTATTCAAGTGATCCTCAAGTTGCTCTAAAGAATTTGCCTGCAAATATGGTGAAGGATGCCAAGACATATAGCAAGAGAAGCGAACAAGCAGAACTGACAGGAATGGAGGATGAGGAGGAAGAGTGGGTTCTTGACTTTACTGTACGCAAAGGCTTTATGAATGGTTGGGTTGGCAAGGTTTGGGCTGCTGGAGGACATGATATCGAAGGCGAGGATGATTATCGCTACGATGGTCACATTGACTTGAACACCATTACAGAAGAAGGTAACTTTTCTGTAATTGCAGGAGTAAACAACATCAATAATGCAAGTGCCCTCGATGATATGAGAAATGGTGGCGGTAATAATAGAGGCGGCGGCATGGGTGGCGGCATGCCGATGATGATGATGGGCATGCCGGGTGGTGGCATGATGGGTGGCAACCGTGGCTCAAGCAGCCGAAATGGTATGGGAGGAGGCATGATGATGATGATGGGAGGAATCACCTCTTCTGCCAGTGTAAATGCCTCTCTTGAACAAGAACCAAGTAAATCATTGAAATATGGTGGCGATATTATGCTTCAGCATCAAAAAAGAGAGCAGGAGGGTTCGCGCACTATTGAAAGATTCTTGAATGATGGAAAGACATCCCTTACGAATTTAAATTCGTCCAAGACAACAACAACGAATATGTTGAATGTTTCTGGCCGATTGAATTGGGGTATCGATACCATGACCACTATACTATTTAGACCGAGCCTTACTTTGATGAGCGAAGAATCAAATACCTCCTCTGCATCAAATAGTTTTGGAGCAATGGATCCTGTGTCAATGTCTCGTGACTCCGTTAACAAATCAACAGAAAGCTATGACGACAAGTATACAAGCCTGAATTATAATTTGAGTTTCCAAATTGTAAGAAAACTAAATGATAATGGTCGTAGCATAACTTTGGGTGTCCGTTTGAATGGAAGTGCCAGCCCATCGGAGGGTAATACACTTTCTGATGCTTATTATTTCAAAAAAAATGGAAGTGAAATTTCTGATCGTAATTCTGATGGTAAATCAAATGGTTTTGGATACAGCGGCGAGATTAGTTATGTTGAACCATTGTTCGAGAAAAACTATTTGCAATTGCGTTACAACTATCAAAATACAGGATCTGATCAATATTCATATGTTTATGAAAATGACAGCACTGAATACACCGATTCATTGAGCTCGAAGATTGAAAACACATACATTGGCCACCGCATTGAGTTGACTTGGCAAGGACGTTACGACAAGTTGCGCTACAATTTGGGTGTGACATTACAACCACAGGAGTCTAAAGTTGACAATTTTGTTGGAAAGAATGTTGGCAAAGATACAAAGCAAACTGTACTCAATTGGGCTCCAAATGTACGTGTTCAATACCGATTCACCAGTACAAGGAACTTGCAACTTCGTTACAACGGACGCAGTAGCGCACCTAGTGTCTCTTACTTGCAAGAAGTGATAGATGTAAGCAATCCTATGAGTTTGGAATATGGTAATCCTGAATTAAAGCCATCTTTCAACAATAATATTTCGTTGAATTTCAGTAATTTTGACAGAATGTCTAACCGTAATTTCATAGTCAATCTGTCATATAGCAATACAATCAATTCCATTGCTACCGTGACTTACACTGATACGCTTACATTTAAAACTGAATCACATAAGGAAAATGTCAATGGTAACTGGAGAGCAAATGGGTTCATCACATTCTCAACTCCGCTTTCGAACCAGAAGTTCTCTATCACATCTCGTTCTTCAGTTGGTTATAGCGAAAATGTATCACTTACTGGTGACTTGATTAATGGTGTCGCCCAAAACAAAAAGAAAGGCACATCAACGTCATTGACTCTGAGCGAATCTTTGCAGGCCAACTACCGCACCGATGTGTTCGACTTTACACTTAGTGGTTCGGTTAATTATCAAAAGGCTAATAGAGGTAATTTGAATAATTCTAACAGTAAAAGTGAAACCACTTCTGCAAAATTGTCAAACAACGGTGAGACATTCAACTATACAGTGACTTTCGATGGCAACCTTCATTTGCCAGCTAAGTTTGATTTGTCATCTGATCTCAATTATAGAATTTACCAAGGCTATGGTGAGAATTCAAACAACCGCAACACCGCCATCTGGAACGCCCAGTTGAGCAAGCGCTTCACTGATGATAGCCGTTGGACAGTACGCTTGAAGGTATATGATATTCTTCAACAACAGAAACTCATTTCCCGTAATGTTTCCGAGACTTCTATCACTGACTCTGAAAACAGTACTTTGGGCTGCTATGCAATGCTTCAGGTTGTTTATACAATCAATAGCGTTGGCAAGAACGGTAACAACCAACGTGGTGGATTCCCTGGCGGTTTCGGTCCTGGCGGATTCCCCGGTGGTTTCGGTGGCCCGGGAATGTTCTAAACAGAATAGATTAAGTCACAAAAAATCCCGTCGGCAATTCGCTGGCGGGATTTTTTTGTTAAGTGATGTTGTGTGGCGGCGCAATGCATTGTGTCGCTACAATTGTTTTTCATCAATCATCGTAATTCTTCACAATCTCAACAAGCCCGGTGGTCAGGCTCTCGTTGAAGTCGCCTTCGGCGGCCAGGCGTTTCTCGATGTAGCTGATGAGTTCGGCGCGGCGCTCGTCGGTGACAGAGCCCTGGCGGTTCTCAATAACGGTGAACGCCTCGAATGCCAGCTCGAAAGGAGCGTCGAACACCAGGTCGATAAAGAGTTCGAGTCGGGGCAGATAGTCGATTTTTGAGTACCAGCACGAAGTTACAAGCATCTGCTTCACGTTGGCGTCGGTTTCGGCGGCAATGGCGTCGGCCATCTCGTCAACAATCTCACGCTGGCTGGCGTCGCTCAAAAGTTTGAAGACCGACATTTTAACATCGTCGTCGCCACAGGTTTTGTAAACTTTCACAAGCGCCGGCAGCAGCTTGGGCACGCCAATCTCGCGTATCTGCTCAAGAACCGCCAGTATGGCGTCTTTCCCGCCATTGGCCAGCGACTCTTCGATTGATTTCAAACGGTTGTTATCCATAAACACAAAATTTTTTACGAATGTAGCGCAACTTTCGCTTCGTCCGAACGAAAAACGCTTGCAGTTTTGTAAAAATGTATACTTTTAATGGCTTTTAAAAGAAATACTCAATGAAGAATCTGAATTTATTTTTCGCTGCGGCGATAGGTTTGGTGGCGATTGGCTGCTCAAACAACCAGGGAAACTCAAAAGTCAAACAAAACATCGACATAAACGTTGATGTCTCGGCCGATATAAACCGCGCCCAGCAGGTGTTCTACGCGCTGCCGTCGCCGATTGAGACTGCCCATCTGATACAGAGCGCGGGCGTGTCGTACAATATGGATCTTTCGAATCCGGTTGACAACGCGGAAAAATACTCCACAACAATGAAGAAGGCGCTCAATTTCGGTGTTTATGGTGCCGATTTGAGCTACGCCAGCCTCTTCAACCAGACGCAGACCACCATTCAGTTTATGGCCACGGAGAAGAAAATTGCCGAGGAATTGGGCATTTACGATTTTGTGGACGCCGATGTGGCCGAACACATCGAGAGCATCATCAACGACCGCGACTCGGTGATGGAGATTCTGGCTGACGGTTTCACCAACGCCAGCGATTGTCTGAAGGATGCCGGTCGGGCCGAAGTGGCGGCTCTGATTGTGGCAGGCGGCTGGATTGAGGGCCTTTACCTCGCCACCCAGCTTGCCGGGCTTTCAGCCGACAATTCGCGACTCATCGACCTTGTGATTGACCAGCGGCTGTCGCTGACAATTCTTATCAAACTGCTCGACAACTACAAAACTCTGCCCAACGTGAGCACCGTTTATGATTGGCTCATCGACTTGCAGTCCACTTACGACAAGGTTAAGGCCACAATGTCGGAAACCAAAGTTGAAACCGGAGCCGATGGCAAAACCACATTTGCCGCCGAAACCAAAGTTGAAGTCAATGATAAGATTTTCAATGCCATCTGCCAGAAAGCCGACAGCATTCGCAGCTTGATTGTCGAATAACGGTATGGTTCATTATTAACGCAAGTTATGAGAATAAAACTACTATTTTCTTTGTTGCTTTTTGCAGTAACTGCAGTAACGACGATGGCGGCCGAGCAGAATGTCGTGGCAATTTATCAGCAAAACGGTGAGGTGGCGCTGTTTGCATTTGCCGCAAAACCAGAATTGAGTTATTCCGCCACGCACCTTATCATCAATACCAGTGGCACATCGGTGCAATACCCGATTAATCAGTTGAAAAAAGTGTCGTTTGAGAAAGCAGACATTGATGAGCCAATAGTAGATAACATCGACATGCCAGATATTGCTCCGGAGTTTTTTTCTTTCAGCGACGGGCAAATCGTCATCAAAGGCGGTGAACCAAATTCGATGGTGAACATTTACACGGTACAAGGCTCATTAGCAATGCAATACCGACTGGATGGCAACGGTAATGCAACTGTTCCAACTGACAATCTCCGAGGAACTGTATATGTCATACAAAATGGAAGTGTAACCTTTAAGTTCGCGAAGCCATGAAAAAAATATGTTCTTTATTGATTGCCGCCACCACGGCGAGTGGTCTTTTCGCGGAGAATATCAGCGAGCAACAGGCATTGGAGATTGCGGGCAAATTTGTACAGTACGAGCAAATGGCAAAGTCGGATAACGGCAAGTCGTCTGCCAGTGAGGAATTCACGCTGTCTATGGCTTACAAAATGCCTTCGCACGTGGTGAAGAATACTAGCAATGTGTATATCGTTAATATTGGTGACGACCAAGGTTTTGTAATCGTTTCGGGCGAAAGCGGGACCGAGGTGGAAGTGCTCGGCTACTGCGACCACGGTTCGTTCAATTATGCCTATGCGCCAGTTCAATTGCAGGACCTTCTCCGCGAGTATTCGGTTGGTATTGACAGCCTGAGAAATAATCCTTCGTTGGCTGCGGACAAATCGGCTGCCAAAAACATAACTGACAGTTGGGTGAATGATTTTGACCATTACCCTTCTTATTTAGGCGATATGATAGTGGAGCCGCTAATCAAATCTAAATGGAATCAGACAAGTCCGTATAACCGCTTCATCCGCGACCAATGCTATACCGGATGTGTGCCAACCGCAGTGGCTCAAGTTATGCGTTTTTGGCGTTGGCCTGAAGCGACAAAAGATTCCATTTATGATTGGAACGCAGATAGTGTATGGATGAAAGTGGATTTTTCCGGCCGTACGTACGACTGGGATAATATGCTCGATGACTATGAGCACGGCTACACTTGGGAGCAGGCTGATGCCGTTGCCAAACTGATGTCTGAAGTGGGAAAGGCAATGGGAACACGCTATTGCCAACCCAACGGCAGTCCTACAGGTTTTGGCAGTGAGGCATTGGTACGCAATTTCGGTTACGAGCCCGGAGTCCAATCTATTACTGGCAACAAAGCAGCCGATGTACGTGAGGAACTAAAGGCAGAACTTGACAATGGTCGCCCCGTGCTTTACGCAGGTGATCCAGAGGAAGGCGACGGACACGCACTCATTTGTGACGGCTACACGGCTAACAACTATTTTCACTTCAATTATGGTTGGGGCGGATATACTGATGGCTTCTACCGGCTTTCGGCTGTGCCAAAATATATCAACAATGTACAGATTTGGACAAACTTCCGTCCGTATGACGCAGTGGAGAAGATTGTGGGTAATATCAAATATGGACTGCTGCCTAACGGGAATGCGGAAATTCTTGACTATATGGGCGGTGGAGTGAACGTGGATAACGGAGCGATAGTCATTCCCGATACCATCACCGATGAAAGTACCGGCAATAAATATGTTGTCACGCGCATCTGCAAACAGGCATTTTACAACAAGGGCAACTTCGATAAGATTACTTTCGGAAACAACATTGAGACCATCGACCGTTTCGCGTTCATTCTTTCAACAATAGACTCTGTCATATTG
>JAEEGK010023671.1_pt1 | contig 12787 bp, 9 predicted proteins | sample 8958771 | NCBI WGS metagenome assembly JAEEGK01 (sample SAMN16246547, study PRJNA631951) | gut metagenome | biome: gut microbiome; feature: rumen; material: SC-attached | host: Bos | place: Iran: Karaj | collected 2018-10 | reverse complement strand
TGCAGTTCGCCACGTACAAGTCTGTCCTTTATATGCGATGTCGCAAATGGAAGCACTTCTTGGCACAATGGATTGGTAAGAAATTTTAGTAAACATCCAAAAAACTCTCCCCTTCCAAAACACATAAAAAACAGAGGTCGAATCTGCGTGATTCGACCTCTTTAAATATCCTTAGAAACGTCCGCCACCCGGAGGAGGTCCCATTGGACGACCGCCGCCTCTGCCGCCCGTTGGGAAGTCGCCGTAACGCTCGCGCATCTTGTCGCGTGCAGCCTTGCTTCCTATGATGTTAAGACGATAGATGAAGTGGAGCATACAATAACTGTTTATCGAGTTGTAGCGCGAATCCTGACGGCTTGTTGCCGAGATTGAGCGCGACAGATTGCTCTGCTTGCCCAAGATGTCGAACACCTGCAACGTGATGGTTGCCGCATTACCCTTCAGGAAATTCTTTGACACTTGAGCGTTCCACACAAGTTCGTTGGTGTTCATGCTGCTCTCCGAATAGCCTCGGCGGAAGTTGTTGTTGATGTCCGACGACAAGGTTATTGACCAAGGCAAGGTGAAGTTGGCATTCAGGCCATACGAATAATCGTAGATATTCTGGTTGTTGCTATTCTTCTGCGCCTCGCTCTCCGAATGAGAGTAGTTGATGCTTCCGTTAGCCGTTACATCGAGCCAATTGTTTCGGTAGCCAAACGACAAGCGTTCAGCCAGCGTTGAGTTCTGTGTTGAATACTGCTTGCAGTACTTGCCCATTGAGTAGAAATCAATGTCAGACACATCTACACCCGAAATCTCGCCTGTATACGACTCATAGTTCTGGTATCTTGCCGAAGAACTTGAGTTGAGCGTAAGTTTGTTGTCGAGGAACGCCACGTTGTAGTTAAGGTTCACGCTTCCGTTCCAGTTACCGTTAATGTTGTCGTAGCCCGTGTAAGTAACACCGTTTGTGCTGTTGTAAAGTTCTGTACGAGCCACATCGTCCTTGCTGAAGCTTGCGTTGATGAAGGCTACAATACTGCTCTGCTTGCTCGTGTTGTAGTTGTTATACATCAAACGGAAGTTGTTTGTGAACGATGGCAGCAGCGTTGCGTTACCAAACTTGATGTTTGTAGGGTTACTGTAGTCGGTAATAGGCAACAGATAAGTCATTGACGGCTGACTTGTGTTTCCACGATAAGTAAGTCTGAGCTGATGCGTCTTTGTGAATCGGTATCTGAAGTCCATTCGTGGAGAGAAGTTCGTAACATTTCGCTTTATGTCGTAGTTCTTTCCAGCCTTTGTGTAGAGCATGTTACTGCTCTGTGGTTGAAGAACCGCTCCGATGTTGAATCTGAACTTGCTCTTTACAATGCGCAACATCATGGTGATGTCGTTGATATAGTTGCGATACTCTGCCGAATTGCTGAGCGTATCTACAAGCGAGTTTGCATATCCGGCAGGCAGAGAGCCGAACTCACCAGTATATCCGGCAACATCGTAGGTATTCTTGCTGTTGTCCTGAGTTTTGTATGTGTATCGGTATGTAAGCTGCAAGTAACCGCCCTTGAAGATAGGCTCGCTGTAACCAATCTGACCGTAATAAGTCCACTGGCTGTTTGGTGCGTTATAGTACTGGTTTCTGTAATAAACAGAATCAAGTCCCATAAAGTTACGAAGCTGGAAATAGTTGATTTGAGAGTTGTCGTACTGCTCCGACTCGCTGTCTGAATATGAGATTGAGCCTCGTGCCGTGATGTTTCTGCCCTCCTTGCCGAGTTTGCGGTTAATCTGGGCATCTGTTCCAACCTTCAGGTTATTGCCGGTAGAAAGCGACTTGCTTATGTTTCGGTTCACACGGTCGGTTTCGCCCCACGCTATAGACTCGTTGGTTACATCCTCCAGAGGGTCGTTGGTCAGTTCGTAAGGGTCAATCTTGAATGTAGCCGATGATGACTGTCTTGTGCTCTCGCTCTCTGAATAAGAGAATGTAGGGCGAAGCAAGATGTTCCAGTTGTCGTTTGGCTTCCATTCAAGGCGGAAGTCAGCTCCGAAAGAGCCGTTGCAACTGAGCGTTGACGACAGCGACTTAGAATAAGACGTTGTTCCAGCCGACAGACGCTCTGAATAAGTGTCGCTCTTAACATCGCCGTCGGTGTGAGAGTATCTCACGTTTCCGCCAACCTCGAGTTTCTTAGTGCTCTGAGCATAGTTTATACCGATGTTCTTGTTAGCCTGCAAACCGTTGCTTCCGCCAAATCCGCCGCCAGCGAAACCGCGGTCGCCCGTATTGTTTGCCGAACCGAATACCGAAATCTGCTGATTGTCGCGGAATCGGTTAACCATCATCTTCTCCGAATATCTGTGCTTTGTTCCGGCAGAGAGGTCGAAGTTTCCGAACCAGCCTTTCTTCATATCTTTCTTTACGGTGAGGTCGAGAACCGTCTCCTCCTCGCCGTCGTCGATGCCTGTGATTCGCGCTTGGTCGCTCTTCTTCTCGTAAGCCTTGATTTTCTCTACCATCTCGACAGGCAGATTCTTCATTGCCACCTTTGTGTCGCTACTGAAGAACTCCTTTCCGTCGACCATAATCTTAGAAACGCTCTTTCCGTTGATGGTGATAGAGCCGTCTTCGGCAACCTTCGCTCCCGGCAGTTTCTTCACAAGTTCCTCAAGGGCTGAGCCTTCGGGAATGCGGAAGGCAGCGGCGTTATACACAACCGTATCTTCTACCACCTGAACCTTTGCTGCCTGAGCCGTAACAACCGCCTCTTTCAGCATTATGGCATCGACCGCCATTCTGAAACTGCCGATGTGATGCTTCTCGGCGGTTACACTAACGTTTCGGGTTTGCGTAACATATCCGATGAAGGATACCTTTGCAACGTAGTTACCAATACTCACACCTTGAACCGAAAAACGGCCGTCATTTCCGCTCACCGCACCAGCCACAAACGAGCTGTCTTTTGGGTTGAGCAACTGCACAGTAGCCTGAGGCACAGCCGTTTTCGTTTCTCTGTCGATTACCGAGCCTGTAACGTTCACCTTCTGCGCGAAGGCAAAAGCCGCTACGGTCATCAGCAAAAACGACGTAACAAACCTTTTCATAATTAAAATTGTAAATTAAAAATAATTTGAAATTAATAATATGTTTTAGTTTCACTTTGTGTTCTTTTCAATCCATTGCGAAGGCGTTGTGCCCTCGCGCTTTACAAACTCTCTCACAAAAACGTGATATGAGGAATAGCCGAGTTCGAACGACAAGTCGCCCAAGTCGGTATTCTTTTTTTCTTCGAGCATGCGCTTCTTGGCCTCCTGCATACGCATCTTGCCAATCCAGTCGTAGAAACTTATGTTGGCTCTCTTCAAGTAGTTGAGAATGGCAACCTGCGAGCAAATCACATCCTCGCTCATGCGCACCACGTTTATGTTAAACTGAGTGTAGCCGCGTCTCTGCTTCCACTTCTCAATCTTCTCGTCAATCTTCTCGGTCGAGCCCATCTCCTCTTCAAGTCTCATCCTCAGACTTTCGGGTGCCTCGATTACCGAACTGATGTCGAAATATGTTATCGGATACATCAGATACGAAACCACGAAGATGAACATGAATGTGAGCAGCACAACAACAAAGAACACGAACAGAGTCTGCGAGTTTACCGCCACGCACACGATAGCCAGAATTCCCACCATAATCGCCCCGTAGAAAGCCGAGCGCACCCACGGAAGGCTGTATCTCTCTGCCTCGGAGAAGAACATGTCGATTATCTCCTTGAACTTCTTTCGGGTAGACTCGATAAGAATGGCATATTTCAGGAACAGGAATACAGCCACGGCAAGCATCACCACTCGCCAGTACATCGCAAACTCGCCAATATGCGTAAGGAAATAGTCTAAATCATAAATCTCCATTATGTTGTTGCGCTCGTGAACAAAGTAGACCAAGATGGCAACGGCGGTAATGCCCACGTCGGCAAGCGCAGTCCTTATACCGATATGCTCGGAGCGGTAGAGCGCGAGAATGGAATATCCGAAGAGAATTATAAACATGAGAATCAGCGAGATAACGTATGGTGACAGAAAGTCGGCATAGACCTGCGGCGTCTCGCCGAAGGCTGAGTTGTACATTCTGAAGCAGTTTCCGACGCTTATAGCCGTAAACGTTACGCCAAACATAATCTTAGAGTCGCGGTACTTGCTCAGTTTGAAACTTCCGGTAGGCCAACACACAAGCATTGTCAAGCCCAGAGCCAGACTGAAAAGACCGAACAATAGGAATGAATACTGATATATCGTTAATTCCATGATTTTACCTTACTGGTTGCTGATGCTGAGTTCTGAAAAGTTGTCTTGTCATCCAACTGTTTCTCTGAAAAAGTCGAGCATCTCGAAAATCTCTTTCTTGTCTGCGCTCTGATTTATGCGGATGTCTCCAATCTCTCCCATCAGCGTAAAGTTGATGATGCCGGCGGTATTCTTCTTGTCGTGCGTCATCAGTTCGTAGAGCCGGTCGTACTGTTTGCAGTCGAACGCGAACGTTCCGTAGTACTGCTTAATGTAGTCTACCGTCTGTCGGAGTTTATCCTTCGGGAAGTCGGTCTTCACGGCACTCAGATAGAGTTCGCACACCATTCCCCACGCCACGGCATATCCGTGCAAGACAGGACGGTTTTCTTCAAGAGCCAGACTCTCGAAGGCATGTCCGGCTGTATGGCCAAGGTTCAGAGCCTTGCGTATGCCCTTCTCGAACGGGTCTTCCTCAACAATTCTTTCTTTTATGGCAACACTTGTGGCAACCATCTGCTGCAAGTGCTTGTAATCTACGTTCTGAAGGTCGAAGTTAAGAAGTTCACTCCAGTTCTCGGTATTGCTTATCACGCCGTGCTTCAGCATCTCGGCATAACCCGATGCAATGTTTGCCGCGTCGAGCGTCTTCAGAAATTCGGTATCGAGAAGAACCGACGATGCCGGGCTGAACACGCCAATCTCGTTCTTCAGCCCGTTAAAGTTGATGCCAGTCTTTCCGCCAACCGAAGCGTCAACCATAGCCAGCAGCGTTGTAGGGATGTTAATGTAATTTATGCCTCGCTTAAAGGTCGATGCAGCAAAGCCGCCAAGGTCTGTAACCATTCCTCCGCCGAGGTTTATCATAAGCGAGTGGCGTGTTCCGCCGTTGTCGCCCATCTGCTTCCATACCGAGGCTATTGTTTCGAGATTCTTGTGCACGTCGGTTGCTCCGATAACGATGTGTATTGCATTTTTCAGACACTCGAATTTCTCAATCATAGGCCAGCACAAATCCCTTGTGGTGACATCCGTAAGGACGAACAACTTGTCGTGCGGACACTTCTCAACTGCGTGTGCAATACTCTGCTCAAGATTCTCTGAAATGATAATTTCTTGCTTTGCCATTATTTTTAATTACATTTTTAAAAGAAACAACATTGCAAATGTAACAAAAAAAATCTTTTCTGTAACCTTAGCATTTGCCTTTATAAAAAAAAGTTTAATTTTGCCCCGTTTTTATATATCAACGATGATAAAATACATTTTTTGCCAAATCTTAGTCATTCTGATAGGAATTTTGCCAGTTAGGGCGATAGATGCAACGGTTCGTAGAGTTTCGTTCAGCGTAAAAGCCTCGGTTAGCGACAGCGTTGTCTGCGTTGGGCAGAAGATTCACCTTAGATTCGAAGTACAGACGAAAGACAAGGTTTCGTTCGATTTTGAAGATGGCGACGTGCAAAACATGAAGATTGTTTCGGGACCGATGCATAGCAGCCAAAGTTCAATATCCGTTCAGGGCGGAAAGAGAGTAGAAAAATATTCGCAGATTTACACCTACATTCTCGAAGCCATCCAGAAGGGCAGCACTACCATTCCGGCAATAGTGTTCAAGACCGACTCGACCATGTCGTTCTCGCATCCGATAGCAATCCAGATAAATCCCGCGCCAAAGCAGGAGAAGCAGAAAGAGACAGAAAAGAGCACGGTTTCTGACGATGAGGTCTTTGTTGATGTTCAGTACAACAGTCACAAGATTGCCGCGGGCGACAGCATGATTATAAACTACCGAATCTACTCGACTTACGACTTGCAGGAGATTCTCGACGTTCAGGAGCCTACGTTCAAGGGCTACAAGGGGCTGAAGCAGCCTGTAAACAGACTGACGCGCAGACAGGGCTGGGACATCGTGAACGGCAGAAAATACACAACGCTAAACTGGTATCAGTATCTTATAAAAGCACCTAACAAGCAGGGCGAGATTACCATTCCGCAGATAAAGCTGAAGGTTATGGTACGAGTGGTAGAGAGCCAGACTGTCGACCCATTCGACCCGTTCGGCTTCTTCAGCCAGCCTAAATACCGCATCGAGGAGAAGATTATAACCTCGCCGGCAAAGAAAATCAAGGTGGTTGCGCCGGGAAGCATAAAGCAGCAGCCGCAGCAAGCCGAAAAACCTCAGCCAAAGCAGCGAGAACCGGAGATTGACCGCAGCATGCTTCGCGAATTATGATGCTAAGAATGGCAAAGTGAGTCGTATATGCACATTTTTTTGTATTTTTGCAGCCGCAAAACAAAAACGTATGTTAGAACTCACTCAAGAAGAACTTGTTAAGAAGCTCGACCTTCCCATTTTTCACACCATTTCAGAGACTGCCGATGAACTTGGCGTTGAGTGTTATGTCGTAGGCGGATACGTACGCGACATCTTCCTCGAACGTCCTTCGAAGGACATCGACGTTGTTGTGGTGGGAAGCGGAATAAAGGTTGCCGAGGCGTTAGGCAAGAAACTGGGCAAGAGAGCCCATGTGTCTGTTTTCCGCAACTTCGGAACGGCTCAGGTTAAGTTCTCAGAAAAGATAAACGGCGAGCGGCACGAGACGGAGGTCGAATTTGTTGGCGCACGCAAGGAAAGCTACAGCCACGACTCGCGCAAGCCTATCGTCGAGGACGGAACACTCGAAGACGACCAGCTGCGACGCGACTTCACCATAAACGCTCTGGCTATCTGCCTTAACAAACCGCGGTTCGGCGAACTTGTCGACCCTTTCGACGGTATTCTCGACCTCAGAGACAAGATAATCTGCACACCATGCGACCCCGACATCACGTTCAGCGACGATCCGCTGCGCATGATGCGTTGCATCCGTTTTGCCACCCAGCTTAACTTCTTCATCGAAGATGAGACATTCGAGGCTTTGGAGCGCAACAAGGAGCGCATAAGCATAATATCAAAAGAGCGCATAATCGACGAGCTTAACAAGATTATGCTCTCGCCTATCCCTTCGAAAGGCTTTGTTGAGCTTGACCGCTGCGGACTGCTTGCCATCATCTTCCCCGAACTTGTTTCGCTTCAGGGCGTTGAGGTGCGCAACGGACGCGCCCACAAGGACAACTTCTACCACACGCTCGAGGTGCTCGACAACATCAGCAAGCACACCGACAACTTGTGGCTCAGATGGGCTGCCCTTCTGCACGACATAGGCAAGCCGCGCAGCAAGCGATGGGAGAACAACATTGGCTGGACATTCCACAACCATAACTATATTGGCGAGAAGATGATTCCTGAGATATTCAGGAACATGAAGCTGCCGATGAACGAGAAGATGAAGTATGTGAAGAAGCTCGTTGGTCTGCACATGCGTCCTATCGTCATTGCCGACGAAGAGGTTACCGACAGCGCGGTGCGCCGACTTCTGTTCGAGGCTGGCGACGACATCGACGACCTTATGATGCTCTGCGAGGCAGACATCACCAGCAAGAACGAAGCCAGAAAGCAGCACTTCCTCGATAACTTCAAGCTTGTAAGGCAGAAACTCGTAGACTTGGAGGAGAAAGACCGGATACGCAACTTCCAGCCGCCGGTTGACGGCAACGAGATTATGGAGATTTTCGGCGAGACTCCCGGACCGTGGATTAAGACGCTGAAGGATACGGTAAAGAATGCCATCCTCGACGGAAAGATTCCGAACGAGCACGATGCCGCCCTCGACCTTATGCTGAAAAAGGCAGCATCGATGGGCAAAACGCCGATAAAGAAGAATTAAATTAGCAATATTTTTATACAATACATCCCTAAAAATAAGGATTGCGTATATAAAATAATCGGAATATCTTTGCACGCTAATAAACAAATTAAACGATTTATAAAAATGAGCAAACTGAAATTCATTCTGATGGCCGTTTTCATGGTCATTACCTCATCAGCCTTCATCTCATGCGGAGACGATGACGAGACACCTAACGTAGAGACAACTTCGTACAATGGCTATCTTACTCCAAGCGTAAAGGATATGCCAGAAATTCTGTATAATCCTATCGCAGTAAAGGCAACAGTAACAAATACCGACAACAAGACAATCGACATTCTGGTTGACAAGTTCGAGAGCCCTACAACTGGCGGAAAGAGCATCACTTTCGAGGCTTTCAGCGTTAAGGGCGCAAAGGTTACAAGCAGCTCTAACGGCAAAATCACTTTCGAGCAGAAAGAGACTACAAAGTCAAAGAGCGGTTCTTTCGACATCGAATGTACTTATAGCGGTTCTATCGAGAACGGTGTTCTTACATTCAGCATCGTGATGACAAAGGTCGGCACTATGCCATTCACCCTTATCCTTAACTACTCTTCAGAGCCTCTTACTTTGGCTGAGAAGATTGCAGGCACATACAAGGGCGATGCAGAACTCATGATGATGACTCAGTCTCTCGGAAGCAAGGAGCAGAACATCACCGTTACTGCAGCAGACAAGAACCACATCAACGCTACAATCGATGCCGTTACATACAACACGATGACAATCCCTGCCTTCACAATCGAGAACATCGAGATTGAGGAACTCGAGGACGGCACAATAAGCATGAAGCCAATGCAGTTTACAGCCAAGACCGAGACCATGGATATTACCGGCGAGATTGTTTCGGGAACTCTGAAAGATGGCAAGGCTAACGTAAAACTCAACGTTCAGGCTGGAAAGATGCCGATGGCAATCACAGTCGTTTTCACATCAAAATAATGAGGAACAAAAAAATAACAAATACTATAGAAGGAGCGGCAATAACATTGTCGCTTCTTCTGTTATCATCGTGCAACGGACTGTTCGACGGAGTGTACGACGAGCCTTCGGAGGGCAACGTCTCGGAGGGCGAATACAACCCTTCGACCCGCCGCGGACGCATCGTCGTTAATGCTTCGACATTCGACAAATGGCATTACATCAACCTGCACGACCGCAGCGTTACGGCTATGGATGTTCCTACGTTGCTAACGGGCGAATGGGACGGCAAATCGGGCATAACATACCACGAAGTAGATTTGAAGAACGACACCTACACGTTCAGGAAACTTGTTCAGACCGATGCCATGCCCGAGCCTGAGGAATGGGACTTTGCCGTGCATAAGTTTGACTCCCGAATAAAGGACGGCGGCGCATACGAGACTGAATTCACATCGCTCGACGACCTTCCGGCGGCATCGGAATTCAGTAACGTTGTCTTTACCGAAGATGTGTGGAGCGAGAACAGCGTGATGACCGACATTTCGGGGATGCTCTCCTACTACATAGGCTATCAGAACAGCCTCAGCAACCCTGTCTTGGGCAAATGGCTGGTGATGGACATCACCACTCCGCCGCCAACATATCATCCTTCGGGAAAGGTCTACATCGTGCGTCTTCACGACGGAACGATGGCGGCTCTGCATCTTGCCAACTATATCAGCCCTAACAATCTGAAGGGATATCTAACCATCGACTACATTTATCCGTATGAATAAAAGACAATACATCGCGCTCGCCTGTCTGCTTGCATTTGCAGCCAACGCAGGCGCGCAGACCGAATATGCCGACTCTGTGCAGATGGAGGAGTTTGTGGTTACTGGCACTCGCACGCTCAAGGTTCTTGCCGAGACGCCTATCCAGACGCGTCTTATCTCGGCAAAGGACATAAAAGAGAGCGATGCAACGAACATAAGCGACCTTCTTCAGCAGGAGATTCCGGGCGTTGAGTTCAGCTATTCCATGAGTCAGCAGGTAAACATGAACATGGCTGGCTTCAGCGGTCAGGGCGTGCTGTTCCTGATTGACGGCGAGAGGCTTGCCGGCGAGACGATGGACAACACCGATTTTCAGCGCATAGACATGAGCAACGTTGAGCGAATAGAGATTGTTAAGGGCGCAGCCTCGGCTCTCTACGGCTCGAGCGCGAACGGCGGCGTTATAAACATCATTACTAAGGACAAACAGAAATCGCTATTCAAGATAAACGCCAACGCGCGAATAGCGGCGCACAACGAGCAGCGATATGGCGCAGGCATAGGCATAAGCAAAGGCATGGCAACAAACACCCTGAGCATACAGCACACAAGAATAGACACTTACGATGTGCACAGCGCCGAGGGCGGTCTGTCGTCGAACATCGTTAGTAGCGTGTACGGCGGCAGAACATGGAACTTCAAGGACCATCTCGTTATAAAGCCTTGCGACGGGCTGAAGATAACGGCAAGAGCCGGATATTTCTTCAGGGAGAGGCTCTTCAACCCTCTTCTGCCCGACCGCTATCGCGACTACTCGGCTGGTCTGCGCGCCAAATACCGCATTTCTGAAAACGACGACATCGAGGTTTCGTACAGTTTCGACCAGTACGACAAGAGCGATTTTCAGAAACTGGCGAAACTCGACATTCGCGACTACAGCAACGTGCAGAACATTGTGCGCGGACTTTACAACCACTCGTTCGGCACGTGCAACACGCTTACCGCAGGAGGCGAGTTCATGCGCGACTATCTTAGCAGTTATCAGTTCGACGACGGGGCGAAGGTTCAGAAATCAGCCAACGTCTTTGTGCAGGACGACTGGGAGATAAACCGCCAATGGGAAATAATAGGCGCGGTAAGATTCGACTATTTCAGCAACGGGAAGACGAGTCGTGCCACAACCAAACTGGGCATCTGCTACAAGCCAAGCAGCCGTCAGACATTCCGCGTGTCGTATGGCGAAGGATTCCGCACGCCTACCCTGAAAGAGCGTTTCATGAACTTCGACATGCTCGGCACAGGCAGCATCTACATCCGCGGAAACAAGGATTTGAGGCCCGAGACGAGCCACAACTTCAACGCCTCGGCAGAGTTCTACCTGAGCCACTACACGCTTAGCGTTACCGGCTTCTACAACAAGGTGAGCAACCGCATAACAACGTCGTCGCCACAAACCGATGCCGAAAGTAACCAGCAATACATGAAGTACATGAACATAAGCAACCTGAGCATCTACGGAGGCGAACTAACGGCACAGGCGCAATGGGCTTGCGGACTGGGCGCAAAGTTGAGTTATGCCTATTCAAGAGAGGAGTCGAAAGGCACGAGCCTCACGCCTTATCTGCCGGCGCGTCCTCATTCTGCCACATTCAAACTGAATTACAGCCGTAAATTCTGCAAGAAATACGATTTTACGGCAACTCTAAGCGGCAGATACTTGTCGGCTCTGAACAACAAGGAACTCGACATAACATCATACGTTGTGTACAACATCGAATATCCAGCCTACTCGCTCTGGAAAATCAGTCTGTCGCAGCAGTTTGCCAAGGGCATCAGCCTCAACCTTGCGCTCGACAATCTGCTGGGCTACAAGCCTAAGTACTACTATTACAACGCTCCGCTTACAACCGGGCGCAACCTAATGGCTGGCATGAGCTGGAACTTGTAAATTGAAAATTTAAACTTGAAAGTTGAAAATTCAGAATTGACAATGGACAGTTGACAATTGACAATTTTCTTTTGAGGAATCCCTGTTTCTGTTTTATCAAAAAACAGAAATGGGGATTTTCCTTCTGATAATTAGGGATTTTACATTTGCTTAGGATTTTTCTCCCCATATCTTTGCAGCAGTTAAAGCAAACAAATCTACATTTTTACAATACTAAATTTTAACAACAATGAAGACAAGACTTTTTTTCCTCGCTGCTGCATTCGTTACAGTAATCACAGCAAACGCACAGAAGAACGACAACGCACGACAGATGCGCGAAAGACCATCGGCAGAACAGATGACAGAACAAAGAGCCAAGAAGATGTCAGAAACACTTCTGCTCGACGACAAGACAAGCGCGAAGTTCATTCCGCTCTACAAACAGTATCTTACTGAACTACAGGCTGTACGCCCCGAAAGACGAATGAAGCGCGACGGCAACAATCCTAAGGAGGCAAAGCAAGAGATGACCGAGGAGCAGATTGCCGAAAGAATAAAGGAGAGTTTCGCCAACGAACGCAAGGCTCTCGACATCAAAGAGAAATATTACAAAGATTTCTCGAAGATTCTGAACCAGAAGCAGATTGAGAAAATGTACCGAAACGCCAACGCCTTTGCCTTTGGCAGAAACGGACAGAACCCGGGAAAGATAAACGTCCCTCACGGCAAAAAGAACGGCAAGAAAACCGAGAAAACAGAAAACGCAAATAAGTAAAACTAAAGAATCTCAAGTAACACAAAATAGACACATTACCTTATATAAATCCAAGTAGGCATCTTTTACAATACTTCGGTATTGTTTAAGATGCCGTACTTTTTATGCCTACTTCTGCCCCTCAAAAGTTAAGAAATGTAAATGTCTTTGCCGCCTCTTTATTTTTGGATAGCTTTGCAAAAAGAAAAAACATAAGACTATGTGGAAAGAAACTAAGGTTGTAAAGAACGTTGAATATTACAATTTTGATGCCCGATTTGGAGCGTACGCAACAAATGTGGGTGATGGAAAGTCCATGCTTTATATTGGAGATAAGGAAATACTATTAGACATGGTTACTTGTGTCAAA
>JAEEGK010023669.1_pt1 | contig 12788 bp, 7 predicted proteins | sample 8958771 | NCBI WGS metagenome assembly JAEEGK01 (sample SAMN16246547, study PRJNA631951) | gut metagenome | biome: gut microbiome; feature: rumen; material: SC-attached | host: Bos | place: Iran: Karaj | collected 2018-10 | reverse complement strand
GAGGAGCAGACAGCCGCTCACCGCTGAGCGAATAATAAGCCGTGGAACCGCCAGTGGCATCAACGTCATACAATCCCAAGTCCTCGCCTATCTCACCAGTGCGGATGAGCGACACATCGTCGATGTGGCACCAGGCATTGGCTGGAGCGTCGGCAAAGAATCCCACCTCCACCGATCCGCCCTGGATGGTAACATCGTCCATCACCACCTTGTGCCACTTGCTGTCGCTGTAGGGCATATCCACACGAGCCGTGTCGCTGCCCACCTTGGCATACATGTAAAGAGTGTTGAATGCCGATCCGCTCTTCACATAGCAGGTCATCGTATAGCGGCCATCAGGCAGAGGGACATGCGTAGTAGAGGAGATTCGCTGATAGACCACACGCGTAAACGCTTTCTTGTCCTGAATGTTCAGACATTTATTGCCCATCACGGTAGCACGGTCGCCACTACTGTTGTTGGCATTCAGCTGAGGAGAGTTTTCGTCGCCTATCGCCACCACGTTACCCTTTCGCACCACCGTGGTCCAGCCGCGCAGGTAGGCCTGTGACGGCTTGTTGGCACTGGGCATGAACACACGGTCGGCATCGAAGCTGAAATTCTTGACGTAGTTATTGTTCTCACCTACCCACCATCTGCCAGTCTCAGCATCGAGATGCCACTCGCTGAGGGAGTTGAAATAGGGTTTGTTGTTCACGAACGAGATGGGGCACCACTGGTTATAGCCATTGCCATTACCAGCAAAATCAGCCCAGCGGTCGCCACAATAGATGACCGTCTCCTGCTCTGAGCCATGGAGCGTATAGAAGAATCCCGTCTGAGTGACATGTCCGTAGTCATTGCCAGAGCCAGGCATCACCACCATGCTGTTGGTAGGGGTGTAAGGCCCATAGATGCTCGATGACTCCAGATAGTAGACATTGGATGCATTCCATCCATAGAGGTCGCTGCCACAGACGTAGTATTTGTTCTTGTACTTGAACATGCAGTTGCCCTCACGGCCAGAGCCTTTGTATATCTCATGGCAGTCGAGCAGTCCGATCTTGCCGTCCTTCAGGCCTATCTCCGACAGATAGATGCGCGACCGTCCCTTGCCATAGCTGTAGCACAGGTACGACTTTCCAGTATCGGGGTCAGTGAAGACGGTCTGGTCGCCCGTATTTGGTGTGCCGATGATGTTGGTCATGTCTATCTGGTTGTGCTTGGTGTAGTTGCCTGTGGGCGAAGAGCAGGTGGCCACCAGCACGTTGTCGTTATACTGCACGAGGAGGGCATATTTCTTGGCCTCAGGCACATAGGCCACGCCCAGGCGCCCCACCCAGTAGGCCCATCCCAGGGCCGAGGGGGTGAGCACATTGCGCACGAAGGTCCAGTTCACCAGGTCGTCGCTCTGATAGCAGCTGACACCCACGAATCCTGTGTCTTCTTTCTTTCCGTCAGGATTGGCACGATAGGTCTCTGCACCTTTGTAATGCACACCATACCAATAATAATGTTCCACGCCATTAGCGTCAGGGAAGCGGAATATTCCGCCTCCCTGACTGTAGATAGGAGTTCCCTTGGTTGTGTTCCAGAATGTGTCGTTAATGATTTTATTGTCAGCTGTTAGGGAACAAGTGGCCATGAGGCCTATAATGATAAGTAGTTGTTTCATAATGATAAGTAGTTGTTTTATAATGATAAGTAGTTGTTTTATAAGTTTTTCCTTTTACCAGATACTGCGGCTCATCTGCATCAGGTCACGGTCGTGATGCTGCAGGGGGCGGCATTTGTTGTCGAGAATCATCGTTACGCCCGTATCAGCATTGTAGGGCTCCCACTTAGGCAGACCCTTCACATTGGGATCGCCTGTTTTGATGAAAGCAATCCAGATGCTGCTGATGAGCTGTTCGAACTTGTAGGCTGCTGGCGAGGCACCAGTCATCTCGCGCTGCAGGCTGACATTATGCAGCATGAAGGGAAGCTCCATGCCATGCGAAGCACCCAGGGCATTGCTCTCAGGCTTCCACGTGAAGAGATAGAGATAGGCAGGAGCACCTCCCTGCGCACTCTTGGCTGCGGCCTGACGCAATGCTCCGGCACGGAAGCCCGTATCGACATAGGTCATCTCCTTGGGCAAGGCATCAGGATAGGCCTTACGGAAGGCTGCGATGAACTTCGAGCCCTGTTCCTCGCCCATGCGCTGACGCACAGAAGATTCGGCCTCGGCCCATGTCATGTCTTGGCTCACGTCGAAGGTAAACTCGTTGAAATCGGTACCTATGAGCATAGGCACATCCTTTGCCAGCGGCGAGGCCGGATCGAAGGGATGCTGGGGCAGGATGACGCCGTCGACCACTGGCGAGAACCCGCTGCGGATGCCACGCTGAGACAGACGGCTGACAGCATAGTTCAGCTCATCGTAGGTGTATTTCGAGAAATCGGCCTGTGCCGTAGCGGGCTGTCCCAGCTCCTGGGCCAGAGCCAGGCCAAACTGTCTGGTGGCCTCTGGCTCGGCTTGACGCAATGTGGATCCGCTCTGCACAACAGCCCGATGAAACAAGCCTTTAGCACTGGGCATGGCCAATAGCGTCGACACCTTGCCTCCCCCACCCGACTGACCTCCGATGGTCACCTGGGCAGGATCGCCACCAAAGCGGCTGATATTATCGCGCACCCATTCCAAAGCCTTCACAATGTCCTGCTGTCCCAGGTTTACGCTCTGGGAGTACTTGCCGCCAAGAGCTGTGAGGTTGGCATAGCCTAGGATGTTAAGCCTATGATTCAGACTCACCACCACGATATCGCCAGCCTCGGCCAGGGCACGCCCTTCATAGCAGGGCAGGTCGTGGCACGACCCTCCTGTATAGCCTCCGCCATGAATCCAGACGAAGACAGGACGCTTCTTGCTGTCGCCCAGGCCAGGTGTCCATACGTTGAGCACCAGGCAGCCCTGCTCGTCCATAGGTTCAGTGACAAACTGATTGCCGAAGCCGTAATCCGTCTGACTATTACGGTCGTTCCAGCGAAGCGACTCGTTCTGTGGAGCCTGTGGTCCCCAGACCTTGCACTGTCTGATCTCAGTGAACTTGTCAGGGGCCTGAGGCGGCATAAACCGCTCAGCTTTGGCATAGCGTATACCCTTGAAGGTGAAAATACTGCCATCCTGATACCCCTCGATGGGTCCATAGACCGTCTCCACACGCGTATGACTGCCTGCCGTGATGGGCTGGGCCTGCACAGCGACAAACGACAGTAACAGCATAGCCGACAAAGTGACAATCTTCTTCATATATATATATATTAATGTGTGTTAGTTTTTTCTGCTGCAAAATTACGGCTTTCTTCCCAATTCGTGATGAAAAATACTCCCAAATAGTGATAAATATGTAACTTTTGCGTATTTCATACACTTTTTCGGCAAAAAAGACGTATCTTTGCACCATCATTTACCAAAAACGAGATGAAACGACTTATTTTTCTGCTGCTGTTCTTTGGGTTGATGGCTACTGCCATGAGGGCGGAAGACTTCAAGAAACTGAGTCTGCCCAGGCAAGAGCAACTCTCGTCAGACCGGGTGCAACAGGTGCTTCAAGATAGTGAGGGCTACCTTTGGTATGCTACCGAAGGTGGAGGGGTATGCCGCGATGACGGAAGGCAGATAAGTGTGTTTCGCAGCGATGCCGAGCATCCCGACCTGCTGGGCAGCAACGACGTAGTATGCCTGGCCGAGGCAGGCAGCAGGATCATCATTGGGACGTTTCACGGAGCTTATGTCTTGGACAAGCAGGATTACACTATCCGAAAACTGACAGACGTGGACGACAAGCATGTCGACGATATCATCATTGCTGCCGACGGCCACTGGTGGCTTACTTCCAACAAGAAAGTATATGAATTTGATGGTGACGGCAACTTGCTGAACACCTATCTCACAGGCGATAAGTACATAGCCCGAATTCACGAAGACCGACAAGGGATTTTATGGATAACGCAGTGGGACGGAGGTCTGATGACCTTGCGCGACGGCCAGTTTACACCAGCGCCCTGGTCCGTGGATGCTGCTCCCTCAGCCATTATCGACGATCCTGCTGGCGATGGGCTCCTGATAGGCACCTTCGGACAGGGCATCGTGCGCTATCAACCTGCCGACGGCTCGCTGGAGATATTGGAACAAACGGGGAGAAGCGTTTGTATAGACATGAAGGTCACGAACAATCATCTATGGATGAGCACCACTGGCGGCCTGCAGCACTTTATTTTAGGCGACTGGATGGAAGCCTCCCCCATCGACACCACTATGACAACCTTGCGACGCCTCACCCTCGACAAACACGGCAATCTGCTAGTGGCCAACAGTCAGGAAGAGTCGTTCGCCCTGAGCTGGCATCCCCTTCAGCCATGGTACAGCGAAACGCCATTAACACGCGTTGTCGCCGACTCTATACGCGCCTCCCGTCAGTTGTCAGCACGTCCTACGGCCCTGGCCATGGACACGGCTGATGGCTTATGGTTCAGCACAGGCAGGGACATACGCATCATGAAAAACGGCAAGGAGGATGTCGTGCTACCTGACACCAAGGATGTGTCGGCCATGACTTTTGATGACAACGGCACCCTCTGGCTGGCAAATATCTTCGGCACTGTGATGGCCTACAAGGACGGAAAGCTCAACACTGACGAGTATGCATCCATCGAGCATGGTGATGCCGTCGTGGCATTGCAGACAGACAGCCTGGGCCGCCTGCTCATTGTCTGCGACCGCTATGTGCGACGTTACGACCCGAAGGCTCACACACTGCAACAACAAAACCGGGAAAGCAGTGATGTATACGCTCTTGAACTGCAGGAGACACAACCTGGCGAGCGATGGAGCCAGCCCGAAGACGACATCGTGAGGGAGCGCATGCCCCAATGGGTATGGTGGATCCTGGCTGTGCTGATGGTGATTCTGTCGGCTCTTCTTGTCTACATAGCTTTCCTCCACCGCCAGCGCAAGCGGTTTATCAGCATCTCAACATCGCCTACCAGCTCATCACCACAGGACAAGGCAGAGGAGAGCAGCAAGGGAATCCAGGGAATTAAGGCGCCCTGGCTGCAGCAAGCAATCGCGCTGGTAGAAAAGAACATCAACAACGAACAATACAGCGTGGAGCAGCTGGGTAATGACCTATGCATGAGCCGTATGACTTTCTACCGCAAGATACAGTCGGCAACAGGCCAGAAGCCTTCTGAGTTCATGCGGACCATACGCCTGCGCCATGCCGCTGAGCTATTGCGCCAGGACTCTATGAGTATCTCTGAAATAAGCTATGCCACAGGGTTCACCTCCGTCAGTTATTTCAGCCGCTGCTTTCGTAGTCTCTACGGTGTCTCTCCGTCGCAGTATGTCAAAGATCAGCGAAAGGCATAGCACAGGGAACTAGGAATACAAAAGGAAAAAAAGGGTGGCAGCGCCGACATCATCAGCATTCTGCCACCCTTTGACACAAAACTACTATTTAAAACACAAAACCAATCTTGAAAAGGGAGCCTAGCCCAGGAACTCTGCGGGCAGCGTAGGCATAGCGCCATTCTGCGTGCAGACGAAGGCACTGACCTTGACAGCCAGCTTGTGGGCCTCCGTCACGGGCTTGCCGCTGAGGATGGCAGCACAGAAGGAGCCTGTGAACGAGTCGCCTGCGCCCACGGTATCAGCCACCTTCACCTTCGGAGTCTCCTGGAAGGACATCTGACCTGGAGTGAAGACATACGAACCATTGGTGCCACAGGTGAGCACGAGCATATCGAGGTTGTACTTGCCAAGGATGAGCCAGCACTTGTTCTCGATGTCGAGGCCAGGATAGCCGAACATACGGCCAATGAGCACCAGCTCCTCGTCGTTGATCTTCAGGATATTGCAACGCTGCAGTGACTCACGTATGATTTCCTGAGTGTAGAACTGCTGACGGAGGTTGATGTCGAATATCTTCACACAGTCGGCAGGCGTGGCATCGAGGAACTTCTGGATGGTGGTGCGGCTGACGATGTTGCGCTGAGCCAGCGATCCGAAGCACACGGCACGACAGTTGCGGGCTATCTGCTGGATATCCTCGTCGAAGGGAATATTGTCCCAGGCCACGTTCTCCTTGATGTCGTACGTGGGGATGCCCTGCTCGTCGAGCTGCACCTGCACAGTGCCTGTAGGATAGGGCAAACGGGGAAGCAGGTCGTTCAGACCATGCTCACGCAATGCGTCGAGGGTTTCCTCAGCCAGGCGGTCCTCGCCCAGAGCGCTGACGGCGATGGTGTTGTCCATACCCAGGAACTGCCCGGCATGGTAGGCAAAGTTAGCGGGTGCTCCACCCAGTTTCTTTCCGTCGGGAAGCACATCCCACAGGACTTCTCCGAGTCCTACTACATAACGCTTTTCCATATACTATTTACAGATTTAGGATTTACTTTTTGGTAGAAAGTTGTTTGATATAAGTGAAGAGATAAACGACACCCACAGCCATCACCAGCACGGCGCCGGCCTGGCCCATAGCATCGCTCATCAGACCCATCAGCAGTGGGAAGATGGTGCCGCCGAAGAGGCCCATGATCATCAGTCCGCTGACCTCGTTCTGCTTCTCGGGCATCGACTCGAGGGCAGTGGCGAAACACATGGAGAACACGTTCGAGTTGCCGTAGCCCACCAGTGCGATGGCAGTGTAGAGTATCCACTTCTCAGTGCCGAAGAACAGGCCGCACATCGAGAGTGCCATCAGCACCACACTGATGATGAAGAACGTGCGGGTGGGCAGCACACGCAGGAAGAACGATCCTGTCAGACAGCCGATGGTACGGAAGATGAAATACAGCGAGGTGGCGAAGGCGGCATCGTTGAGGGTCATGCCGAGTCGCTCCATGAGAATCTTCGGAGCAGTGGTGTTGGTACCTACGTCGATACCCACATGGCACATGATGCCCAAGAACGACAGCAGCACGATGGGCGTGCCCAGCAGCTTGAAGCACTCGACGAAGGTAGAGGGCTTGCCCTCGATGGGCGGTTCCTCGATGGGTGTGACGAAGAGGAGCAGCGTGGAGAGCACACCTACTACGAAGAAGATGGCAAAGAGCACGCGCCAGTTGAGTCCGAACTCAGGGATGACCATCGTGGCACCCCACATGGCCAGATAAGGAGCCGAGAACGAGGCGATGGCCTTGATGAACTGTCCGAAGGTCAGTGTCGATGCCAGGTTGGCACCTCCCATCACGGTCGACACCAGCGGGTTGAGCGACGTCTGCATCAGCGCATTGCCGATGCCGAGCAGCGAGAAGGCCACAAGCATGATGCCGAAGCTCTCACCAAACAGCGGCAGCAGCAGCGACACCACCGTGACAAGGAGCGAGAGCAGCACAGTCTTCTTACGTCCGATCTTGTTCATCAGCATGCCCGTGGGTACGCTGAAGATGAGGAACCAGAAGAACACCAGCGAGGGGAACACGTTGGCCACTGAGTCGGTCAGGGACAAATCTTCTTTCACGTAGTTGGAGGCGATGCCCACCAGATCCACGAAGCCCATGCAGAAGAAGCAGAGCATCACGGGGATCATGACTATACTTTTGTTCTGTTTCATTTTCTATTTCATTATTTCGTTATCACGGCATTTATTTAATCTCATAGATCGTTGCCTTGCCACCCTTCACCTTAATATTATTATAAGGCTCGGAGGGGAACACGAGGTTGGTCATCGTCATCTTGCCGGCAGCATCGAAAGCCTCGATAGAGCAGCGGTCGATGAAGAGGCGCAGCTGCTTGACCTGGCCATAGGTGGGAGCCTCGGTCACACAGGGGAACGACTCGCTGAAGCTGACGTTGCCGCTCTTCGTGCGGTCCATGGTGAACTTCTGCTTTGCAGCATCGTAGGTCATCACCACCTGCTCGCCCATCGTGTTCGACAGCACTATCTCTGCCTGGTTGTTCAGGTCGACCACAATCTCGCAGGCCTCAGTGGGTTTCTTCACCTTGGTGCCACGCACGGCCAGCATCTCCTTGGAAGGGACAGCGCTCAGATAGGTTTCCTCACCACAAGTGAACAAGCCCAGGTCGCGAGGAATGGAGTTGGCCGAGCGGAACTGCTTGGTAGGCACCTGGTTGGCATACTGCCAGTTCGACATCCATGCCAGCACCACACGACGGTTCTCAGGTGCATTGTAGAACGACACCGTGGCATAGTGATCCTTGCCATAGTCGAGCCACTTGGTCACCTTCGGCATCGACTCACAGGTGAACTTATGTCCGTCGAAGCTGCCCACGAAATACTGCGTAGCACTACCTCCGAAGGGGCCGCCAGGGTTGATGTTGCAGATGAGCACCCACTTCTTTGATTTGAGATTTGAGATTTGAGATTTGAGGTTTGAGTTCACTCCTAACTCCTCACTCCTGACTTCTAACTCAAACAGGTCAGGGCACTCCCATACGCCGCTGTGATTGCCATACTCCTGTCCGAACGACGACTCATACTTCCATGCCTTCAGGTCGGCGGAAGAGTAGAGCTGCATCTCCTGACCCACGGCCAGGATCATCACCCAGCGCTTTGTGGGCTCATACCAGAATACGTTGGGATCGCGGAAGTCGGGCTTGTCCGACGTGATGACGGGGTTGCCCTCATATTTCTTAAAGGTGCGTCCGTTGTCCTTCGAGACAGCCATCGACTGCGTCTGACTCATACCTGCTGAGGTGTAGAAAGCCACCACGTCAGAGCCATTGGTGATGCACGAGCCGCTGAAGATGCTGCCCAGCCAGTCGGCCTCCAGGGCCATGGGCTGTGCCTCCCAGTGGACGAGATCACGCGACGTGGAGTGTGCCCACGTCATGTTCTCCCACTGCGAGCCGTAGGGGTTAAACTGATAATAGAGGTGCCACACGCCATCTTTATAGAACATACCATTGGGATCGTTCATCCAACCATAGAGCGGTGTATGATGATAGATGGGACGGAAACGCTCGCGGTTTGCCGTGTCGAATGTGTCGGAGTACTTGATCTCCTTCCAGCATACGAACTCGCCCACAGCACCCTTCTGCCGACGGTCGCCGTGGAACTCGATGTCAAACAGGCGTGCGCCCTTCAGCTCATAAGGTACCCAGTAGTCAACACGGTCCACGGCCAGCTTCACATTCAGCCGCTGCACCATCTCATTGCGCCCGTCCAGCACGGCAATTGCCGCAATCTCTTCAGTTTCCTGCACGGGCATCAGAATATACTTCTTGCCCTGTTCCAAGCGCAGCATGACGTGCTTCTCGCCCAGCACATTCGGTGTGACCTGTGCCTGCACGGTCGTCAGCGCCATCACTGCCATCATTGTCATTAATAGTTTCTTCATGTTTTTTGAATTAGTTATTGAAAATCTGCTGCAAATATAGCCTTTTTCCCTGTAACATACTATAAATAATGATACATTGACTAAAAAAAAACGTTCATTGCAACATTTTTGGCTTCAATGAACGTTTATTTTTCTTGCAGTCACGACTGTTATGTTATCAGATGAGCAATTCTGCGCACATCACTTCCAGATGCGGTTGAGCTGTCGGAACTGAGCTTCGCAGTCGGCACCTGCCACCGTCAGATGATTGTAGATGCTGGATGGGAACACCAGGTTGGTCATCGACAGAGTACCTTGACGGGTAAAGATCTCCACTGACGACTGGTCGACGAAGATGTCGAGCGTCACCGAGTTGCCTTCCACGCAGAGGGGTGCGTTCATCGAAGGGATGGAGAACGTGCCGTTGAACGAGGTCATGCCCGAGGTGCCTGTGCGGTGAGCAGTCAGCGTGCGGGCCGAGCCACTGATGTCGAACGAGAACTGCTCGCCCTGGTCATTGCTCAGTGTGACGGTGGTGCTGCGGTCAAGTGCGATGGTGAGACGCAGCTGGTAGGCTTTGCCTGCCTCGAACGTTGCACCGGCGTTCTGCCACTGTCCGGCTATGCCGTCGATCTCCTTGACCACGGTGCTGCAGAGCAGGGGCTTGCCCTCATACTCAGTGAGCGAGAGCTCACGGGGCAGGGTCATGGCCGAGCGCCAGGGTGAGCAGGGCACAGCACCACTGTACGACCAGTTGTTCATCCAGCCTATCATGATGTGGCGGTCGCCGGTATTGCTCCAGGTGACGCCTGCATAGTTGTCCATGCCATAGTCGAGCCAGAGGGGATAGTCGCCCTCGTCGGCAGTGAAGGTAGTGCCGTCAAACTGACCAGTGAAGTACATGGTGCCTGAGCCCACGAGCGGGCCGCCAGGATTGACGCTGACGATGAGCACCCACTTCTCTGAATTGAGATTTGAGGTTTGAGATTTGAGGTTTAGGGGGAAGAGGTCGGGGCACTCCCACTGCAGGCTTGGACGGCCCTTCAGAGGCACGACGAACGTGCTCAGGTGCTTCCACGACTTCAGGTCGACTGAGCCGTAGAACTCTACGCCCATCTTCCATCCCTTGGCCAGTGCCATGATCCATTGCTTGCTGCCTTCGTGCCAGAACACCTTCGGGTCGCGCAGGTTGTCGTCGTCGTTCTTGATGACGGGATTGTTGGCAAAGCGTGTGAAGTTCTTGCCTCCGTCAGTCGAGTAGGCAATGCTCTGCTGCTGTTTGCCAGCCACATCGCCCGTCTCGCCAGCAGCGGTGTAAAGAGCCACCATAGCGTTGGCGCCAAACCCTGCGGTATTGTTCTTGTCGATGACACACGAGCCGCTGAACACTGCGCCCAGCGCATCGCGTGTGAGCGCCACAGCCTGCTCTGTCCAGTGCATGAGGTCGGTGGAGGTGGCATGGCCCCACGACATGTTGCCCCAGTCGTTGCCCTGCGGGTTGTACTGATAGAAGAGGTGGTAGACGCCGTCGGCATAGACCATGCCGTTGGGGTCGTTGATCCAGTTCTGAGCGGGTGTGTAGTGGATTTGTGGTCGGTAGAGCTCGGTCATACCCGTCGTCGGTGTGTCGGGCTCTGACGGCTGCTCCTCCTCCTTGGGGTCATCGATGAGCGGGTTGTAGTCCTGCCCATGGTCGTCGCTTCCGCAAGCTGTAATGGCAGCCGCCATCACGGCGGCCACCATCAGTGCAGAAAAGAAATACTTGGATTTCTTCATAACTAACAATACACAAACTAACCAAATAAAACTATCTTGTCTTCAAATATTCCAGAGAGTTCTTGGCCAGCGTCAGCACGTTGTCCTGATAGATGTTGTTCTTCGGGTGTGCGCTCTTGTCGGGCGTACCGTCGCTGTTCTTCATCGAGAACTCGCAACCACCGTTGCCTATGCAGAGCAGTGTGCCCTTGAAGTCGGTGTTGCCCTGCTGAGCCTCCCAAACGTTCATCTGGCTGACCCACCATATCTGGCTGTCCCATGTGCCGAGCGGATAGATGCCGTAGGTCTGCGTGCACTGCGTGTAGCAAGCCTCCTCCTGGTTGCCTATTTTTGTCCAGAGGCTTGGCAGGTTGAAGTAGAGGCAGTTGTGGTCCTCGGTCCATCCCGGTCCCTTGAAGGCTATGAGCTTCGTGTCGGGCGTGGTCTCCACCTCCAGTCCCTTGTAGATGGGGTGCGATGAGTGGTCCTTCTTGAACTTGTGGTCGGGGTTGAGCTCCACTGCCATCTTCCACACGTCGTTGTTGATGCCGCCGCCGCCGAATCCGAAGGCGTGGTCGTTGCCCTTCATCTCGTCAAGGCTGATGCGTCCGAGGTGTCCTGCATAGACTGTGGCGTGGCTCCAGAGAAGCATGCTGCCGCCGTCGCGGTACCACTGGCGTATGATGGGTGTTGCAGCCTCCACGTCGGCGGGGATGTTCCACACGTCGTTCTCGCTCACGTTCTCCAGGTCGCGCAGCCAGAAGAGCACGCGGTAGGGCTCGATCACGTTGATGTCGGTGATGCTGGTGAAGGGCACGAACTGTGCTGTGGGATACTGCTCGTGCAGCCAGAGCCATGCTGACGCCTCATCGTCGTCGCCGTCGGCCACGAGCTGCTCGGGTGTGGCGTAGATGCTGAGGAATCCGATGGCCGTCTTACCGATGCGCAGTGAGGACGATGTGGAGAGCGAGGTGCCCTTGTCGTTGACGGCGACGAGTGTGACGTTCCATGTGTCGCCAGTCTGCACATTGGGGATGGTAAAGCTTGTCTGTGAGCTGGGCAGCGTCTCGCTGATGGTCTGCTTGCCGTTGGTGGCTGTGAACTTGATGCTGGTGGCATCGGCAGCCTTGTTCCACTCCACGAGCGCGTCGTAGCCGCCAGCCTTCTCCACCTGGCTCATCTGCACTCCGGTGATGCTGGTGGCACCCTCGCGGGTATAGGTCTTGATGACACCCTTGGAGAGGTTCTGCCCGTCGGAGAGCTTGAACACATACTCAAAAGGAACATTCGTAGGCACATTGTGCTGCGTGAAGCTGTTGCCGCTGACTGTCTCGCTCGAGTTGAGCGTTCCGTTGCGGTAGATGGTCACCTGCATCTGAGCCTGCTGTGCAGGCCACGTCCAGGTGTAGTCGTCGCCGTTCAACTGACCGGTGATCTGTGAGGCATCGGGAGCCGTGAGGTGCATGGCCTCGCGGTCGATGTCCTTGTCCTGGCAGGAGGTGAGAAGCCCCCCTCCGACTCCCCCGAGGGGGAGAGCAGTTACCAAATAGACTGCATATTTGATGATATTTCTTTTCATAATTGATTTCTGTTTATGATAAATGAATTTGGTCTATCTATTCCCTCCCCTCGGGGAGGGACAGGGAGGGGGCTTTTAGTTATACCCTTTGTTCTGGTTGTAGAGTCCGGGGACGTAGTAGAGCTGGTTGTAGGGCAAGGGGAGGTAC
>JAEEGK010023668.1_pt1 | contig 12788 bp, 1 predicted proteins | sample 8958771 | NCBI WGS metagenome assembly JAEEGK01 (sample SAMN16246547, study PRJNA631951) | gut metagenome | biome: gut microbiome; feature: rumen; material: SC-attached | host: Bos | place: Iran: Karaj | collected 2018-10 | reverse complement strand
ACATACAAAGGAGAAGGCAATACACTACAGGGTTATCAGAATCATCATACTGCAAAGGAGAAGCCACCATGAATAAGATTTACAAAGTGATCTGGAGCAAAGTGAGAAACTGCTACGTGGCGGTGAGTGAAATCGCAAAACGCAACGGCAAGAGCTGCACCAGTGTGAACTGCGGCGCCAAAGCGAACCGCGGGCGTGCGGGGGTGGCGCTGGCTCTTGCTCTGTCCCTGTCGTTGGCAGGAGGTGGAGCTGCGTGGGCGGAAGAAATTACGGTAAAAAATCCTCCAGCAATTACAGCTGACAAGAGTTCTACGGATTATATTCTTAGTTATGGAACGGTTAGTACAGCTGCAGGCGCAGGTACAACTTTTACTGTTACAGGAACAGGTAAAGTCCATTCTATAAAAAGTGAAAAAAGTGGGAATGTAATTACCATTCAAGCTAACGGTGAAGTTACAGGCAGTACAGGTGACGGTGGCCTTGCATTTAGTATTAAGGGCGGAGTAAATAATAACAGTGTAACAGTTGCTGGTAGCACTGAATATTATGTAGCAGGTGGCGCATCAGACTCAAGTAATGTAACTAAAAATACTGTAACCGTTACTGGAACTACAAGGGATGTTTATGGAGGTATAACAGGTTCAGGTTCATCGGACTCTTCTGGTTCTGCAACATATAATACGGTTAATATTAATACCGGAGGTTCAGTATCCAGTGTATATGGTGGTTCAACTCAGGGTAGTGTCGGAAATGCAGAGCATAATACAGTTACGATTAAAGGTACCGCAAGTTATGTTTACGGTGGACAATCATTTTATGGAAGCGCCACATACAATAGTGTTATAGTGGACAATGGTACTGTTAATAACGGGATTTACGGCGGGGAAGTCAATAATTTTGTTGAGACAGGAACTACTTCTGTTTCAAACAACACTGTTACTATCAAAGGAAGCCAGAGTCAAATATCTAGACCTGGTTATAACTATTCTTCCGGTAGTGTTTATGGTGGAATTGATTACAGAAGAACTGGTTACAGTACTGTAAATAATAATGGCGTCGAAATCAGTGGTGGCGAGTTTAATACATATACAGATATTTATGGCGCCAAGTCTGTGAACGGGTCTCCTTCAAACAATTATGTCACTATTACTGGCGGGCAGGTACCCGGTTCTGTTTACGGCGGATATTCAGAAAAGGGCAGTGCAACAGGTAACAGAGTCAGTATAGATACGACAAATGGTGCAACTGTGGGAAACCGTGTGGGTGCAGCTATTTATGGCGGCTATGTTGAAAATGGTAGTGGTAATGCTTACAGTAATGAAATTACGCTTAAAGGTCATGGAACATACAATTACATATATGGCGGCTTTGTTAAAGATGGTACTGGTAAGGCAATTAATAATAAGATATATATGAATGGTTATTCAGGATCAAATTTACAGGGGGGAAGAACTCCTGATGGCGGTGGCGATGCCATTACGGGTAATCAGCTGATTCTTCAAACAGCAGGTAATAGTGCAGAATCAACTCAGAATTTTGAAACCGTAATAATAACTAGTGGCGTAAAATGGTTGGAAGATGGAGATACGGTTTTTGATGCCGGCCGTTTGTATAGTAAACCTAAATTGGACATTTCAGGAGCGACGCTGATCAAAGGCGCAAGTTCATACGGTACGATGACATTGTTAAATGATGATCGTAACGGCAGTGTTTTGTCAAGTGGAGTTATAATAAAATACGGTACAGGCAGTAATAACGAGGTTACATTAGGAGGGTCTTCCGGTACTGATTATGTAATAAAAGGTGGAACCAGCGGTGGCAGTTCTTCTGATAGTGGCGTGAGCTTTACCTATAGCAAAAAGAAAGAACACACTGTTTCACTTATCAATTACTATTACTCTTCTAGTACCAGCGATTACAAAAAAGTCGTATATTCTGTTGCTGATAAAGTAGCAGGTATTTCATTTGGAACTATGACATGGGGAACCGGAAGGAATGCCACAAGTACAACAACAACGAATTATGATTTTGCTGGCGTGACGAGTGTTAATGCATCGGGTCTAACCTTCAATTTTGCCAATGAGAGTGACAAGGCAAAGCTTTCTAAGACCAGTGGCTCCCAGCTTACAACAGGCATGAGATTACTCTCAAACGCAAACAGGTTGGCGGCAGGGAAAACGGTTACCTATAAGAATAATGGTGCGTATCACACGCAAACGATTCCTTACAGTGTATCTAACGGAGCATCTTTGTCAGGGACGCTAACGGGAACCGTGTCGACATCGGCGGGTACATATTCGCCGAACACGGGTTCGGTACAATATACGATAACAGGTATGACACTGGACAACGTTGATCTTGCAAATTGGGATGGCACGAATTCTGCTGCAGTACCGACCGGTTGGACAAGAAATTCCAATGGTGTCACTGTTTCAGCAAGCGGTTTTACGGTTCCTACAGACATTACACCAGGGAATGTGCGAAACATTTTGACGACGGGTACAAATAGCTATTTCAGTGATAATAAAATTAGTGGAGATTATAAATATAAAGCGTATGACCTCAATAATGATTCTTCAAACAACGTAACGTTTTTGGGAACGCAGTCTAAAGGTGTAAAAGCAAGTGGTAAAAATCTTGTTTATGCCGTAGATAAGAAATATGTAACTGCTATAAGTTTGAACAGTGGCATGACTTGGGGCGACGATAGCTTAATTGGTCGTGCGGCAGATAATTCTTATCTTTTTAACAATTTATCTTCTATTACTGCTTCAGATTCCTTGTTTTCAAATCCTGAAGCAGTCAGCGGTTCTAGATATCTTGTGACGGGAGCTCAAAATCTTACCGCAAATAAGGTTGCAGATATAGATCATTCTCAGGATTTTACTAAAACGATGTCCAACAATACGATACTTGGGGCAACATTGACGGGGGTGATTTCTACTGCAGAGGCAAACAAAGTGAAATATACGGCAACAGGAACAACTGTGAGCACTGTAGATCTTAAGGATTGGGATGAAACAAAAGACGCAGACACTATCCCAACGACTTGGGCGGCAAAAACTGGAGGGGTAGATGTTGTCAGTACAGGAAGTGCTGTTACAGGACTTGCTGCTGGTGCAACGAAAGATATTCTAACTGCATTAACAGATAACTTCTTTGGAACTGTAGATTCTTCCGCAGGCGCTTACAGTACATCAACTTTCAGTAACAATGACGGGAATACCGGCGTAACGCTTTCCGGCGACCATTATAAAGGCGTGAAAGTGGAAGACAATGGTAAGACGCTGAAATATTATGCGGAGACAATGGATACTGACGGTATTACGCTGGGTACAATGACGTGGGGTACGGGTCGTACGGCAGATGACCTTTATATTTTCAACAGAGTAAATTCTATTAATGCAACGGGCTTCAGCTTTTCGAATCCTGATGAAGTGAGCGGTTCCATGTATCTGCTGTCCAATGCAACCGGTCTTGCGGCCGGAGCGGTTGCGGATATATCACATACGCAGGCTGATTTTACCACAAACATGGATAATGGCACAGCAATCACCGCTACATTGACGGGTACAATTTCGACGGCAGAAGCAGGCAAGGTAAAATATACGGCGACAGGTACGACCATAAGTACAATTGATCTTTCGGGTTGGGATGTCAGTGCTTCGTCTTCGATTTCGACCGGGTGGAGTTTGGCAAGTGACGCCACGGTGGAAACGGATAATATGAAGGCAACGTTGCTTTCCAATTTGTCAAATGGCTCAAGTGTTCCTATTATCACGGCAACCGGAACAGATTTCTTTGACGGCATAACGATTAACGGGGCTAATGCATGGAACGGTGCTGTCGATATTGTTGACGCGGATACGTCCGGCGTTTCTATTGTAGGCACAAGTACCGGCACCGGCGTAAAGGTAGATTCAGGCAACAAAAACCAGATTATCTATCAAAAGACAAAGGAAGCCATTACGAATCTCCGTCTTGCCGGCATTACGTTTGAGGCGGACACAACAGCCCGTACTTTTGGCAATACATATGATTTAACGGCGGCGCCAATCGTTGCTGATAACAATTTGTTTACCACAGAAAGCCAGTCATTGATGGAAACCGGCGACACCATGACGCTTGTGGATGCGACCGGGGCGATTAAGAATTCAAACAATAATGAAACGCTTGCGCAATTTAATGGTGGCGCAGATAAAAAATATAGCATTGCTTTCAGCGATACCATTACAGGGAAAAATTTAACCTTAGCAGGCACGCACACAGATACGCTGAGCCAGGCAGATGATACAGCAACGAATACGAAACAATCAAAATTGATTTACACTGTTGGCGACAAGATGGTTGATACAGCAACGTTAAGCGGGCCAATCGCCTGGAGTGACGGTGGAACGTATTATGAGAATGGAACGGAAGCAAATCAAAACGATAAAAACGCGACTTATACATTTGACAGTGATTCTGCTGTGAATATTGCTGGTGTGCAGTTCAGCACAACGGAAGATCCGATTGCTGCTGGAAAAACCAAATCCATGACGTTGCTGAAAGGCGTGAATGGAGTTGTGGAAACGAAAATTTCTGGCACGCCGTCCTTTGCAGTTGCTCTTACTCAAAACAATACGAAGCTGGATGCAAAAGCAACCGGCTCAGCAAGCGTCAGCGGTAATGATGTGGTTTATTCAGTGAACGGCGTTGCGATAGACAAGATTAATGTGACAAGCATTACCAATGCTGCGGATACGGTACCAACGGGCTGGACGCTGGCAAAAAATTCTTCTGATCAAGTAATCGCTACAGTGGAAACTGACGGATTGAGTGTTTCTGATCCTTCCGGTTTGGAACCCGGTGAAACAAAAGTTATTATAGAAGCGGCTGCCGGTTCTACAGATTATTTTAAGGATGTGACAGTAAATGGAGGTTATGCATGGAAAGCTGACGGCAGCAATATAACCTCTGATCTTGACATCGGCGGTGTGGCGATTACCGGCACACAGACCAAAGGCGGCGTGAAAGTTAACGAGGCCAATACAAATCAGATTATTTACGAAGAGTCAAAGAAACTGATAAATACCCTTACTCTTGGCAACATAGAGTTTAAGATTGATGATGACACAGCAGCTACTGTGGCCCGCACTTTCGATGAGACATACGATGTGTCGACAGCATCCATCAGCGCAGGCGATTTGGCTTTCACTAATTCCGACATAATGGAAACGGGCAACACCATGCGGATCGTGGACGCAAGCGCTGCGATTAAAAATGCAAGCAATGAGACGCTTGCGCAGTTTAATGGCGGCGAAGATAAAATGTACAGCATTGATTTCACCGATACGATTACCGGGAAAGGTATTACCTTTGAGGGCAAGCACACGGACACATTGTCGCAGGATGCGGCGCAAACCACATTAACCTATACTGTCGGAGGTAAAGTGGTAAGCAGCGCGACGCTGGCCGGAGACATTACCTGGAATGACGAAGGCACGCATTATACAAATGGCAGTGACGAGAACCAGAATGGGACGAAAGCAACGTACACATTCAATGAAAACTCCGCTGTGGATATTTCCGGCGTGCAGTTCAATGCGGTTGCGGATCCGCTGGCGGGTGCCACCAAATCCATGACGCTGCTGAAAGACGTGAATGGTGTGGCAGCCGGTAAGGTTTTTGGTACGCCAACCTTTTCGGTGGCTCTTGACCAGACAAACACGAAATTGAATGCCAAGGCATCCGGCACGGCTGCTGTGAGTGGAAACGATGTTACCTATACGGTGAGCGGTGTGGCTTTAGACAAGATTACGGTAAAGAGCGCGAACGGTACGGCGGATAAAGTTCCTGCGAACTGGACAATGGCGGCAGGGGCCGCCATAGAAACCGATAGTATGACCGTGCCGGAACTGGCTGCCGGAACCCATGTGGATATCCTCCAGAGCGACACGGACGGTTTCTTTGCCAACGTTCCGATCAATGGCGCCAATGCATATGGCAAGACACAGTATACGTTTACGGAATCGGACGCGGCAAAAAGCGTGACCATTGCGGGTACACAGGACGAGGGCGTGACGCTTAACACAGAAAATAAGCATCTGATTTATAAAGCCGGGACAATGGATGTAAATTCCGTAACATTAGGTCCGGTAGAATGGAAAAAGGGCGCAACTGTGTTTGATCGCAGCAGCACGGGATATAATTACGCCGGCGTGGCGGCGTTAGGAACGGACGGGTTTGCGGTTTCCTACGCAAGTCCGGAAACGGTTGCGACGGGCGACAGCATGACGTTGCTGCAGGCCAATGCCACGCTGAAAGATATGGCGGAGCAGGTGAAGCAGACTTCGTACAGCTTTGCACCGGTAAGCGGCGTGACAGTTGACGCGGCGATTACAGGGAGCCTGGAGGCAAAAGGCGGGAACGTTACCTATACGGCAACAGCTAACCAGGCCAGCAAGCTGACCTTTACCAGTGTGGACTGGAAAGACAGCGGCGCGTTGATGACGCGTCCTTCCAATATTACATTCGCAGGCGCAGACGTAGATACTGCGAAGATTCATTTCCAAAATGTGAAAGAACTGGACGCGAACAGAAAGATGACGCTGGTGTCCGATTTCGGCGACAGCGTGGGAACTATTACCGGTACGAAGTACACGGTGGGCGCCGGTCTGGAAGGCGAAGGCGCGGCATCCCTGTCCGGCAGTGATCTGATTTTCACAACAAAGACAGGCGCCAGAGATTTGGCGGCACTGGCACAGACCCATAACACGCTGATGGTGATGGAAGCAGGCATGGCCGTGCTGGCGGCAGGCAACGAGTATGTGGGGCAGGCGATGGCAGGACTTGCGGATCCTCAGAATGCGGGTTTGGACGGAACCGTAATCGCTGCCTCCATGGGCGGCAGCAGGTCCAGATACAAGACCGGCAGTCATGTGAATTCCAACAACTGGAACGTGGCGGCGGCTGTGGGTTCCAAACGGGATTTGAAGAATGGCTCGCTGGAGTGGGGCGTCTTCGGTGAATACGGAAAATCCAACTACACGCTGCATGGCAATGCGGGCCGGGGCGACGGCGATTCGCATTATGCCGGCGGCGGCCTGATGGCGAAATGGACGAACAAGCATGACGTGTATACGGAAGCCAGTGTGCGTCTGGGCCGTTTGAAGGACACCGCGAGCAGCCTGTTGTGGGATGCAGCGGGCAACGGCTACGGCTATGACGTGCACGCCAATTATTTCGGCGCCCATGTGGGCATTGGCAAGATCATCCGCTACAAAGGCGGAAAGAGCCTCGACGTGTACGGGAAGTATTTCTATACCAAACGTGACGGGGTGGACTTTGCCTCGGGCGGCAACAACTACAGCCTGGACAGCGTGGCCAGCAGCATTCTGCGTGTGGGCGCCCGGTACGGAACGACGGATAAGAAATGGAACTGGTACGGCGGCCTGGCCTACGAGTACGAGTTTGACGGCAAGTCCGAAGGCACGGTGGACGGCGTGGCGATCCGTTCGGCCAGCATTAAGGGAAGCAGCGTACGGGGTGAGGTCGGCATGCGCATGAGCGCCACGAAGACCAATCCGTGGCAGACAGACATCAGCATCTACGGTTACGGCGGCAGGCACCGCGGCTTTGGCGGCAGCGTGAACGTGGCGTATATGTTCTGAGACAGCATAAAGAAAAACGAGGAGTGGATTATTCCCGCTCCTCGTTTTTATTATTGTTTTCTCTTCTTGCCGTATATCCAACTAAGCGATCCGGGGGAAAAAACCCCCGGATTTTTTTCGCCAGGCCGCATGAATACTGGAGTTTGACCCCACGCTCTCTTTAATATATAAGATAGACAGTTTATATGTCTGTAAAGGCGAAACCGTAAGGTACAGAATTAAAACTGAAAGAAAGCAGGGGCATAAAGTTTTGCCCCGAAAAACGGGCATTGGGGCATGACAATATTTTGCCACTGCAGGAGTTGCGAAAACATCGGGTCACTGAACTGACCGGAAGGAAAAGTTTCAGGTTGATCCGTTTCATAAGTGATACATTTCCTGCTCTGCAGATACTTTCATAACTCCGGTTATCCGGTAAAAGCCTGGACACTTGGTATAGAAAAAATCATGATTTTTTTGTGTATCGCATTTTGGATTCATAAAACAATAAAAATGACAAAAATGACACTTTTTAGACCGAAATTGGCAGTGCCAATTTAAAAAAGTATATTAAAAAAATATATTATAAAAGTTATAATAAATACATACAAAGGAGAAGGCAATACACTACAGGGTTATCAGAATCATTGTACTGCAAAGGAGAAGCCACCATGAATAAGATTTACAAAGTGATCTGGAGCAAAGTGAGAAACTGCTACGTGGCGGTGAGTGAAATCGCAAAACGCAACGGCAAGAGCTGCACCAGTGTGAACTGCGGCGCCAAAGCGAACCGCAGGCATGCGGGGGTGGCGCATTCAGCAGCGGTGGGAGCAACGCTGCTGGCAGGCGTGTGTTCCGTATTGCTGCCGGTGCGTGTTGCGTTGGCTGCGCCGGTGATGCCAACGCTGGATGTGAATGGAAAGTCTGCTGCTGTGACCATTACTTCAACGTCTTCGGCAGCTTCTGCTACGATGGATATCAGCAGCACGCAAGGAAATAACGTGCTGAAGTGGATTGATTTTTCCATTGGCAAGGGTGGCACCGTTCAGTTTGATCCAAACAATTACCTTAACTATGTGACCGGTCACGGACGTTCGGAGATAGACGGCATATTAAAGCAGACCAAGAATAATCTGGGAAATAGGGGTAGTATTTATATTGTTAATCCTAACGGTGTTTTGTTTGGAGATAACGCAAGGGTAGATGTAGGCAGTTTGTATGTTTCCACGCGTGAGTTAGGTGCCGATCAGTTTAGTGCGTTTGAAGAAGGCGGAAATCCTTTGACAATGGGTGACCTCAAAGGCGATGTGGTGAACCTTGGCAAGCTGAATGCCGACACGATTACGGTGGAAGGTAATAATATAACGTTTAAAAATATTGCAGACGTAACGAAGGGCGGCACGCTTACTGACGGCGACATTACCGGCGGCACAAGTCATAATGACAGTAGTGTACTGCTGACTGCAAACAGTGATGGTGAAATCCATATTGGCTCGATAGACGCAATAAGTCCAGGCTATTCCATGAGTGGAACAAGCAACAAATATATGTATAAACTGGTCCACGATGCTTCTGAATTGCAAAACATGGTGAATACTAGGAACTACATGCTGGCGAACGATATTGATGCTGTTGGAATTGATGATTTTAGGCCAATTGGGTATGCTGGTGCTTATTATACAGGTAGATTTGATGGATTAAACTATAAAATTAAAAATCTAACAATAAAAACTATGCCTTATAATGATGCAGGCTTATTTGGTAAGAACAGCGGTGTCATTGAAAATGTCGGGGTTATCGATACAAATATTGATATAACAAGTCAAACAAGTCAACATACATCAATTGGCGGTATTGTCGGTGCGAACTATGGAACTGTGCGTAATGTGTACCATACGGGTATAGTTAAAAGCAACTATGCATTTGTTGGCGGAATCGTAGGTTGGAATAACTCTGATGCAGTAATAGAAAAAGCTTATAATACCGGTGATATAACGGGGGATGCCTTTGTAGCTGGCATTGCGGGTTTCAATTCTGGAATAATTAAAGAAGTATATAATACAGGAACAGTTACTGCCAAGGGGGAGACCTATAGTGCTTCTACTACAGCATACGGTGGAATTCGTGGAGTAGCAGGTGGAATTGTTGGCGTCAACGTCAGAAAAAGTGAGAACAGTGAACCGGATCCTGCTATCAGTGATGCTTATAATATCGGCGATGTTAATGGAAAAGGTAGTGTTGGCGGTATTGTAGGACTTATTGGCCATAAGGAAGATTATCTTCATTATGCGGGAATAAAAAATGCTTATAATACGGGAAACTTAACAAAAGGTACTGGTGATAACGATGTATCCGGAGGAATTATTGGATTTAATAATAACGATGAGAGCAGTACTACTCTGACAGTAACCTCATCTTATTATACCCAGGGCGGTGATAACGGATACGGTGAGTTATTAACTGGTGAAACAAAATTAATGGAGTACGATACTTTTGCGGGAAGCAGCATTCCTGAATCGGATCGTTGGGATATTTCTAAAACCGGCGACGCAGGTAAAATCTGGCGTATCTACGATGGGCGGACTATGCCGCTTTTGACCGCGTTTTTGAAGACAAAGGATGTTATCGAAAACAAAACATATGATGGGACTGGAGACGCAGGTTCTTTTTACAAGGAGGCGTCAAAGCATGTATCTACGCAAGAAGAAGGCTTTGACTATGTGCAGGATGCCGGTTATATAGAACCGAAAGAACTGATAGTAACATTTGCTGATATCAGCAAGACGTATGACGGGACGACAGCGGACCTTGTTGCAAGTAGAGAAGGAACGCTTGAAGGTGTTATTGAAGCTGATGAAGCCTATGTAAGCGTAACTGCTTCTGCGGCATACGATGAAAAGAACGCTGGCAACCGTACAGTGAATTATACCGGTGTAACCTTAAGCGGTACGCAAGCAGGAAACTATAGCATTGCAGATACGGCGACAGGCGCAGGAACGATTACGCCGAAAACTCTATCCCTGGTTAATGTAAGTAAAGTTTACGATGGAACAGCTGTTGTTGTAAACGATAATATAAACATCACATCAACAGATGTAATTGCCGGCGACAGTGACAGTATTACTTTTGACAGAAGTAAAGTTTCCGGAACCTATGCGGACAAAAATGCTGGGGAAGGGAAAGTGGTAAACTATATTGCTAATGATGGCGCACTGATTGGAGCGGCTGCGGGGAACTACATCATATCGACAGCCGGGACAGGTGATATAACAAAAGCGGACCTGACCCTGACTGCGGAAGATGTGACTAAGCCCTATGATGGGACGACGGAAGTGACCGGCGGAACGCTGAAAGTACATTCTGGCACACTCTTTACCGGGGACAGTATCAGTGGTGGAAACTTTGTATTCGCAGATAAAAATGCTGGTGAAGGCAATAAGACAGTGTACGTTTCCAACGCAACCGTTACTGACGGAAACAGTGGCGGGAACTACAACATTAGCTATGCAGCCAACACGACCAGCACGATTATGACAATAACCTTGTCAGTTGGCAATGTAACCAAGGAATACGACGGAACTGAAGAAGCAACAATAACGAAAGAACAACTTATCGGCCTGGTTAATAGTGATACGGACTCAATTAGTATATCTTCTGGCGTAACGGCTACTTACATCAGCGATGATGCTTCTGTTAATCCTGCGGACGCGGGAACAGGAAAGAAGGTGGATTATTCAGGACTGACACTTTCAGGCACTGCATCGGGCAATTACACGATTGCACCCAGTGGGACAAGCACGACAAACAACAGCATTACACCGAAAGTACTGACAGCGAGCAGTGTGAGTAAAGTGTACGATGGAACGGAAACTGCCACGCTGCATCTCAGTGATCTGCTTGGCACGGACGGGCTTCCCGGTGTGGTTGAGAGAGATGAAAGCGATTTGGTTTTAACTACGAATTCTGCAGCGTATGCAAGTAAAAATGCCGGAACCGGGAACGTAACGTTCAATGGCATTTCCTTAACCGGCGATAAAGCGCATAACTATACGATTAATGATTCAATAACCGTTTCGGGTACTATCACGCGTAAGGCACTGGAACTGGTAGCAGACAAAGTTACTATACATGAAAATGATGCAATGCCGTCTTCTTTTACCGGAAGTATTATCGGGTTTATTGCAGGCGAAGGTCAGAATAGCAGTGACATGTTAGGCTTTTCGCTTGCCAATCCGATGACGACACCGGTGGTTGGAAGCTATCGCGTAGTAGGTACGCTGAATGGTGCTGAAAGCGGCAATTACGGTTTGAATTATACATTCCAGAATGCTGCATCCAATGCAACAGCGTTTACCGTGAAGCCGAAACTGGCGGTACTGCCGGCGCTGGATTTCCGGGGCGCTTCTGTGAATGTTACCATTGATAAAAGCGTGGAAAACGTATTATCGATTGACAGTACGAAACTGTACAATACGCTGAAATGGATTGACTTTTCCATCGGCGAAACAGGAACTGTACAGTTTGATGACAAGAATTATCTGAACTATGTTACGGGGCACGGCCGTTCTGACATTGATGGCACGATAACCGGCAGCGGCGCTGTTTATCTGATTAACCCCAATGGAGTGTTGTTCGGGTCTACTGCGCAGGTAAATGTAGGCAATTTGTATGTTTCATCAAGAACGCTTGACATCGCGGCGCTGAAAGCTTTTGAAACAAATGATACCAACGATACCAACGATACCAACCCGCTTGAGACACCACCGGTTTCAGCGGCCGGGAATATTATCAACCGTGGTACGCTGACGGCAGACGGTATTACTGTGGAAGGCAATAATGTTTCGTTTAAAAATTATGCTGATGTTACTGCAACAGGCGGAATTAAAGTGCGCGCCGACGGCGAAGTGCATGTAGGGTTTTCCTACGGTGAGGAGGCTGCAGCTGTCAACGACACAGAATACAAAACCGTCAGTGAGCCGGAACTGGCAAATTGGGATTTCAAAAAAACTGATAACACGACTGCAGTTACGCCGGAAAAGTACATGCTTGTCCGCAACGCCTATGAACTGCAGAATATGAAAAACAATCTGTTGGGTAATTACATGCTGGCGAACGACATCGAATTTAAAAATGATAACGGTGGAGATATTATAGGAC